>Ga0265297_10008945_pt1 | contig 13170 bp, 7 predicted proteins | sample Munlanlwell13791_FD_192502 | JGI IMG/M metagenome (GOLD analysis project Ga0265297, IMG submission 192502) | Leachate microbial communities from a municipal landfill in Southern Ontario, Canada - Leachate well 137-91 | ecosystem: Engineered > Solid waste > Landfill > Unclassified | place...
AAATCACCCTCTACGGCAGTGGTTATTTCAATCTCCCCGCCATGTTTGAGAGCTTCTTTGGCGTTACTTAAGAGATTCATGAACACTTCATGAAACTGGTGCTCGTCAACCCGAACCATCGGCAAGGCATTGGAATACACACGCCTGAACCGGATATTATCCAAAGTATACTGGTGTTCCACCAGGTTCAGCAATCCCTCAATGCTGCTGTTCATTTCCACGTCTTTACGGACACCCTTGCTCGGGCGCGAGAAACTGAGCAAACTTTGAATAATGCTTTTAGCCCGCTGGCATTGTTCGAAAATGACCTTCAGGTTGTTTTTGTCCTCCTCATTAATACCCTCGTTCATCATTAACAGCTGGGTGTTGCCTGAAATTATCATAACCGGGTTGTTTATTTCGTGGGCCATAACCGAAACAAGCTCACCCAGCTGTGCCAGGCGCAGGGATTCTTCTATTTTTTTACGCTCGGTAATGTCGCGGATGATCCCCACGATGAACTTGTTCCCGTTTTTATCCATGTACAAAGATTTTTTGGTAACTATAGCATTAACCCTGCCCTGGGCATCGGTGATATTTTCCTCGTTAATATTATCATTACCCGTATTAAACACGATCTCATCATTAGTCCAGAAAACATCCGCCTGTTCTTTAGGCACGAAGGTGTAATCGCTCTTACCTTCCAATTCTTCGCGCGAACGCCCCAGAAACCTGCAAAAAGCGTCATTAACCAGGACAAAGTTATGGTTGCTATCCTTGACAAATACCGGATCGGCGATAGTATTAATGATCGTATTCAAATAATCCTTGGCCCCCTGGATAGCCGCTTCCGCGTTCTTGCGTTCGGTTATATCTTCGATCATCCCCAGTTGGCTGTTCGCTACGCCGTTCTTGGCCGGTATAAAAAAACCCCGGTCACGGATCCACACATATTTGCCGTTCTTATGCCGCAGACGGTACTCTTCATCCCAATGCGAGCAGCTTTGTTTGGCCTTGCTCAATTTCTCAGCTGTATGAACCATATCATCGGGATGCAGCAGCTCTATCCATTGATCAAAACCGCCGTTCAGTTCATCAGTGCTGTAGCCCAAGACCTTTTTCAGGGTATTGCCCCAGAGTATCGAGCCGGTAGGGACGTGATAATCATACGCCACCTGTCCTGAAGCCTCGACGATCAACTCGTAACGCCTCATCCAATCGCGGATCTCATCTTCGGCATCCTTGCGTTCGGTAATATCCTGCACAGTTCCGTCGTAGCACAATATATCACCATCAAGACCCCGGACGGTCTTTGCGTTTATCAATATCCATGAATACCCCCCGTCAACCCGTATTATTTTTACTTCAAAGTTTGAGATTTTATTATCTTTAGCAAGCATCATTTTCAATCTTTCCCGGACATTCGGATCAGCGTACAAATCCCGGATGTTTTTAACACCGGACAGCATTTCGGCAGATGAGGCAAACCCCGCCATATGGGCAAACGCGGGATTGACATGCAGATATCTGCCTTCCGGGGTGCTTTGAAAGATACCCAGGCCGGTATTATCAAAGATATCCCGGTATTTCTCCTCGCTTCTGCGCCGTGTTTCCTCCGCTTCTTTATGTCCGGATATTTCGATAAGGAGCCTTTTCTGCTGTTCAAAAAAATCATAGACCAGCCTGGCGACATCGCCGAATTCGTTATTCCAGACACGCATCCGGTCAATACACCCGGTATCCTTTGTTCGCAAGGCATCTGATATCAGCCGTAACGGCAAGCTTACCGACCGGGTAACAAATACCGAAGTGGCTGCAAGCACCAATACCATAAAAATAAAGAACGTAAGAAAATCCAGTTCCGATGTCCGGATGAACATCTTCAGTGTTTTAGATATACAGGCAAAGCGTAATGTCACCACCGTCCCGCCATCCCATCCGCGGAAATCCCGTGTGAAAACTATATCTATGGCGTCTTTCGCGCCTTTCAACTTAGACAAAACGATCCGATCCCCGTATTCTATCTCACAACCGGTCAATCCCTCCAACTCATCCACATACAACTGGTCCCATAAACGGCCCACCAAAAAATAGCCCCGGGCCGGGGTTTCTCTCAGAAAGTCCTCGGTAGGATGGATAGTCGCGCCCCGAATCTCCAGAACGCCGGCGGCGGTATTAATAAAAAAGTGACAAAGCTTTTCCTTTTCGAATATCTTGGCTAAGGCCACCTGCGGCAGAGGCAGCGTTCTTAACGCATCTTCGCCCACAGTGTTAATATCGTAAACCAAAGACTTATCGACATCATAGACCCAAGCGCAATTGGCGTTATAAGTTGAAAGGCCAGACTGAATATTCAACCTGGCCCATTCCATATCTTTTGTCTTAACAAAATGCACCATCTCACCCCAGTAAGAGTAATCATTGGCGAAAGTCTCAAGGGATAAACCTTTAAGCCTTATGATCTTATCAACAAGTTCGACTTTCTCCTCTTTTTCGGCTAAGCTGATCGCAGCTTGCCTTCTTTTCGTGATCACTCCCAGGAACATAAAAACAAAAAAGAACAAAGCGATGAGCGAAACCAGTAACAACAAAGCTTTTCTATGTATATTCATTGATCCTCGTTATAAGTTTTTGCGCAACATTCTTTGTTATTATTCTATCACATAGATCCTTTTTTTACAAAGAATCTCTACGGGTGGTTTTTTACTCTTTTCGCTTAGCGCGCAGCAACTTACAACAAAAAGATTGACAAATAATATGCCGCAAAAACATCCATTCATATCGAAATATTTAATTTTGACAAACGCCTTGTTGTAACCTGTTGACGCTCGTTGAGTTTCGTTAAGAGGAACCGTCCCCTTTGACTCGCGCAGAGAAATATGATATATTATAGCGAAATATTTCTCAAGGAGTACGATGAAAAGACGCCTGATCCTGTTTATTTTTCTTACCGCAGTTATTACCCGTCATCAAACCGCCGGTTATTGCGAAACTTCCCCGTCGGCTTTGGAATCCGTCCCGAAATATTCCGTCGTGACATCAGAAACAATCGACCTCAGAAAAACAGGCCTGCGTGCCTATAACCCGAAAAAATGTTACAAAGGATACGCGCTGTTCAACAATTTCCCCACGGAAGAAGCGTATAAAAAAGACCCCAACGGATGGAGAGGGTTCACCGCGATATATTTACTCGATACAAACGGGGAAATCGCCTACCGCTGGATGGCGCCCGGGCCTGTCGGTTTCAGCCGCATAGATAATAACGGCCATCTTTTTTATCTTACACATCCCCTGGCGATAAAGGACGGGCTTCACGAACTGGACCCTGATAATAACGAGGTGTGGAATTACGACCTGAGAGGATGCGGCCGGGACCTGAGGATACTCGAAAACGGGCTTTTGATGGTCCTTAATAGCGCGAGGGTCAACTCGCCGCCAGCGAGCGCGCCGAAGGCCACCGCAGGCCCGTTCATAGTCGCGCCGCATATCGCCATGATCTCCCGCGACAAAAAAGTGCTTTGGTCATGGCAAGGAGAAAAATATATACCGGAGTTCGAGAAACTATACGGCAAAAAGATACTCCTGTTCAACCCCAGGCATCAGGACGCGGAAGACTGGTTTCACGCCAATACCTGCGAGATATTAAAAGATAGCCCTCTCGCCCGGAAAGACCTGCGGTTTCGTAAAGGGAACATCCTGTTTTGCTCATTTTACCTGGACTTGATGGGGATCATCGAATACCCCAGCGGCAAGATTGTCTGGTCATTCGGCCCGGGGATCCTCGATGGGCCGCACAGCCCGGCAATGCTCGATAATGGCAACTTCCTTATACTCGACAACGGGGTGAACCGGGGTTGGTCCCGGGTGATCGAGATCGATCCCTTAAAAAAAGAGATAGTCTGGGAATATCACGCTGATCCGCCGGATTCTTTTTACAGTCCTTTTATGTCAAACGCCACGCGCCTTCCGAACGGGAACACCTTTATCTGCGACGGGGTAAAAAACCGGCTTTTCGAGGTCACGCCCTCCGGGGAGATCGCCTGGGACATGATACCTATGCTTGACGGGATCACCGGGTATTTCGGAATACTGCGGGCGGAAAAATACTCCGGGGAATACCTGAAACCACTTTTGGATAACCGGCAATGACGAAAGCGTTATGAAAACACATCGGACAGCTTTTATCCTATGCGTGATAGTATCCCTGCCCTTTTACGCGAGCGCATCCCCGCGTCCGTGCCCCGGGGCGAAGAAAAACAGCACCCTTAACGAGGCGCTATCAGAATACAGCTCAAGGTTCACCGCTGCCGGGAACTTTAAGGTTATAAATAATTTCAAGAATTGCGCCCAGGGCAAAACATTCCATACCATTATCGCCCGAAAAGCGGGTAAACGCGTACAAGTCGAGATCACCTCCGGGCTGAACAGGAATGAGGCGCTGGCGTATTCCAGGACCCAATATACCGTCGTTAAGAACCTTTACGGCCCTCGGCAGATCCAATACCCGGGGATCATTACCAATTCGACCGAATGCCCTGAGAACAAAAAAACGCGGGAGACCACAATAGAAATAATGAATACGCCGACGAAGGTCCTGCTGGCCAACGCCTCTGACCGCTATGTGCTCGGGGTATGGGACGACGATTTGATCAGGCAGAAAGCCGCGTTCGCGGTATTTTACGACGAAAAGAACTCTACTTGTTATCAGATCATCGCCTTTCAACCATACGATAATCTTGATACGGAAGGGCTGCTTTCAATACTGTCCGGCTTTAAAATCAAGTGACCCCGCTTCATTCACAAACATCTTCCAGGGGTTTTCCCTGCACAAAATCAGGCAATTTTACGCCCAACAATTTCATCAAGGTCGGATACTGATCGATCATATCTACAGGGTCATTCCCGAGAAAATTATTCTTTTTAACACCCGGCCCCATAATAATAAACGGGCACCATATAGCCGGGCACTTCTCCGTCAGGATCCCCTGCTTATAACCGGTTATCAACGAATTTGAAAATATTTTTTTGTCATCCGACATCTCCTCGGTCCAGGCGTATCCGGGGCGATTGGAAAGGATCAGGTCGCCGATCCTTTCCCGGCACAGCCGGAAAACACGGCCTGACTCTTCCCATGTCGCTATACGCATAACAGGACAGGTCCCGCTCTCATCCCTAAGCCCTTGTAAAGCCAACCTGACCTCTTCCCGCAATTTTTTATACCGTGGGCCGGTTGACCGACGCCAGACCCCATCCCTCCCATGCAGCCCTGCGGGATCTATAAAAACATGCCCATAGTTCAGGTATACCACCGTAGAGCGCAGCCAATCGATCAAAGGCTCACCCGTTACGGGATCCAATTTAAAAAAAAGCCACCCCTGCCGGGCAAAAAGGTTGTTCAAATGCACCCGCCTGTGCAGAGGCACTGCCCCATGATCGGAACTAACGGCTATGACCGTATCCTCATCCGCGTTCTTCAGGTATTCGCCTATTATGGCATCAAGCTCCTTATACATCTGTTTGACTTCCCTCCAAAGCCCGGCTCTTTCTTCGTCAGTCTTATCGTTATAAAGTAAAGATCCCGGGTCCACATACCCCAGCCACCACCGGCTGGTGAGCATTTGATTCGGCGTATAAATATCATGGATAAAAACATCGGGCGCATATGTCTTTAGCAGATAATCCGTTGCCCGGCGGTGCCAATCAAAGGATTGCCCGGCCTCCTCGATAAAGGCGTCCTTATCCTCTTTCGAAAATATAAGCTGAGCGGGGAAACTATCCGCATAATCAACCATCGGGCCTACATTCTTAATAATATCATCCGCTAAAAACACAGGTTTGGTGAGCGTATTGTTCAAATTATCATAAAAAAACCTTATTTTAAAAAGCCCGTCCGCTTGCAGCGTAATGACTTTTATCCTTACTGTCGTATCTATCGGGATATCTCCCCACGATACTGTGACCGGAAGCCATTCGCTTTGATCCCCCTGTTTTAAATCCGCGATCGCCGTTTTTTTATCCGCGGTGAACGCGACACGATCGTAATTCGGGATTGAGTCGTTTGTGCTGTCATAAATATACGCGTATATCTTTGCCCCCCATGCCTCGAGCGCGGATTCTTTCGGAGGGGAATATGACCGGGGCGCCGCATTCCATTCCCAGGCAGGACCGACCAGCGGAAAAACAGCTAACGGCGGGCCGAAGTAAAAAAGCCTGCTCTCGCGCCCCCGGTGGTATTGCACCGAAGCGTCCGGGATGTTCTCGAAGTTAACCGCGTAAAAATTGGCGCCCCACCCCCCCCAGCGCCCGGCGATCGTATACCCCCGCCCCAGTTCCGGCGGCGTGGATCCGGGGACCGAAAGCACCATAACCGATTTTCCCTGCTTTTCCAGGGTTGACCAGATAGCCTCCACCTTGCGCGCCGTGGAGCTGAAGCCGGTCATAGACGGTTTTACCAGCGAGTGGCCGTCGGTATGCATCGGGCCGTCTGAAACCCCGTTTATTTGCGGATAGGTCCCGGTCAGTATAGCTGCGAAATTTACAGGTGTATGCCCGGGATAAACAGGCCTGCAGAAACCATAGGTCCCGTTGTCCATCATTCGTTTTATATTGGGCAGGTCCCCTTCCCTGGCCCAGGCGTAAATATCGAACAAATACGGCTCCGCCCGCATCCCGTCGGGTATGAACCAATAAAGTTTTTTGCCCTTCCGGGCATCTTGGGATAACGGGTCATTCGCTTTCTGAGCATAAGCGATGCCGGCGATACCTGCTAAAACGATCAAAGTGCCAGTTAGAATACGCTTCATTTCTTTATTATTAGAATAGTATCGGCGATATTTTGCGCCAGGAGCCTGTTGCCCCGCGCGGTGCAGTGGCCGAAATCACCCGCAAACATATCCGTAAAATACGCCGGATAACCCTCTTTGCCTACCGCTTCTTTGAATATACGGCCATTATCCACAAACACGATATTCCCGTCATCCCCGGCAAATATCCGCTTTAACGATTCAACACTATGCATAGGATACTGCGCACATATCAATTTTATCCCTCTATCCCCTGTTATTTTCTTTATCCGCAGAAAATTATTGCGCGTTGATGGGTTATAATAATCCAGCCGCGCCTTATCCGCCATATCATAGCTGATCCGGCTATCGTCTTTTCTGTTAAGAGACCCGTACAATGTCCCCAGTCCTCCATACGCCCGGTCATTGAGCGGATTGATCCGTGCAGCCTTGCTGAAAAACTCTTCCGCCGACAAGTGCTTGCCCTGTTCCATGCATAATACGCCGAACCAATAATACATACTGTCATTACCCGGGCTAAGCGCCATGCCTTCTTGCAAGATCTTTTGCGCAGCCGCATAATCACCCTGAAATATGTAAGTGCAACCCAGCTCCAGGTATACCATATCGTTCATCGGATTAAACGATAAGGCTTTTCTGAACAGCTCCGCCGCTTCAATGAATTTCCCCTGATGGCGGTATAATAAAGCCTGTTCGAAATACGCCTTGTCTTCACTGGCATATTTGCCGCAATCAGTTGTTTTAACGCTGGGCGCGCGGATACTCATATTGATAGACCGCGCCAGCTTCACTGTCTTTAACGACATAATAAAATCCCGCAATCTGCGCCTGAGACCCCGGCCATTCACATACGGAATATTCCGGTCATACCCGTCGTTTATGCCCATCATGACAATGACCATATCCGGGCGGTATTTATCAAGCCGGCCTTCCAACTGCGATACGATAGTTTGTGTGCGCGCGGCAACAATGCCTGCGTTCAGGACAGTGAACTTTTTGCCGGAACCGCTGGAATTAAGGATCTGTTCAAGCTGCGCAGGATACGCATCAGCGCCGCCCAAAGCGGTAGTGGACTCGCCCAGGCACAAAATGCGGCACGCGCCTTGTCTTTGAGCGGCGATCATATTTTTAAGCCCTTGCGCATATAAGATCGCCTGCGCGCCGATGCGCATGCCCAACTCCAGCAAGATCAAAGACAGCAATACTCCAAAGGCGGCCAAAAGTATCTTATGCCTGCCGAGAACCGAAGTAGCGGCTTTTTTGGCCATAATCTTACTGCGCTCCTGTGAGAACACTGAAAACAGAGTCACAAACTGACGCGCCCATCCCCTCGAACAACGGCAGTTGAATATTTGAAGCATATAACCGGGCGCTCACAGGCAAAGTCCCCGAAGCCAACCCTGATAAACCCGCGGTAGACGCGATCTCCGAGCGTATGCCTATATCCAAACCCTTGCCGCGGGCGCGCATTTTGATCTTATCAAGATCCGGCTTTGCCCCGGGGCAATTTATGACATACCGCTGATACACTCTGCGCACAGCAAAGCCGCAGTGTTGAAAAGAAACAAGATCTTTTAGCCGGCTATTATACCGCAAGGCGGCTTCCTCAACCCGCGAATTATATTTATCAAGCGATGCCAATTGCTTCATCCCGATCAAAGCCTGAAGATTGGTAAAACGGGCGCACTCCCGCTCTATACCTTCAGAAACAGGTATGCCAAAGCCGCTCAACGCCCTATCCAGTAATAACCGGCGGGTTAAAACAATACCGGCTTTCTTAAGAAACCTCAGTGAACTGGGGAATTTCGGGGAACTGCGCACATCCGACGTTACCAACGCTTGAATATTCCTCGCCAATCCGTCATCGCAGGTAACAATGGCCCCTCCGCCTAACGCATTTAACGATGAGCCTGTTGAAAAGGTAAAATAAGCCGCGTCTCCCCGGGAACCGGACTGTTTATTGCCTGATAACGCCCCGGCGCTATGAGTGCAATCCTCAATAACCTTCAAGCCGTTCTTATGGGCGACGCGCAACACCTCCTCGATATTGCACGGCAACCCGAACATATGGCTGGCGACGACCGCCTTTGACCGCGGGGTGATCGCCGCCTCGATAAGATCAGGGTCAATATTAAATGAACCGGCTTCGACATCTATGAACCTTGGGCTGCATATCTTTTGCGCATTAAGCCGGCATACAAACCCGGAACAATAAGCGGGCAGAATGATCTCGTCGCCCGCTTTCAATCCCATTCCGGCGAGCAAGATACGCATCCCGACGGTATCGGACGGGACGAGCATAGCGTGCTTTACCCCCAGAAACTCCGCAAGCGCGGCCGCGAACGATTTCAGGTATGCCCCTTTGCCTACTTCTTCGGCAAGGACCGTCCGGGCGATATCGCCGATCAAACCCGGATAAACCCGCATTTCGGATTTACGTATCATAACCGGGCAAAAAAACTAAAAATGGGACAATAACTCATCGGCACCCGCCTGTATAAGGAATTTAAGATTATCGAAGCTGTTTATCCGGGACGCTAATTTTCGCAGCATCCCCGGGCGCAAATAGAATTTCGCGTATTCATTCCTGACATATTTTTTGAACCGGTCTCCGGGATCAATGGTCATCTTGCCGTCCGGACGGTCCCGGTATAATTCGTTGCCCGGGAATACGCATATTTCGTTAAAATTGACGAAATCAACGCCGAGACGGCGGGCGAACCCGGAAAATCCGCTCATATTCTCCGGGGTTTCCCCGGGAAGCCCGTAGATGAATAGCCCGACCACTTCCAATCCCGCGCCCTTGGCCAGCCGGGCGGCGCGCATAGATTGTTCAAGCGTAATGTTCTTCCCGCTCAAATCCAATGACTTCTGCGAACACGTCTCAAAACCGAACGATATCTGGTAACACCCCGCCCTGCGCATAATATCGAGCATAGCCTTATCGACAAGATCCACCCGGGTCTGCGCGCGCCAAAGGATGCCGTTCTTCTGCGATATGAAGAAATCGCACACCTTGAATACCAGTTCCCGGTTGGCGGTAAAAGCGAGGTCGCGGAAAAAGATCTCCCCCACCCGGTATTTGCCGGATATTTCCCTGATCTCTTCGCAGATAGACTCCAAACCCCGGTACCTTATCTTGCCGAGGCTGTACAGCTTTGAATTGCAAAAAACGCATTTGCTGTGCGGGCATCCGCGGCTTATGGTCATCGGCGTTATCGGATTCTTCCTATTGAATATCGCGAACCGGTACGCCTGGTTATCGACCAGATCGCGCGCAGGCAGCGGAAGGTCATCCAGATCGATCAAAGACCGTGATCCACTGACAACCTTATCCCCCTGCCAATAAGCGATATTCTGGGCGTAATTACCCCTTACGATATTAACGACAGGCAGCTCCATCTCGCCTAACGCCACGAAATCAGCCGCGGCATCCCTCAACACGACAGACGGGTCATAGGTGACCGGCGGGCCGGAAAAGATTATTTTAATCCGGGGGATACTTCCCTTGATGCGCCGGGCAAGGGCTTTATCTTCTTCTATGGTGAAATATGTTGACGGAATAACAACAAAATCAGGGCGAGAGCTCAAAAGGAGCCTTACGATATCTTCCGGATATAAATGCCTGGCGCTGGCTTCAATAACGCTGACATCCGGATATCCGCATTTCCTCAAATAAGCCGCAGCATAGATGAGGTCAAGCGATAATAAAGGGATAAACCCGGGATAACTGGCGCCCGTCCAATCCCGTAAAAAATGCCTGTGACTTCTGAATAATCCTTTACCGGGGCCTAACGGATCTAAGAAAGCGATTTTAACCGACATAGTAGCATTATAATACGTATTCAAACTGCCGCAAATATATTTTACCCGGACGGAGAATAACAAATAGCCTCTACGCCGTTATAATCGAAATATTTCCGGTATTTGACGCCCCGGCCCTTCCCCAACAATCCCTCGATTAATCCCGAATGCTCATTACCCCTCCAATGCGGGGAAATAATAAGCCAGATATTCGCATCATTGTCCGGCAATCCCCCCAGCGTTACCAGGACATGTTCGCGGTCCTGCCTTATCCCTAAACCGATAACAGTATTCGCGCCGTCAAGGAAGCGGCAGTTCTTCATGTGATAGAATTTTTCCCCGTGATTATCGATATTGTTATTAAAGCCCTTCACCTGGCCGTACTTATAATAATACCAGAATGGGATGATCTGCGTTATCGGAGCGAACACCAGGACATCCCCTTCGGCGATCTGCGGCTTCACGCTGGAGGCTAAAGATCTCCAGTCATCGTTTGACCCGGGATTATACAATATATCCCAGGAAAAAAAGGTCAACGCAACAAGGGCAACGATCGCCGGGAGCCTGCCCCTGCCCATTCTCGAAACCGAATACGCTGCGCCGATATAAAAAGCCGGGGCGATAGCGATAAAATAGCGGGTCAAAAATACCGGTTTGACCCATATTGAAAATAAATAAAAACCTAATAACGGCGCTAAAAGCCATAACCACAAAAGTAAAATCTTGTTTTTCGCGCTTAAGATATCCTCGTTTGAACGGATTTCTTTTCGGCTGTAGAAAATACTCAGAGAAAAAAGCAGGCCGAGCAACACAGTCAAGAAGCGGATGACCCGCAAACGGGACGGCTCTGTTTCGAACCCCACGCCGGCATGCGCCTGCCGGGGGCCGCCATAACTGAATACGCCGAATGTCCCGATTAAATCCCGGTAACCCGGTTTGTCCGCGATAAACGTATCGATCTCCTGGTTACGCGTATTCTGCGTGAAAGCGACCGCCGGCAACACCGCCATCGGCATAAAAATAACCAGGATAATAACCTGCATCCTCAGCCATTGGCGCTTCAACCTGATCCTTTTGCTGAAGACCAAGAAAAATATGTTCTGCAGGATAAACACGTAAATACCAACAGGGAACGAGTAAAGGATCAGCGCATTGGTCAGGATATATAAAAAACGCAAACTGCGCTTATCGCTTTTTATCACCTTCAGAAAGAGTATTATCGACACTAAGCTCAGGCATAGAAACAAGGTGTAATAGCGGACTTGTTGCGAATAGTATATGTTATAAGGGGATATCGCCAGTATGAACGCGCTGATCAACCCGGCGGAAGCGCCGAACAGCGTTTTTGCCAGTTTGTAGATCAAGAACACCGATAAGACGCCGAATATAACCGCTAACGAGCGCGCCGCGACCTCAGTGTAACCGAACAAACCGGTCCACAGCTTCAACAGCGCGTAATAAACCGGGCGCGGTATATCCGTCAACACCTTTTGGCTTAAAAAAATATCATACCAATTGTAAGCGGAGAGGTTAAGGCTGCACACCTCGTCATACCAAAGGCATTTACCGTTCAGGCCATAAAACCGCAAGAAAGCGGCTATCCCTAAAACAGCGCAGAGGATGAAATATTTACCTGCCAATAATCCAGCCAGCCGGTCTTTTTTCATTACGCTCCTTGGATCAATCACCAGTACCCCGTCTTTCTTATACTTTCCTTCATCCGATCAGTTACGCCGGGGGAGAATTCACTTGTTTTAATGTTGTATTTAACCAGGCTTCCCTTCCATAAGTCCAGCCGCTCCTTCAATCTCCGGGCTATCTTATCCCGGGATCCGATAAGATTGTTCCGCTCCGCAGGGTCAACCTTAAGGTCAAAAAGCTCTTCATTGATCTTAAGGTTGTCATTCCCTCTTTGAATATATTTCCAACGCTTCGTGCGGACAGATAAGATCCCGGCGCTGCCCTGGCAGAACACAAATTCATTGGCCGGGGGATGACTTTTGTTTTCCAAAATACCGACAAGGTCCGCCCCTTGAGCCTGCGCGGGTATCGGGATTGATAACAGGCTCAAAAGCGTCGGCAGAATATCTATACTCTGGGCCAGAGAATCCCGGCGCATACCGCGGCTCAAACCCGGGAGGTAATATATCAAGGGGACGCGGATACATTCATCGTATAAGGTCAAACCATGGTTTATCGATCCGTGCTCTTTATATTCATTCCCGTGATCGGCTGTTATAATGATGATAGTCTTATCATAAAGGCCGTTTTCTTTCAATTCATCGACTATCCCGCCGATCAAATCCCGGTCCGCCCGGTATATACTGCTATCCAGCAATGCCCTGAATTCCCGGATCCTGCGCTTGTCAAAACCACTGAGGAATATTTCATACGCTCTCCTCCAGCGCAGCCCCAGCGAGTCTAATTGGCAAGCTTTATTATCTTCCGATATAAACGAAGGCACATCCGTCAATCTGTCCATATTCAAGCTGTCCAGCTCATCCTTAAATACCGCCGATACGTTCCGCGAAAACTTGTCGTTAAATCGCAAAAAGGGGAATATGGATTCATGGGTCATATATGA
>Ga0265297_10008946_pt1 | contig 13169 bp, 16 predicted proteins | sample Munlanlwell13791_FD_192502 | JGI IMG/M metagenome (GOLD analysis project Ga0265297, IMG submission 192502) | Leachate microbial communities from a municipal landfill in Southern Ontario, Canada - Leachate well 137-91 | ecosystem: Engineered > Solid waste > Landfill > Unclassified | place...
AGAGGTATTCCAGAAAAGGGCTGCCCCTTTTCTTCGTCTCGGAACTTGTTGAAGGCGTAAATATCTCTAATTGAACAGGCTTATTTTCGCGCATATCCCGTAAGCTCCATTATATCCCTAGCGCTGAATTGATTGCAAGTATTTTCTGAATTTGTTTAATTTAATAGCTCTAAAAAAAGCTTCTACTACTTTAGGGTCAAACTGGCTTCCGCTTTTTCTTCTTATTTCTTTTATCGCCGAGTTGATATGCATCCTTTCGCGGTAAGGCCTGCCGTAGACCATCGCTTCAAAGGCATCCGCCACGGACATTATCCTCGCGCCTAAGGGGATCTGCCCCTTTTTTAATTTTGAAGGGTATCCTGTCCCGTCATACCGTTCATGATGATGCATGATAATGGGGATGGCCGGCCTTAAGACCTCCATATTCCTCAATATCTGCGCGCCTTTGACCGGGTGGCATTTTATGATATTTATCTCCTGCGGGGTCAGTTTCTTGGTTTTAGTCAGTATCTCAAGGGGGATATCCACTTTTCCGGTATCGTGCAGCATGCTGGCGTACTGTAAGCTTTGTAATTCCTTTTCATTAAGCTGCATCTGCTGGGCAATAGCGGTGACTAACCGGCTGAAAGCCGGCGAATGGGTGTATTCCGTCGGTATCCGGCTGTCCAGCAGGGTCACCAGGGATTTTATGCTCCCCAGGACGATCTTCTGCTGCTCTTCGTAAAGCTCTAAGTTGCGCACGCCCATTACGGACTGCTCCGCCAGGATCATCAGTATTTTCTGGTCGGTGATGTCAAAGACCCCTCTTTTCTTGTCCCGGACTATTATAAATCCGAGCAGATCATCCGCGATCAGGGGCACGCCCATTACCTGGTCGTTCCTGCAGGAAGAAGAAGTCTTGATGATCCTTCTTTCCAGTCCTTTGGTCACGCGTAATTTCTTATCGATCAGGAACCTTCTTCTGGTGCTGACCACGCATTTGAATGAGGAAAATTTTTTGCTGGGATCGAGCAGGACGATCATGCAATAATCGGTATCCAGCACCTGGCAGATAAGCTTGGCTAAACGCAAGAGCAGGTCGCGGATGTTAAAAGTAGAATTGATCAGCCTGTATACGCTGTGTATCGAAGACAGCAGTACCTTATACCTTCTCGTATGGGTCGAAGAGTTTTTTGTATTCATCTAGCGCGTACCTATCGGTCATTCCGGCAATATAGTCGCACACAACCCTCTGGACAAATTCTTTTTTGATCCTGATGTGGATGTGAGGCGGCAACTGCTGCGGTTTTTCAACGTAAATTTTGAAAAGTTCCTCGATAAAACGTTTAGCCTTGTTGGCCATCCTGACAACTCGATAATGGCAATACAGCCTTTCCATTAAAAAGCCCCTCAACGGCTTTCTTAATTCTAGCATATCTTTGCTAAAACTTACTACTTTTTTATCGATTTTTTTGGCTTTTTCCCAGGAATCCACCCCCAGCTTTTTCAGGCTTTCTTCGGTCTGGTGGATAAGGTCGGTGACCTGCACGTCGATCAGGGATTTTATTACCTGAAATTTGATCTTTTCGGCGTCTAATCCGTGGTATTTGGCGGTGACTTTCTGGTAAGTGTTATTCCATAACTCCAGGCTTTCCAGGTCCGCTTCTTTGAGGAGCCCGGAGGTCAATCCGTCGTCTAAGTCATGGTTGTCGTAAGCTATTTCATCGGCAATGTCCACTACCTGGGTTTCCAGGGTCACCTGTTCGCCGGTATCGAATTCTTTAAGGCTGCCCATCTGGTCAAAAGCTGATGAGTGTTTGGCTATCCCCTCCCTTACCTCCCAGCTTAAGTTAAGGCCGGGGAATTCAGGGTATCTTTCTTCCAGGATATCCACTACCCTCAACCCATGGACGTTGTGGTTAAATCCTCCGAACTGCGCCATCAGCTCATTAAGGGCGTCTTCTCCGGAATGCCCGAATGGGGTATGGCCCAGGTCGTGCGCCAGGGCTATCGCCTCCACCAGGTCGACGTTCAGTCCCAGCGCCGTGGCTATCGTGCGGGCGATCTGGGAAACCTCCAGGGTATGCGTCAAGCGGGTGCGGTAGTAATCCCCTTCGTGGTTTACGAATACCTGGGTCTTGTATTCCAGCCTCCGGAACGCCGCTGAATGGATCACCCTGTCGCGGTCGCGCTGGTAAGCTGACCGGTAGGAGTGCTCCTCTTCCTTATGCGCCCTGCCCCGGCTTTCAAAACTTTTCATAGCGTAAGGCGCCAGGAATTTATTCTCGAATTCTTTTAGGTCTTTTTGCGTAAGCATCGGTATAATTCATCAAGAGATTGCGATATTACCTTGGTGTTAAACAGGGCCGGCATAAAGTTGGTGTCTCCCCGGAAGCGCGGCACGATGTGGATATGTAAATGCCCGGTCACTCCCGCTCCCGCGTCGCGGGACAAGTTGATCCCGATATTGTATCCGTGGGGTTTGAGGAGTTTATTCAGGGCGGCTTTGGCGCTTTTTAGTGTCTTGAATATATCCAGCAGTTCATTGTCTTTTAAGCCCGATAGATCCGCAGTATGCCTCTTGGGCGCTACCATCAGGTGGCCGTTATTATAGGGGTAGAGATTAAGCATCGCGAACGAATACTTATTCTCTATGACCACATGATCCCTGGTTTTTGACTTCAGGGCGCGGCAGAAGATACACCCCTTCTCTTTTTTCCCTCTTATGTAACTTATCCTCCATGGGGCCCAGAGCTTATTCATAATTTAATGATCTTTCCTTCCACGCTATTTTCGTTTATTTCAATTATTCCGTAGGAATTATAAGGAGAAAACATCTTATCCGTGGGGCTGCCGGGGTTAAAATAAAGGATGCCGTCCCTGGTTTCGTTTACGGGGTTATGCGAATGGCCGAAGACTATGATATCGACCTTGTCTTTTTCGAATATCTGGGCCACTAATTCCATTAATTTAGCGGGTGATCCGTATCCGTGAGCCAGGCCGATGCGGTGTTTTCCCGTTTCGATAAGCAGCTTCTCGGGCAGGCCGTCTTTGGCGCCGGGATGGTCCATATTACCCCGCACGGCCCGTACATCGTCGCATACGTTTTGCAGTTCTTTTAATACGCTGTTATTTACCAGGTCGCCGGCATGCAGCACCATGTCCACATTTTTAAAATCTTCCAGGATAGCCGGCGGTATTTTCTTGGCCCTGTCCGGTATATGAGTATCGGATATCACGCCTATTCTCATATTACCACCCTCGGCTTGCTGAACAGGTCTAAAAGCTGGTTTAAATTGTCAATATCCCAGGTCAGGATCTTCTCATCCAGGGCTTTAAGGCGGACGTTCGCGTCTACGCAATCCGGGGTTATGACTATTTTTCTCTGTACCTTTTGCTTGTATTTCTTGCACTCCCTGGAAAATTCCGCGATATCGTCTTCCGTAACCAGGCCCTGCTTAAAAGCGACTATCCACAGCGAGTCTGCCGACCTGCCGATCAGGCCGTCTTTTAAACCCGCGCAATTAAACCTTAAGGATTTTATTTCCCTGAACTGGTCCAGTTTCAGGCGTTTTCTTTCGACGCACACCGCTTCATTTTCAAAAAGGTGCAATAGTTCCATCGTGCGCTCAAGCAGAGGTTTTTGGGAGTTTACTGAAAATTCTTTGATCATCCCGTTTATCGCGTCCCTGAATACGTCTTTTTGGGCTGTGCCATCAAGGTTCAGCGCGTCTACTTTTAACTGGTAGACGAATTTCAGCCAGAAACTGAATACCCGGTCATTTATCTGGAAGAAATCCCCGTTGCGGCTGATTATGCTCGCTTCCAGCAGGAAATTTATCCGCGTGACTATATCTTTTCTTTGTTTGTGCAGGATGTGCGCCATATCCTTGATCTTATTATGTCCGTCCGAGATAAGATATAAGACGGAGGCGCAGTCGACCTTGGAGCTGTTCTCGGAAAGTGTCTTTAGGCAGTTGGAAAATTTCTGATTTAAGATGCCGGTTTCTTCGAACAGCGATTCTTCCAGGGTATCAGTGAGTATCACCTGGGTCAGCGCCCCCCCGCCCTTTAAGGATCTTATCAGCGCGCCGGAAATGATCTCCAGGTAAAAAGGATACCCGCCGGTAAAATGCACCAGGAAATTGGCCAGTGACCTGTCAAAATCCCTGCCCAGCCTGTTATAGAGGAAGTTTTCGGTGTCTTTGGCGCTAAAGGGCTCCACATCGATGACTTCAAAATTTCCAAAGAGCAGGGCCAGGTCTTCGGCCAGTATCCTTTTGGCCTTGAATTTGGAAGAGCTCATGATTATCTGCATGGCGTTCTTCTGCGATATAAGTACTTTGGCCCAATCCCGGTAAAGGTTCTTGATCCCCATCAGTTCAAGGTTGTGGAATTCATCCAGGATGAGCACGCAGAATTTTCCGGTCTCCTGGTTTATGCTGTCGCACAAGGATAACAGGTCGCCGAATATAGTATCTTTTTTGTTCTTCTCCAGGTTGCTTAAAATGGCCCTTACCTTTTCGCATGTCCTGGGTATATATTTTTCGGACTTGACGATCAGGAAATTCAGGTCTTCTTTTAACGGGGTGTCGCTGTTGCGCAGGAAATTATAAAGCAGGGCCGCCAGGAATCTGCGGAAGAATTGAGCCGGGATCTGGGGCCGCACGTCCAGATAGACCGGTATTATCCTGTTGTCGTCAAGGCGGCTCAAAAAATGCATGATCACGGAGGTCTTGCCGGTCGCCTCATCGCCCAGGAACGCGATATTCTGGCGGTAGCCGTCTTTTAAGCCGGATATCCTTTTGCTGAGCGTCTCGATGTAATATTGCCTTCCGAAGAATCTATCGTTAGTCATTGTTAATTCGCTAGGTAATAATAAGGATTCTGGGGTTTGTGGCCCTTCCTTATCTCAAAATGTAAAAAAGCGGTTTTGTCTTTTCCGGCGCTGCCCACTTTGCCGATGGCCACGCCTTGAGCTACTTTATCCCCGGTCTTTACGAATAGCTGCGCGTTCCTGGCGTACACCGTCAGAAATCCGTCTCCGTGGTCGATAATGACCGTTCTGCCGAAACTTTTCAGGTTCTCCCCGCAATAACTCACGATCCCGCTTCGGGAGGCGACTACTTCTTCCCCGTAAGGGGCTCGGATATTAAGGCCCTTATTCAGGATATTGTTCGTTCTTTCGCCGAAGCGGCCGATCACTTCGCCTTTTAACGGCCAGATGAAATCTTCATTCCCGTTGGTCTTGGCAAGATCGCCGTATCCGCCGCTGCCGGCGGGCGGTATCATCAAAAGCTGGCCGGTCTCTATCTTAGCGGCATCGGATATGTGGTTTAGTTTTGCCAGTTCCTCAAGGTCAACGTTGAATTTTTTGGCGATCCGCCAGAGGGTTTCTCCCTTTTTAGCTTTGTAGTAATTTCCGGCAGTACCTTGGGTTTTAGCGGGGATGCTTGTTGCAGACGGCGTAGGCGCAGTGGTAGCGCAGCCTATCAGGAACAAACTTAAAATAGCTATTAAACCGCTGTATAAAGACTGCCTTGATCTCATCTGATGATATATTATAACGCTTGTAAGTCTATGAGCAAGTTATATTAATATGGAGCGGGCGAGGGGAATCGAACCCCCATATCTAGCTTGGGAAGCTAGTGTTCTGCCACTGAACTACGCCCGCGAACATTTCTCCATCAATTTGATAGAACAATATTTCCCGCACATCGTGCAGACGTCGTTTTGCGCCGGCTTTGAGGATCTGCGGTACTGCGCCGCCTTGCGTTTATCCATCGAAAGCTTTATTTGTTTTTTCCAGTCGCGTTTATTACGGGCCCGGGACATATCTTCATCCCATTTGATCGCGCCTTTTACGCGCTTGACCAGGTCGGCGGCATGCCCGGCTATCCTGGAGGCTATGACCCCTTCTTTTACGTCATCGTTATTGGGGTGGCGCAGGTGCTCGGAGGGAGTGACATAGCAAAGGAAATCCGCTCCTTCGCTGGCGGCTATCGCCCCTCCGATCGCGGCCGTAATATGGTCGTAGCCGGCTCCTACATCCGTTACCAGCGGCCCTAGTACATAAAAAGGCGCCCCGTCGCAAAGCTCTTTTTCCATCGCCACGTTCTTTCTGATCTGGTTTAAAGGCACGTGTCCGGGGCCTTCGATGATGACCTGGACGTTTTTATCCCTGGCCCGGCTGGCCAGCAGGCCTAAAGTCTCCAATTCGGCTATCTGGGCTTCGTCGCTTGCGTCAAGTATCGAACCCGGCCTCAAGCCGTCCCCCAGGCTTAAAGTAATATCGTATTTGCAGACTATGTCCAGGACCCGGTCAAATTCTTCGTATAGCGGGTTTTCTTTCTTATTGCGGCGCATCCAGGCTGCCAGCATCGCTCCTCCCCTGCTGACGATATTCAATACCCGGCCGTTCTTTTTTAATATCCCGACATTTTTCCGGGTCACCCCCGAATGGATAGTAAAAAAATCGACTCCGTCTTCAGCCTGTTCTTCCAATACGTCAAATATGTCATCTGAGGTCATCTTTAAGAAAGAGCCGTATTTCTTTTCCGCATTTACGGCCATTTCATAAATAGGTACCGTACCCACCGGCACAGTTGAAGTTTTGAGGATCTGCCTCCTGGTCTTTTTTAGATCTCCTCCGACGCTAAGGTCCATCACCGTATCGCTGCCGTATTCTATCGCGGTTTTAAGTTTTTTGAGTTCTTCGCTGATCAGGGCATGGTCAGTCGAGGTGCCGATATTGGCGTTTATTTTGGTTTTCAGCCCATATCCGACAGCGCAGGGATTTTTTAATTTATGTTTATTGTTGTTTAATATCGCGATGCTGCCTGCTTGTATCCTTTGGCAGAGCAGGCCCGGATCCATTGCCTCTATTTTGGCGATAGTTTTCATTAAGGGGGTAATAAGGTTGTTCTTCGCAGATTCTAATTGAGTCATTTCAGCCTTTCGTTGAGCCTCGTAAACGCCGCAGGCACATTCTTAGACAGGCATACGGCCCTGCATACCGCGGCCCTTTTTGCGCCCGCGGCCAGGATCCTGTTTAGATTGGTTTCATCGATGCCGCCGATGGCAAAAAAAGGGATCCTTAATGATCTTGAAAGTTTTTTTAGAACGTCTGTGCCTATGGCTTTATTTTCCGGCTTGGTAGGAGTAGGAAGCACCGGCCCGATGCCGATATAATCCGCCCCTTCCTTTTGCGCCCGCAGGGCTTCTTTTAGGTTGTGGCAGGAGATCCCGATTATCTTACTTTTGCCTAGTAATTTCCTTGCTGCGCCAAGCGGCAGATCTTCCTGCCCTAAATGCACGCCGTCTGCCTTTACCGCCATGGCTATATCCGGATGATCATTGATGATAAAAAGCGTATTTTTTCCGGCCAGCGTCTTAAGTTTGCGCGCTTCCCGCAGCATTTCCCCGCGCTTGTCTTTTCTTTTGTCCCTCAACTGGAACAGGAACGCCGGATCGCCTTGGGACGCCTTTATTTTTCTTAACAGCTTGACGGTATCGCCGCAAGTTTCCTTATCGGCTATGACGCAAAGCCCGCATTTTTTCAGCAATGCTTTTTTCGATGCCATAAATATCGTAACGTATTTTTTTAAGATCCAGGGCGCTTTTAACGCTAACGAGCTTGGAGAATTCTTCTAATACTCTTATCGATTCTTTGACCCGTTGGATGTTGGCAAAAAAGATATCCCGCGGGTCATTCCTCTCCATTTCTTTAGCACGAAGAGTCTTTCCGACATCGCCTCCGCTGTTCCTGGCTTCGAGCAGGCTGCTGCCGGGAGCAAAAAAGCCCCTTAATTCTTTATTGATCTTGTGCCTTATGTTTTTTAATCTGCCGCTTAAGACACGGTCGTTTAAGATAAAACGGCTCACCTCTTCACAAACGCGCAGGCCTTCAGAGGCGCGGTTAAAATTCGCGTCCAGGATGCGGTATACCCCTTTTAGGTTATAGTTTCGCTTTGCCAATTTTGTCAATGATGTTGGTGGTAGATTGATCTTTTACATAAGGCAGGGATATGACTTTGCCTCCCCAGCTTTCAACCAGCCTGCCTCCGACGATACTTTTTTTGTCCCAATCTCCGCCTTTGACCAGTATATCGGGCCGGAGGAGTTTTATCAGCTTCAGCGGCGTGTCCTCGCTAAAGATGGTTACAAAATCCACGCTTTCCAGGGCCGAGAGGACGCGCGTCCTGTTTTTTTGGCCTACGATCGGGCGGAAGGGGCCTTTTAGCTTTTTAACGGAGCTGTCTGAATTGACCGCGACTACCAGTATGTCCCCCTTATTTTTTGCCTCTTGCAGGTATTTGACGTGGCCGTAGTGCAGGATATCAAAGCAGCCGTTGGTGAATACGATCCTCTTCCCCTCTTTTTTTAATGATATAAGCCTCTTCTTTAAGGCGTTGGCGGTCTTAATTTTGTTATTCATCATGTGGAAGACAGGGCTTCTTCGACCATTTCGCAGATAATATGCCCGATGGTGATATGCGCTTCCTGGATGCGGGCGGTAACGGCCGAGGGGACAATGATGCTGATAGCGGCGAGTTTCGCCAGTTCCCCGCCGCTGCCGCCGGTCAGGGCGATAGTGTCTAATCCCATTTCCTTAGCCTTACTTATGGCCTTTAAGATATTCTTGGCTTTGCCGCTTGTGGAGATACCTATCGCCACATCGTTCTTTTTCCCCAGCCCCTCGACCTGCTTGGAGAAGATATTCTCGTAACCGTAGTCGTTTCCTATTGCGGTGAGTACCGAGGTGTTCACCGTTAAGGCGATCGCGGCCAGGGCATTCCGGTCTTTTTGAAAACGGCCGATCAGCTCGGCGGCGATATGCTGGCTGTCCGCGGCGCTTCCGCCGTTACCGAACAGTATTACCTTGCCTCCTTTTTTAAGGCAGGAAATAATAAGGTTGGAAGCCTCGATTATCGGGGTTATGCCCGTGCGGATTATTTCTTCTTTGACCTGGATACTGGAGAACAGGATATCTTTTATTTTATCTCTCATGGCCTATCCGAAGAAAACTTTGGCTATTTCGTAAAGCTCCATATCCACAAGTTTGAGCTCCTTGACCGCTTCTTCAATGGGTACGTCGATTATCTTATTTCCCGATAAGGCGACCATTCGGCCGAATTTCTTCGCTTTTATCAGTTCGACCGCTTTGACCCCGAAGCGCGTGCCCAGCATCCTGTCAAAAGCCGTGGGAGTGCCGCCTCTCTGGATATGCCCGAGGACCGATACCCTGGTCTCATAGCCGGTCCTTTTTTCTATTTCTTCTCCGAGCCTCTCGCCTATGCCGCCGAGCCGGACATGCCCGAAGTCGTCAAGTTTCTTTTCCTGGAGCACAAAGGTGCCTTCTTTGAACTGCGCTCCTTCGGCGACGACTACGATGCTGAACGTCTTGCCGCGGCTGTGTCTTTTCTTTATCAAAGCGCATACCTCGTCAATATCAATGGGTAATTCGGGGATGAGGATTATGTCCGCCCCTCCGGCGATCCCGGCTTCAATGGCTATCCATCCGGCATGCCTGCCCATTACTTCGACCACCATAATACGGTGATGGCTTTCGGCAGTGGTATGCAGGCGGTCGATGCACTCCGTGGCGATATTCACCGCGGTATCAAAACCGAAGGTATAATCGGTTCCTGAAAGGTCGTTGTCTATGGTTTTGGGGACTCCGACGATGTTGGTTATTCCGTCTTTAATAAGCTTTGACGCTACGCCGAGAGTATCTTCTCCGCCGGTGGCGATAAGGGCGTCTAACCCTAATTTTTTAAAATTCTCTTTTACTTTTTCCACCCCGCCCTCTTTTTTGTACGGGTTGGTGCGGCTGGTCCCCAGGATAGTCCCTCCCTTGGGAAGGATGCCTGAGATGCTGGAAAGATCGAGCTTCATGGTATCGTTTTCGATTATTCCCTTCCAGCCGTTCTTAATACCTATAGTTTCATAGCCTTCGTTATAGCTTTTGCGTACTACCGCCCTGATCACGGGGTTTAAGCCCGGGCAATCCCCGCCGCCGGTAAGAATACCTATCTTCATGTTACTGCTCCTTTAATGAGCACATAACTTACGCAACGTTAGTGACGTAAGTTATAAGTGCGAATTAATCCCGCCTCCTAGTTATATTTAGTAGGCGGGATATGGTTAGACCCGTCCGTATCCGCTGTAAGGGATCGAACGAGGTTCCTCTTTATCTGTTTCTTTTCTCTTCCTGTCTTTCTCTTCCGTTGATATTATCTTTGCCACGTGTATCTTGACGAATATCTCTTCTTCGATCCCTAAGGTTTCCTGTATCTTATTTTTTATGGTGTCCTGAAGGCGGCTGGTGAGGTCGGGGATATTGACTTCGGAAGCCAGGATCAGGCGCAGATCAACGGCAATCCCTTTTTTCCCGGCTATGACGTCCGGACGGATCTCTTTTATCTCCGGCATACCGCGGACAAGGCGTTTGATCAGGTCTTCCACCGCCGATAGGGAAATGGTGACCTGTCCTTGAGGGTTGGCAAAAGCGATCGTTTTTTCCTGCTGCATTTTTCCCAGTATTAACTGAGCGAAGGAATAACTGATGATAATAAGCAATAATCCGGTGAGTCCGACGATGATCTTGGAGTTTAAGGTTAAGGGCAGGTATTGGGTAAGAGCGTTGATGGCATCTTGTATGGGCAGGTAATTAAAAGAAAAGATTATCAGGATGCCGCCGATAAAGAAAATGATGCTGGTATAAAAGACGATCCCCGCGATAGTTAGAAATCTCATAGTTCCTCCAAAGTTTACTTTTCGACACCCTGTATATTTATGTTGATATCCTTGATTGTAAGACTGGTCGTTTTTTCCACGGCCCGCTGGATATTCTCCTGGACCTTGTTGGCTATTTCCGGCAGGTTAAAGCCGTATTTGACTACCAGGGGGACATTGATCCGTATTTCTTCGTTCTTATCTATATCGACTTTTATACCGGAGGGGTTTTTTCCGGAGATCAGGCCCCAGACGTCACTGTTAAAATTAGCGCTGATACGCTTGACGCCTTCTATCTCCATCGCAGCCAACCGGGCGATGGAAGCGATCACTTTTTTATGTATCCTTATCGTGCCTAAGTCTGTCCGGGAATCTTCGGGGATCATCTTATTTCTCCGTTTTTTCGGTTTTTTCCTTCAACATATCCTGGATAAAATGCGTGGATATCTCGCCTTTTATGAACAGGGGGTTTTTCATCAACTGGCGGTGGAATGTAATAGTGGTCTTTACCGGTTCGACGGTATATTCATTAAGAGCCCGGGACATGATCTTCAGGGCTTCGCTGCGGTTCCGCCCGTAGGCGATTATCTTGGCAATAAGCGAATCGTAGAACGGCGGGATCTGGTAACCGCAGTAAATATGGCTGTCAACCCGTATGCCTGGTCCGCCGGGAACGTGGAGCATCTCTATTTTTCCCGGGCAGGGCATAAAATCCTTTTCGAAATCTTCGGCGTTGATGCGGCATTCGATAGCGTGGCCCCTGATCTGGATATCGTCCTGCTGTAAATTCAGTTTTTCACCCGCCGCGATCTGGATCTGTTTCTTGATCAGGTCTATGCCGGTGACCATCTCGGTTACGGGGTGCTCCACCTGTATACGGGTGTTCATTTCCATGAAATAGAAATTATTATGCTTATCCAGAAGGAATTCCATCGTCCCGGCGCTCATGTAATTCGCGCTTTTAGCTCCCTTGACCGCCAGTTCGCCAAGACGCCGGCGTAATTTGCTGTCTATCGCGATCGAGGGGGACTCTTCCAGGAGTTTTTGGTGCCTTCTTTGGATACTGCAATCTCTTTCTCCCAGGTGCACAATATGCCCGTGTTTGTCAGCCAGGATCTGGATCTCGATGTGCCGGGGGCTTTCGATATATTTCTCAATATAGACATTGGGATTGCCGAAATTGGCTTCCGCTTCGGTCTGGGCGGTCATCAGGTTGCTGATAAGGCTGATATCATTATGGCATACCCGCATCCCCCTGCCTCCGCCTCCGGCTGAAGCTTTGATGATTATGGGATAGCCGATGCGTTTAGCGGTTTTGATAGCTTCTTCCTTGTTTTTAATTATAAAGGCGCTTCCGGGGATGATCGGCAGTCCGGCTTTTTGCATAGCTGTGCGGGCCGCCATCTTGTCTCCCATAAGGCGGATATTTTCCGGGGATGGCCCGATAAAGGTGATCTGGCAGGATTCGCAGATCTCGGCGAAGTGGGGATTTTCCGCCAAGAAGCCGTAACCGGGGTGGATAGCTTCCACGTCCGTTATTTCAGCGGCGCTGATGATAGCGGGAATGTTAAGGTAGCTGTTGGCGCTGGGGGCCTGGCCGATGCAAATAGCCTCGTCCGCGAAGCGCACATGCAGGGAGTTTTTATCCGCTTCAGAGTATACCGCTACCGTGCGGATATTAAGTTCCCGGCAGGCGCGGATGATTCTCAGGGCGATCTCGCCCCGGTTGGCGATCAGTATTTTAGAGAACATTTTAAGAGGTAATTTAGGCAATTAAATGGGCGCGATCAGGAACATCGGCTGCCCGAATTCTACCGGTTCGGTGTTATCAACCTGTATTTCGATTATCTTACCTTTGACTTCCGACTTGATCTCGTTCATTAATTTCATAGCTTCGATGATGCAGATGACCTGTCCTGGTTCGATGACTTGCCCGGCTTCGACATAGGGCGGCGATTCCGGAGAAGGAGCGCGGTAAAAGGTCCCGACCATAGGGGCTTTTATTTCGATGGTGTTAGCGGGTGTTTCTTTGGCCCTGGCTTCTTCGCGGGAGGCGTGCGCGCCCTGCGTTTGCGAGACTCTCTCTTTTTCGATTATTATCGGGCCCATGGCGCTTGCTTCGCCTCCGGAAGACGTTTTTTTAAGGCGGACGCGCATGCCCTCTTTTTCGACCTCCAGTTCTACCAGGCCGTTTTCGTTCATCAAGCTGATCATTTCTTTGATCTCTTTGATATTCACTTTAAAACTCCTCCTTGTCCACAAGGACGACTTTAGGCGTACACCCTTTCTATATATGAGCCGGTGCGCGTATCTACCTTGATCAAGTCGTCAATTTCTATAAAAAGGGGAACCTGGATGGTGTGGCCGGTCTCGATCTCCGCCGGTTTAAGGCTGCCCTTGGCGGTATCTCCCTTTACTCCCGGCTCGGTATGTATTACCTTGACCTGGATGAA
>Ga0265297_10008947_pt1 | contig 13168 bp, 12 predicted proteins | sample Munlanlwell13791_FD_192502 | JGI IMG/M metagenome (GOLD analysis project Ga0265297, IMG submission 192502) | Leachate microbial communities from a municipal landfill in Southern Ontario, Canada - Leachate well 137-91 | ecosystem: Engineered > Solid waste > Landfill > Unclassified | place...
TTTTACCAACACCGGAAGGGCCAAGAAAGATAAAAGAGCCGATTGGCCGAGAAGCATCGGCAATGCCGGTCCGAGCCCGGCGAATAAATTCTGCTACTGATTTCAAAGCCTCATCTTGATCAATTATTTTTCTCGCCAGCAATTTTTCTAGTTTTAAAAGACGATTTTTTTCGGCTAAAATTAAGTTCGTCAGCGGGATGCCAGTAATTTTCGCCACGATTTGGGCAATATCTTGATGGGTAATTTCAGCTAGAATTTTCGGTTTTTGCTTTTTCGCTTTTAGATTTTCAAGCTGAATTAACAGATCTTGTTCTTGCTCTCGGTATTTTAAAGCCTCATCGAATTTTTCCTGCGCCACCAATTCTATCTTTTTTTGAGAAATTTCATTAAGTTGCTGCATCAAATTTCTAAGCTGCCTAGTTTTTTGATCGGTTGCCATCTTGACTTTAACGGCGGAAGCGGCTTCATCAATTAAATCAATCGCTTTATCGGGCAGAAAACGATCGGGAATATATCTTTCCGAAAGTTCAGCGGCGGCAATGATTGCTTTTTGGTCGATTTTTACTTGGTGAAAAATTTCATAATTATTTTTAATCCCGGCTAAAATTTCAATGGTTTGTTCCACGCTTGGCTGGTTAATCATTACCGGTTGGAAACGGCGTTCTAAAGCCGAATCGCTTTCAATTTGTTTTTTGTAACCTTCTAGGGTCGTGGCGCCAATAAAACGAATTTCTCCCCGCGCCAAGGCCGGCTTTAAGATATTGGCCGCATCCATTGAGCCAGCGGCTGAACCGACGCCGATGATATTATGGATTTCGTCAATGAACAAAATGATTTCAGGATTTTTTTTCGCCGCTTGAATTATTTGTTTGAGCCGATTTTCAAATTCACCGCGGAAGCTGGTTCCGGCAACGATTAGACTTAAATCCAAAGTATAAATTTTTTTATTAGCTAAAACTTCCGGCACTTCGCCCTGGAGAATTCGTTTGGCTAAGCCTTCCACAATCGCCGTTTTGCCAACCCCGGGATCGCCTAAAAGAAGGGGATTATTTTTATTCCGGCGAGAAAGAATTTGAATGACCCGTTCCACTTCAGCTTCTCGGCCAATAAGCGGATCAATTTTTTTTTGGATTACCGGATCGGTTAAGTTAGTACCGAAAAGGTCTAAAATTGAGGCTGAATCGGCTGTCAATGGTTTTTCCGATAGGGGATAAGAATCTTCCCATCCCTGATTGATTTCCCCGAGAAATGGGTTACTTTTGCTATTAAAGTGGTCAGCCGTATTGGTTAAATCAAGAAATTTTGAAGTGCTATTCAAAATCATTTCCACCTGTTGGTAGATTTCCGGCACATTCGCCCCTTTTTGCTGAAAGATTTTAGTTGTCATCCCATCTTTAATCGTCAGAATTGAGGCTAAAAGATGCTCCGTACCGATATATTTATGTTGATTAAGGCTGGCAATCAGAAAAGCTTTCTCTAACAGTTTTTTGGTCGCCTCAGCCAAACTAATTTGAGTAATCGCCCGTTGGTTAGAATTTTCTTGATTGATTATATTTTTGATTTCTTCGCTTCCAATTTTTGCTTTGGTTAAAATTTGGGCGGCAATGCTCCCTTTTTGCAAACTTAATCCATAAAGGATATGCTGCGGCGTAATCGTTTGGTGGCCTGAAGCCAAAGCGAAACTAAAAGCGTTTTTTAGCGCCTGTTTGGAATTGGTACTAAATTTTTGAAAAAGAGAAGGCATTTTACTATTTGAGTCTTTTAATTTAATGATTTAATTTTTTTCCTGACTATCGGGAATCCCGTCGCCGTCATTATCGATAAAATCGGGGATAGCCGGTAAAGCGTCATTCGGATTAGTATTTGTCACTTCATTGGCAGGAGTCGGAGCGGCCAAAGTGGTGGTTCCTTGATTTGTCTCCTGACTGTCAAAAATACCATCGCCATCATTGTCAGTGAAGTCCGGGGCAGTTAACTGATTTTCTCCAGCATTAGTGTTTAATTCATTATCCGGCGCCGCATTTGGACTCAATGAATCTGTTTCTTGGTTATCCGGGGCGCCATCGCCATCATTATCGATAAAATCCGGGCTTAAATTGTTGGTCTCGGTTAAATTTTTTTGCTCGCTTTGATTTGAAGTGAAATTAGATATGATGACGCTTAAAATAACTAATAAAACAGTCAAAACAGCAATGATTATTAAGATCAATATCCTTTTTAATTTATTGGTTTGATTAAAATTGATTTCTGGGTCCATACATTTTGTTTGAACTTTAGATTATATCATTTTTTTCAAAACGGCAATTCTTTCCTCAATCGGCGGATGAGTGGCAAAAAGTTGAGACATAAAATGTTTTTTGCGGCCGAAAGGGTTGGCAATATAAAGATGGGCCGTGGCATTGTTGGCTTGGCGCAAGGGCATATTTTCAGCTTGGATTTTTTCTAAAGCTTTGGCTAAACCTTCCGGGTAGCGAGTCAGCAAGGCACCGCTGGCATCAGCCAAAAATTCTCTTTTGCGCGAGATTGCCAATTGAATCAGTTTGCCAATTATTGGCGAAAGAATAAGTAAAATTATGCCGGCGGCCAATAAAATTGTCTGGAGCTGGCCGCCTTTACTGTCGCTGTCGCGATTGCGGCCGCCGCCCCAGAATCGAATCCGAATAAACCAATCAGAAAGTAAAGCAATTAGGCCGACCAAGACAATGACAATAGTCATTAATAAGATGTCATAATTTTTGATGTGGGAGAGCTCATGAGCGATTACGCCCTCTAGTTCCTCATTAGCCAATTTTTCAATTGCGCCGAAAGTCACGGCCAAAGAAGCATGCTTCGGATCGCGGCCAGTAGCAAAAGCATTAATCGCTTGGTCCGGGATAATATAAATTTTCGGTAGCTCCAAGCCGGCGGTAATAGTCAAATTTTCAACCAGCCGATAAAGATAGGGATTGTCAGTTTTTTGAATCGGCCCTTTAGCCCCGGCAGTCCACAAAGCAACTTTATCGCCCTGGTAGTAACCAAACAGCGAGGTAGCAACAGAAATCAATGCCGCTAAGATTAGGCCAGCATAACCAATATCAGTCAGTTGGCCAAAAGCCCAGCCGATTAGAAGAATGACGACAATAAAAATGCCGATTAAAAGCGCGGTTCTTCTTTTGTTTGAATCGATTTGGCTATACATAGAAGCGGATAAGCATTGCCGGCCAAAACCGGCTTTTCTAGTTTTGGGGTGTGAGGTTTTAACCTCACCCTGCCAGCCGTTTTTGGCCGCCGACTAAAGTCGGTTCACCCGAGTCGATATTTCTAAAATCCAAGGCTTTTAGTTTTTCTAGCCTAAAACTGGACTTTTACATTTTCTTTTTCCCCAGCTTCTGCCTGGAAGAATTCAAATTTTTTGAAGCCGAGAAGACCAGCGACTAAGTTATTCGGGACAACTTCGATTTTAATATTAAAGTCACGAACATTGCCGTTGTAGAATCGGCGGGCAGCTTGAATTTTGTTTTCCGTGTCGGAAAGCTCGTCCTGGAGCTTCAAGAAATTCTGCGAGGCTTTTAGATCAGGATAATTTTCCGCTACGGCGAAAATTGATTTTAGAGTTTGAGAAAGCATATTTTCCGCTTTGCCCTTTTCGGCTGCGCCAGAAGCGTTAATCGCGGCAGTCCGGTCCTGGTAACTTTTTCAAAAAGTTCCTTTTCATGAGTCGCATAACCTTTCACGGTTTCAATCAGGTTGGGGATTAAATCGTGCCGCCTTTTAAGCTGGACATCAATGTCGGAAAATGCCTCCTGAGTGCGGTTTTTTAGCCTAATTAGGCTATTAAAAACAAAAATTAGCCATAGAATAATGACCGCCACTATGGCTAGAATAACCCATAGAAGGTTTTCCATAGTTGTTTTTCTCCTTTAGTCTAATTACTGGGTATGAATTTATTGCCCAGAATTAATTTTTATGTTAAAATATATTTAAGAAGTTGTTTTCACCTGTTCAAATTATATAATAAAGAGGGCCTTTAGTCAAAGAAATATTTTTCTTTATATACCTATTTATTTAATCCCTTTAAATCCCTGAAAATTAGCCAAGTGATCACTAATAGGGCAGGTAAAAAAATATGAAAAATCGATCTATTTTAACAAAAATTATCACCCTATCTGCTAGTTCAATATTAGTTATGTCGGTCACTTTTTTTATTACGGCAACTTGGGTTAAAGCGGCCAGCACGTGGCAAGGGCCGAGTCAGCCGCCGCCTGATGGTAACCCGGCTGGTTTTATTCAAGCTAGCCCATCTAGTGCCCAAGAAGCCTGGATTAATATCAATGATCGGGCCGAAGTAGGTGATCTGATAATTAAGCCAAGCGGATCATTTGTTCTTGGCTCGGCAAACCCAATTGGGAGTTGGCCCGACCTTTGCACCGAGATCAGCCCGAGTGTCTGTACTAATTGGGGTGAGCTCGGTAGTAATCTTTGGCAGAAGGCGGGCGGGACTGGGCCGGATATTTATTATAACGCGGGTGACATTGGTATCGGGACAGGCGAGCCGGGAGACGACCTTCAAGGCCGGAAGAATGTTCATATTTATTCCCCTAACGGCAGTCGTTTGATTCTTGATGGCGCCGGTAACAGTTCATTAGATGCGGCTTTTTTAGATTTTGTCACCCTCGGTGATGGTAAAAAAATTGTTAATAACGCTGCGACCAAAGGCTGGAATTTCATGGCTTATGGCAATAGCTATCAGACCCCTTCTCTCCAAAATGATTTAAGGATTCGTTACTACAACGGGGCGGCTTCAACCGACGTAATTCATTTGACTGATAATGGCAACGTCGGCATTGGTATGACCAGTCCGAATTATCGTTTAACTATTAGTGGTAGCGGCGCAGTAGGTCTTGATAATCGAGGTTATTTGGCGGCAAAGAATAATGCCGGTACCTATGAGAGTTTTCTTTGGCCGCGTGGTAGTGATAATGCAACATATCTAAATTATGGCGCCAGTGGTTTTAATATTCGAAATAATAGTTCAGTTTCGGCAATGTTTATGAATAACGCCGGCAATATCGGCATTGGCACCCTTAGTCCAGATATTAAATTGCTGGTTGGCGACGGTTCAAATTCAAACGGCAATATTATCGGCGTTAACGGCGTTGACACGACTTATACTGGTTATCGCCTGCAGACCGGCGGTACGGAGAAATGGTTTATCGGCATGGACAGTACGGCTTCAAATAATGATTTGATTTTCCGCCGCAATTCCGGTGGCAATGACTTGATTATAAAAAATGATACCGGCAATATCGGCATTGGGGCGCTTTCGCCCACCCAAAAATTAGAAGTCAACGGTAATATTAGAGCTAGCGGCTATTATTCTGGTGACGGCAGTGCCGGCTTAACTAGGACGATTAATGTCAGAAAATCGGACAATAGCGGCCCTTGCGCCATTACGGTAAAAAACGGGTTGATCACTGCTACTACCTGCCCTTAAGTTTAAGAAGCAAGATTAAGAAATAAGAATTAAGGCTTAAGAGTTAAAGAATAAGAAAAATTAAGATGATTGGGAGAAAAATAGTGATTAGTTTTTTGGTGACTGATTTCGTCATCGTTTCACTGTTTCTACTGAGTTTGACTTTTGTTTTTGCCGATGAAACTCCGCCAGCGCCGGTTTGCGGCAATGGTATCAAAGAAGCGGGCGAAGAATGTGATGACGGTAATCACAACCTTACCGATTTATGCGATACTTTTGCCGAAACGCCAAAAAGCAATGGTGCTTGTACCAAAACTTTTTGTGGTGACGGTGTAATGCAATCGCCTAACGGGAGCGGAGTAAATCCGAATGAGAAATGTGATGATCAGAATCAAAATACGGCTTTATGCACCGTAGAATGCGGTCAAAAAATGCTTGGTTGGGCTTGGTCAAGCAATTTCGGCTGGCTTTCTCTAAATGATGACAATTGCTTGGTAAAATATCTTGATCCTAAGTTACAAGCCCAAAATCCAGATATCTGTCGGACCCAAACAGTCAATTATTACGTTCAAATTACAGCTAACGATGAGGTAATCGGATATGCTTGGTCAGATAATATAGGCTGGATTTGTTTTGGCTCAAGATGCAGTGGCAATCCGTTACCGGGTGTATCGCCGAATACATCTTTAATAATTGATCCCCAAGAGCCGGAAAGTCCCCAAGTGAAAGGTTGGGCCAAAGCCGAAGGTTTTAATGATAACGGTTGGTTTTCTTTAAATTGTGAGAATGATAATTCTTGCGGTACGGTCAAATATCAAACTCGATTGATTAAAAGTGATTTCGATGGTACTTGCAGTAAGACTACTTCGGTTCATTGCATTGACAGTTCAGCTTGTCCGGCGGGCGAAGAATGTCTCCGCGAACAACGCTTTACTTTGAGCGGTTGGGCCTGGAATGATAATAATGGCACCTGGGGTTTAGGTTGGCTGCAGTTTAATTCGGCGATTAATGAGATTTTACCTTGGCTGCAAACTAAATATGGCGACATTTATGCTTTGCGCGGGATTACGGGTGAGCAAGCTCCCGGTTATAATGCGACTTATCGAATTTTAGCCAACGATACGATCGTTAATTTTTCTTCGGCCCAAGGGACCGATGATTGGTGGATTGATCGGGAATTCGGACCCCTTAATTTTCCGATGCCGCAAACTCGCTATTCCAATGCCTTAGGTCAGCTTGATGTTAATGGTTTAATCTGTAAGTTTGACCCAGGCAGTAGCACTTGTATTAATAAATATGGTAAAACCGTAGTTGATCTTGTACAGCAGCCCTTGAATAGCCAGCAGCTTCTGGGAGGCAAAATCTATTATAATGAAGGTGATTTAATAATTGATAGTTCGGTGGAATTCGTAAATGGTTCTGGTTTCAATGATGGCTCCGGGACGATTATTATTAAAGGTGATTTAATTATTAATTCCGATGTTACTTATCACGATTCCGACGATCTGACCCGATTTAGAAATTTAGCTTCAGTTGCTTGGATTGTTTTGGGAGATTTGAAAATTTCCGCCGACGTGCCAGCCGGCACCGGCGGGAAATTAGCCGGTAATTTCATTGTGATTGGCAATGGAGAAAAAAGTTGCAGTCCTGATTCTGATGTTGAAGTGGCCGGTTGCGGCCAAATTTACAGCTGCGGCAGTTTAGCTGGATGTAACAAGCGTTTGACCGTTTCTGGTTTGATGATGGCCCGAAAATTTTTCTTGAAGCGAACTTTCACCGCAGCAGAAGAAACGCCGGTTCAGGGATCAGAAATTATTATTTATGATGGCCGGCTTTTAGCCAATACGCCGCCGGGATTGGGCAATTTTGCCAATGCTTTACCGATTTGGCGGTCAGGAACTTTTTCTCGTTAAAATTTTTTCTTGATGATTAATTATTAAAAATTGATTGGTAAAACATTTTATCTTTATGTCATTTTTTTCTTCCCCCCAAAGTTATTTAGGAATTGATTTTGACGCCAAAAGCGTCAAAGTGGTTGAGTTGAGAAGCGAAGGCGGCCGGCCGCGGCTGGTGACTTACGGTTATGTTGATAAAAATATAGAAAAGAATATCGAAGAAAACGATGGTGGGCGAAATCTGGAAACAGCCGAGCTTATCAAGAAAGTCTGTCAGAAGGCTAAAACCACTACGACTAAGGCGATTACGGCTCTACCGGCCTATTCGGTTTTTAGTTCGATTTTGAGCCTGCCGGCAATGACCAAAAAGGATTTAGCCACGGCCGTTAAATGGGAAGCAAAAAAAGTAATACCTTTGCCAATTGAAGAAATGATTTTAGACTGGAAAATTTTAGAAGATTTTTCATCTGGTCAGCCAGGGGGCGAAACGAAAAAACTAGAAATGGAAAAATCAGAAGAAGCCAATGAAGAAGGAAATAACGGTGAACTTCGTCAGAAAGGATTCTTAAAAATTAATCCTAAGGCTAAAAAGAGCTATACCAAAATATTGCTTACTGCTGCTCCTAAGGATTTAGTCAAGCGTTACATCGATATTTTCAAAGCGTCAGATTTAAGCTTATTGAGTTTAGACACTGAAGCTTTTGCTTTAATCAGGTCGCTAGTGGGAAGTGATAAGTCGGCTTTGATGATCGTTGATATCGGTTCAATTGTCACCAGCATTTCGATTGTTGTTAATGGTATTCCGGTTTTAAACCGAAGCATTGATGTCGGCGGCTTGACAATTACCAAAGCGATTGCCGACAGCCTGAATATCAGTTTGGATCGAGCCGAGCAATTCAAATATGACATTGGAATGAATCCCCAACGCTTGGGACAGGGGAGTGTGCCTAAAACGATCGAGACAACCTTAGGTCCAATCGTTGATGAGTTGAAATACAGTTTGAATCTTTATAAAAGTCAAGGCCAAAAAGATATCGAAAAATTAATTTTAACTGGCGGATCTTCCCTTCTTTTAAATTTGCCGGAATATTTGGCAAATTTATTGGGTTTAAGGGTTTTTTTAGGCAACCCTTGGGCGCGAGTAGTCTATCCGGAAGATTTAAAGCCAGTTTTGGATGAGATTGGCGCCCGTTATTCTGTCGCAATTGGTTTAGCGATGAGGGACATCTCGTAATAATTTATAATTTATAATTAATTATTAATTATTAATTAATTCTGTGCCTGAAATTAACTTATTGCCGGATGAATTAAGAGGCAAAGAAAATAAAGAGTTGAAATCGGCTCAAAAAAGGCCGAGTGAGTTTAGAATTGAGATGGCCAGCCCCGCCAAAGAGAAAACTGCTCCGCCCTTAAAAGAGTTTAAACCTTCGCTTTTAAGCCGTCTTTTTGATAAAAAGTTAAGTTCGACCCAGCCTCCAGCTGTTTCTTCCTCTGAATTGGCTAGTGGGGAGGCAAGTCAATCTAAAGAAGTGTCAAGGCAAAAAGAAGAAAAAATATTGCATCTTCCCCAAATGGACACAGCTGAAGTCGATTTATTCAAGTCACCGTCTCCGGCTCAAGTTAGTAGCGATTCCGAAGAAAAAAATAAAATTCAGAAGATTGATGATGAAAGGATAAAACCAAAAGTTTCAGCGCCGCTGATTAAAACAACTGCCGAAGTAACTAAACCCCAAAAGCTGAAACCGAAATCTAATTTTATCGCTAAATTATTTTTTTGGCGGCGGAAGAAAAAATTTAAATCGGCCAAAATTTCAGCCAAAGAAGCGGCTAAAGAAGCAATTTTGGATGTTAATTTGATCCCGGCTGATTTAGCCAAGCAATCCGAGATCGAATTATCCGGCAAATTGTTCTCAAGCGGAGTAGTAATTCTTGTTTTTATTTTTTTGATTGCGGCAGTTTATTTGGGCATTAGTTGGTATCAACTCAGGGTCATTAGGCAGATTGGAGAAGTTGAAGCCAAAATTGCCGGCCTTAATCAAGAAATTGCCAAGTATGAAAAAGAAAAATCATTGGCTTTGGATCTGCAAAATCGTTTAGATTTAATTCATCAGCTTTTGGATAATCATGTTTATTGGACTAAATTTTTTGGCCTTTTAGAGAAATATACAATTGATGAAGTTTACTATACTAATTTTTCGATGACCGGTAAAGATAAATTAATTCTTTCAGCGGTTGGTAAAGATTATGAGTCAGTCGCTAAACAGTTAGTGGTCTTTCAGCAAGCTACTGACTTTGTCAAAAGTGTTAAAATTGATGCGGCCTCAGCCCAATTTGATCCCAAAGAATTGGTTTATCTGGGCGTAAAATTCAACATTAGCTTAGAATTTCCGCCAGAGGTGTTCTTAAAACCCATTAAATAGCCAATCTAAATAAGATAATATGGCCGAAGCTAAAAAGAATAAAAAAAGAAATTCAGCATTAACGCTGGCATTAATCAGGTATTACCGATTGATTACGGCCCTTTTGGTGGTGGTGATAATATTTTTAAGTTATCAGTTTATTCTTGAACCAAAATATCAGCAAGTCAGTCTTGGCGGTCAATATAATTTAGCGACTTTGGAAGAGGAGTTGAATAAACGAGAAACTTATCTAAAAAGTTTAAAAGAATTATCGGGGAATTATCAAAAAATTAGTCAGGATCAGATTGAAAATTTAAAAAAGATTTTACCGGCAGAAAAAGATATCCCGTCCCTTTTTGTTCAGCTTCAAACTTTAACCAAGCAGTATAATTTGATGTTAGCCACTATTAGTATTAATGAAACTTCCGAGACTCCCCCAACTAAAAAAAATAAAGCCCAAGAAGAAACATCACCAGTCCAAGAAATTAAAAAAATGGATATCAGCTTGAATCTGATTGGTGAAGAAGGGGAAAATAACTATTTGGCAATTAAAGAATTCCTTTCGGCTTTAGAAAATAATTTGCGGTTATTTGATGTTAATTCGGTTTATTTCAATCCCACATCGGCAAACTATTCAATTAATCTTTTTACCTATTATTATTAGCTATTCTAGTTTATGTTAGTCCAAAGAAAAATGGGGGGGGCAAAAAGAAAAATTCTAACGGCGGTAATAATTGGCGTTATTTTGGTAATTTCGTATTTGTTTTATTACGGTTTTATTGCTGGGAAAATTGAAATTATCAAACCTTTGAAAGTAGAAAATATAAAGAAGCTAGTTATTCCCAATTTGAACCCTAAACTCGATTATGATTTTTTGAATAAAGCGCCTTATACTGAATTAAAAATGCCCTCCCAAGCCAAACTGCCGGTTAAAGTCGATAAAGTCGGGAGGGAAAATCCATTTGCGGAAATTAAATTTTAAAATTGGAAAATTTGCCGTCGCTTAACCATTAAACATCCCCATGTATAAAAACCAGGATCAATTAATTCAAGAATTGCTTAAGGAAAATTTGTTAACTAAAGAACAAGCGGCTGATTTGCAGAGCCGGACTCTAAAAGTGGGGAAAAGTCCGGAAGAATTAATTATTCGAGAGAACTTGGTTAATGAAGACAAATTGACCCAGATTAAAGCTAAGCTTTTAAATATTCCCGTTGCTGATTTAAAAGGCAAGCAATTGCCCCGCGATGTATTGAATTTGATCCCCCAGGAAGTAGCCGAAAATTATCAAATGATCCCTTTCGAAAAAGTGGATAATGAACTTAAGGTTGGTTTAGTCAACCCTCAGAATTTCAAAGCGATTGAGGCGGTTGAGTTTTTGGCCCAAAAGGCCGAAATAAAAGTTAAATATTTTCTTATTTCCCAAAGCAGTTTCTCCTACGCCTTTGGGCAATATCAGGCTTTGGGGGATGAAGTAAATCAAGCATTGAAGGGTATTAGCAAAGATTCGATGGTTTCTTTCTCGGGTGATAAAGATTTTAAGGAAATGGAAGAAGTGATTAAGAGCGCCCCGGTTTCTAAAATGGTTTTGGTCATTATTCGCCATGCCATTGATGGACGAGCTTCTGATATTCATATTGAGCCGACGCTGACTGACACCAAAGTCCGTTACCGGATTGATGGAATTTTACGGACCTCTTTAGTCTTACCCAAATATATTCATGCCGCTATTGTGGCCCGGATTAAAGTTCTGGCTAGTTTAAAGCTGGATGAAACTCGTAAGCCGCAGGATGGCCGAATTCGGCTGACTATCGCTGGCCGGGATATTGATTTTCGAGTTTCAACCCTGCCTTTATTTGAGGGTGAGAAAGTAGTTTTGAGAATTTTAGATACTACGGCCCAGATCCCCGGTCTTGATCAGCTGGGTTTCAATCGAATTTATATTGATTTAATTAAAGAATCGATTAAAAAACCCCATGGTTTAATTTTGCTTACCGGACCAACCGGTTCGGGCAAAACCACGACTTTATATACTATTTTGACAATGTTAAATCAGGAAGGAATCAATATTATTACCTTGGAAGATCCCATTGAATATTATATTAATGGTGTTAACCAGTCGCAAGTCAGACCAGAGATTGATTATACTTTCGCTTTTGGCCTGCGGGCGATCTTACGGCAGGATCCTAATGTGATAATGCTTGGCGAAATCCGCGACAAGGAAACAACCGAATTGGTAATCCATGCCAGTCTGACCGGCCATATGATTCTTTCCACTTTGCATACCAATAGTGCAGTTGGCGCCATTCCCCGCTTAATTGATTTAGGCGCGGAGCCATTTTTACTTTCCTCGGTAATAAATTTGATAATGGCTCAAAGATTGGCCAGAAAAATTTGTCCTAATTGTAAAAAAGAAGTTAATATCCCGCCGTTGATGCTTAAAAAAGCCAAGGATAATTTAGCCGGCATTCCGGCTAAATATTTAGAAGGTATCGATGCGACTGATCTGAAATTTTTTAAAGGTGAAGGTTGCGCCCATTGTGGCAATTTAGGCTACTTGGGCCGGACGGCGGTGGCTGAAGTTATCAATATTACGCCGGAGCTAAGGGACATTATCAACCAGGGCGGTGATGATCCGGCGATCAGAAAAGCCCTTGTCAGTCAAGATTTCATTACTATCGCCCAGGACTGTCTGATTCAGGCCCTAAAAGGCGTCACTACGCTTGATGAAGTAATTAGGATCTCTCAACTTTAATCATTAGTATTTAAAAACTAATAATTTAAAATTATGGCAAAAAAGAAACTTATACTTCTGGTGGAAGACGATGAATTCTTAGCCGAGCTTTATGCAACTAAGCTTAATTTGGAAGGTTTTACCGTAGCTTTGGCCACCGATGGTGAGAAAGGTCTGAAAATGATTAAAGATAAAATCCCCGATTTGATTTTACTCGACATCATTTTACCGAAAATGGATGGTTTTGAAATCTTAAAAAATATCAAAGCTGACAAATCCCTCAAAAAGGTGCCGGTCATTTTATTGACTAATTTAAGCCAAAAAGATGAAATCAAGAAAGGCTTAGACTTAGGGGCCAATGATTATTTGATTAAAGCTCACTTCATGCCTTCCGAAGTAGTTAAGAAAATAAAGCAAACAATTGGCAGTTAAATAAGGAATACGGACAAAGAGCAGAATAAGAATTTGAAGTTTAAATTTACAAGTCTTTCATTTGAGTCAGATGCGCTTTTGGCCAGTGTCCCTGAAATAAAAATTTAAAGCTAAAAATATGGAAGCCTCAATTAATGTTATTCTTAATCGTATTTTAACCACGGCAGCTAAACGTCGGGCATTAAATGTTCATTTAGCCGTGGGGGCTTATCCAATTCTTCGGATAGATGACGATTTAGTGGAGCTAAATGATGAATA
>Ga0265297_10008948_pt1 | contig 13167 bp, 10 predicted proteins | sample Munlanlwell13791_FD_192502 | JGI IMG/M metagenome (GOLD analysis project Ga0265297, IMG submission 192502) | Leachate microbial communities from a municipal landfill in Southern Ontario, Canada - Leachate well 137-91 | ecosystem: Engineered > Solid waste > Landfill > Unclassified | place...
TCGTAGGTAGAGTATGAATCTCCTCCGTCGACAGAGGTTTTATCATCTCCTCCAGAGAGTTTTTGTTTGGAGGATTCTAAGATAGCGTTGAGTTCCCATGATCCTCCGGTAGTGTAGGTGTAGAAGAGATTGGTGGAGGTGGTATTGGTAGGATCTATGGGTAGAGAGGATAAAGGAGATCCTATGTCTAGAGAGTCAAAGTTAACAGGTATCCAGCCTGTACCGTCTGTTTTCTTGTAATTGGTAGAGGTGGAGCATTGGTAGGTATAGCCTGCTGGTAAGGCGGGTAAAGAGAGGTTGGCACAAGTGGAGGAAGAGTCTGGGATGGAGATATATACTATGTTGGCTGTACCGGTGGAGGTGGTGGGTTTGGTGGCTTGGAAGATAGATAAGGCGTTGTTGATTGATTTGAGGTTAGAGATTCTTTTGGTATCTCTGGTTTGTTTCAATAGTTCTGAGGGGTTTAAGGTAATGATGATGATACTCATTAGTAATGCTAAGATAGCGATTACGATGAGTAATTCGATGAGAGTGAAACTTCTTTTGTCTAATCTTTGACGGAATGAAAACATACAATTTATATATATTTTATCATAATTTCTATATATCCTCCAGATAGTTCAACGGCTCACACGCCTTGGACGTGTGAGCCGTTGAAAATGAATTATTTACTATGTGTTTTGTACTTTATACTTTTATGGTAATTTAATAATCTTAAAATTAAGATTAAATTCTACCCCATTTTTTTGTTTAATAATAGAAGATAGGGGCATATCTACATCAGAAAAATTGGAATAATTTTCCATTTTACTTTTAAATTCTAGAAGTTTTTCCTCAGTATTAATCCACCCACGGAAAGATATTAAAGAATCCAGGGAATTGATAACGAATTTCTGTATTCCCAATTCTTCCCCATTATTAATCCACCACTTAAAAAATCCTGACCAATCTTTAATTTGCTGTTGGGCTTGCGCAATATTTGCTAAATTATAATTAAATTTTACCACTTGTTCTTTTAATTCATCAAATTTTTCCTGATTTAATTGCACGGATAAATTTCCCGATTCAGCAATAATATCTTTTTCTATGATGTTAAAAAATATTCCTACTCCAATAAAAACCGCGGTTAAAACAACTGCCGTGATGCCTACAATTTTACCCCATAACCCAATAAAATTTACTGTTCTTCTGCGACGATATTCTTCTTCCGTACCCACCGCCATCAAACTAACACTAACATCATCCACACGAGAAATTAAACCGCGCAAACCAGCCCCAGAAGCCACCAAATAATTAGGTGAATAGCCAAAATCCGGCAATTTATTAATAAACAAAGAAAATTGCTGATTAATTATCTTTTCTATTTCTTCCAAATAAATCGGAGACAAAACATACGAAGCGGTGATAGTCTCTTGAAAATGATTAAAATAAAAATTTATCACCTTACGCATTTCTTCAGTAAAAATACGTAAAAAATCATCTTGACTAAGGTTCCCCTTTCTACCTTCAATCGATAAAAATGGAGAAATTCTTATAATACTCTGCCAAGTTTGAAAATAACTAAACTCTAATCCACCCGATTTAGCCACAATAAAATCTAAACCATCAGAAGAAATAACGGCAATTAAATAACTTTTGTTTTCTTCAACTATTAAATTATTCTCTTTAAACAACCTCCAAACGCTCAAACCATTAAACTCTACGGCAATAGGCAAAAACCCAATTTCTGATAAAACTTTTAGATAAGGATCGATTAATACTTTTTTTCCAAAAACAGCTGCTACCCTATAATAGACTGCGCCCTGTTTTATCACCGTACCCATTAATTCCCAGTCATTATAAGACTCCTCAAATTTAATCGGAGAAACCATTTTAATATTCAAATCAATGGCGCTAGTCAATTCCTTGGGATCCATTTGAGGTAGGTCAAATATCTTATGATAAACCAGGCCACTTTTTAACGATAAGGTGATGTATAAATTTTTTATTTTTGCTAATTCTGCTGAATGCCTTAAGCCCTCCAAAATAGGCTTTAATAATTCCACATTTTTTATTTCTCCTTCAACAATCACTCCCTCCGGAATTTCTGCCTCTATTTTTGTTAGTATTTTTTTATCACTATTGGGCGCAAAGATCACAAAATAAACACTTTGATCATTAATCGTAATGCCTCCAATATATTCCTTAGCTGTTAAATATTGTGATAAATTTTTAAAATTGATTTTCATTATTTTAAATCTCCTCAAACGAAACAATAGATACTTCTCCATTAATAGAATTAATACTAACTATTGCTTCTACGGTTTTTTGCCGATTTAAAACTGTAGCTATAGCGATAATAGTATTTTGATAAGTATAAGGAATATTTTTATTTACAGTAATTGCAACACTAGCTCTACCAATAACAATATTATAATTACTATAATCAGAGGGAAAATCTTTATCACGTACCGTTCTCAAAACAGCGTCGTTAACTCCAGCTTTAGCAGCATAAAGAGCTTCTTGAGATAAACGAGTACCATAACTGGATAAATTGGATAAATAAATTACAAAAACTAAAGCTATGTTTAATTCTACCATAATTGCACCAATCATTAAAACTGCTGGTAAAAGAGCTATTCCTTTTTGATGGTATTTTTTTAACATAAATATCTTATGGAGAATAACCGATAATTATATCTGTAATTTGCGGGGATTCATTACTAAGATTGGGGTAAACATAAACTTTGTAACGGAAATAGCGATGATTGTTATGATAACGTGTGGAAATATTCATAGCAATACTCGGACCAGAAGCTTGATAATAAGTAGCAGCAGTACCGTCTGGTCCAATAAAATTAGATGGATTAGCAGAATTAGAAGAAGCAAATTGAAACCAAACATTACTACCAGACGGTTGGGTGCCCTTCCAAAGAATACTATTAAAAGCCGCCCCATTAGCAATGCCAGTGTCAAATATAGAAGAAGTCATATTACCAGTTGGTACATAGAATGGAGTGGAAGTACTACAAATATTGGTATATTCAGAATAAATTCCAGAATTAGCATTATACGCTCGAATACGATAATAATAGAGGGTATTTTCCAATAAATTTGTATCACTATAAACGACGGCATTCTGTCCAGTAGTAAAAATAACCGTATCAGGCGGAGTAGAAACACTACGCTTTATTTCAAATCCAGTTTCACCATCCGAGTTATCAACCCAACTCAAATCAATTTGTGAAGAAGTAACAGGGCTACAAGCTAAACTGGTAGGAGCTGTCAAAACAGTAGAAGCAAAAGACTCTGTTGAATAAGAAGAACAGGCCATAACATGACAAGCTCGCACACGATAATAATAGGTAGTACCATCTAAAACCCCAGCATCAGCATAAGTCGTGATATTAGTAGCTACAGTAGCAATATTAGCATAAGTACCAGAAGAGCCAGTTTTTCTTTCAATACTAAAACTATTTTCATTATTAGAATTATCTGTCCAAGCTAAATTAATTTGCCTAGTAGAGGTAGCAGATGCTGTGGCAATTAAATTAGTGGGAGAAGATACAGAAGTAGAAATGACATTAGAGTAAGTGGAATCAGAGCTTGCATTATAAGCTCTTACTCTATAACAATAGAAAATGTTTGGCGTCAATCCAGAATTAGAATAAGTAATAACTCCAGCGCCTACGGTTGTAATTTGAGAAAATGATGGCGTACCAGAACAATCACTATTATCAGCTCGTTCAATTTTAAAACCGGTTTCATTATCGGAATTATCCACCCAAGCAAGATTAATTTGAGAAGCCGACGCGACACTAGCAGTTAAACTCGTAGGGGCACAAACACCGAGACAAACCCCCCAATCTCCCCAAGTACAAGTAGATGAACAAGTTCTGGATTGCGTTGCACACGTACCACAAGATTGAGATCCAGTAGCACCAGCGGAACAAACACCGGTACAAGCCCCACTGCTACAACAATACTGACAAACAGTTCCTAGTTGAGTTTCAGTATATGGAGTACTTCCACAAACACCAGCGCCAGTACAAGTAGCAGTGTAACAAGTTCTGGTTTGTTGAATAGTACCACCGATACAACTAGTATTTACCCACGCAGTACAAGCTGGAGTCGGGCACTGAGTTTGTTGTAAAATTGGAGTATCATAACAACTACCACCACTACATCCCCTATCGTGATAATAATATGAACTTATCGTACCAACACAATATGGAGTTTCACTATAATCAGTACCACAATCAGCTTGAGCAGTATCATAGCAAGTGCTTCCCGAGCAACCCCTGAGATGAGGGATGGTGCCCGAACAATAATTAGTGCCACAGTCAGCTTGAGCAGTATCATAGCAAGTACTTCCCGAGCAACCCCTGAGATGAGGGATGGTGCCAGAACAATAATTAGTGCCACAGTCAGTTTGAGCAGTATCATAACAAGCGCTTCCCGAGCAACCCCTGAGATGAGGGATGGTGCCCGAACAATAATTAGTGCCACAATCCTGAACTAATTGATCGTCAACTGTACTAGTAATATGATCGCAACGATTTAAAGCGAAATAAATAAAATTATGAAATACTCTGTTTTTTCTCAAGGTTGAACTAGAACAATAATTTACATAAGCATCATAATAATCAACAAAATTATTAGAATCAGGAACACAACCCGTCCCCCCACCACCAGATGAACAATAATAATCTCTATCCTGACAACCAGTAGAATATTCATAATAACCATCATCATCATTACAATTCTCCCAATTAACCCAACTAGTCACTGAAGTGCAAGCATTTGCTGAACAAATTCCAGTCAAATATTCCGCCTGAACCACATCTCCTAAACAACGATAAACACCGGAATAACCACTTGTCGCACTACAATTAACATTATTCTCGCAACCATTATCATTAGTGCAACTTGTCGTATAATTCCCATTGCAAGCACAAGTTATAGAGCCCGTACAATTACAAGTAAGTATTGACCATGAACTAAATGTATGAGTGCTATCGATACATATCGCGGGACAATTTTCTGGATCTGGGTCTACACATGCAGCATGTAATAGAGAAGCGGGAATTATCAATACAAAAAAAGCAAATACTAAAACTGAAAAAATTAAAATATTATTTTTATCAAGTAATTTAAACATAATAAATTATTCTACTCCGATTACATTACCTTCAATACTTATATCTCCGGAGCTGGTAGAATAAGTACCGACGCTTTGAGTATATGGACCATCATTTAAATTGCCACTAACCCACCCCCTATCAATAAAAAAAGATGAACCTGTACGCATAATATATTCAGAAACACTAAATTCCGAACCACCAGACCAAGTAAGATAAATCGTAACTTTTTGAGTAGAAGGATCTTCATTACCAGGATTTCTTCCTACAACAATATCTCCACCTGCATTACGTAAAACATTCTCCACATAAAAATAACGACTAAAATTAATCCCATCAACAGTAGTTGACGCTACGCCTGATTGAAATTGCCAAGAACCCCCAGATAAAATAACACTGTAAGTAGAAGTAGTGCCTTTATTCCCTGGGCAAATACCCAATGGCGGACAATAAAGTTTAATCCAAGAACTTTGTGCTAAAGTTTCTATGGCTTCCATGTCTTGTTGAGCTAACCCATTAGCCACCGTCACCTCTCTAGTCTTTTTACTAGTTACCAAGCTAGTACCAATCATGGTAGCTACCCCACCAATAACAATACCAGCTATAGTTACAGCCACTAATATTTCTACTAACATCTGACTTTTTTGTATTTTTAAAAAATTAAATAAATGCATATTATTTTTTATTAATAAAAGCCTCGTAAAGCCAATCCAACGGCCACTGATAATGATGGCCCCACATCTCTTAATAAGGGTTCAGTAAATTGATCATATTGCACCTTAGAAAATGGCCAAGCTTTTTCCACTTTCATATTTAAATATTGCGATAAATAATTATCCAAACCTGGTAAATTAGCCGTGCCACCGGCTAAGATAACGCGTTGCACATCACGTTGAGTTTTTTCTTTAAAAACTTCGGCGGAACGATGAATTTCATTACCAAAATAATCAATAATAGGAAGCATTAAATTTACCACCTCGGCTTCTTGTGGTTCCACATTAAAACCTTTAATTCTTTTAAACTCTTCTGCCCTTTCCTTAGCTACGCCTAGGGATTGTGAAATAACATGAGTAATCTCTGAACCAGCTACAGTTAAACTTTCATTAGCCACTAAGTAGCCATTATCGACTGTGATTAAACTAGTTGATTGACTTCCAATATCAGCGATAATAACTGGATTTTTATCTTGACCAATCAGGGCGCGAGCTAAAGCTACGCTTTCTAATTCAAATATTTCCACATCTAAGCCCATAACTTTTCCAATTTTTTTGTATTTTTCAATTATCTCCTTAGGAATAGCAATCAATAAAATCTGACTTCTTATTGCTTGTCCATCACCCGATTGCCCAATAATCGCCCAATCAATTTCTAAGTCATCCAAGGCTACGGGAATATATTTTTTTGCCTCAAAAGGAATAGCATGCATAATATCTTTCTCCTCTTTCAAGGGCAATTCGAAAACCGTAACGAAGCTAGAAAAAATAGGTAAAGATAAAACTGCCTTCTTTGTTTTCGGTTTAAAGGTTATAAATAATTTTTTTAATAAATCGGCAGTTATTTCTTCCACGATTTTAAAATAACTACTTTGAATAGCCGCATTCGGACGTTCCAAATAACCATAAGTCTCCAAAAGACCATAATTTTCCAACTTCACCTCGCCACCGGATTGATTTAATTCCACGGCTTTTACATTGGTTGTACCGATATCAATTCCTAGAGATCTCATTATTTTATACTTTTATTTTCTCTTATCTTAATTATAATATAATTAAGGTCTTCAAGCAAGAATATGTTTTGGCAAAAAACTAAAAATTTGATATTAGACAGTATTTTCCCTATTTATTGCGTCTCCTGCGAAGATTTTTTACCCAGTGAAAAAAATTCTTATCTTTGCCCTAAATGCCTAGCTAAAATACCCGCCAATTCTAGTCTCTTCTGCCCCATTTGTTTCAAACGTCTTAGCCAAGCAGATGATAAAAAATGCCTTCATTCCAATAAAAAATCATCTTTGGATTTTTTGGGATACGCTACTTATTATGAAATCCCCACTATCCGAGATTTAATCCATGACTACAAATATCGTTTTGCCAAAAAAATTAAAAACACCTTAGCTGATATATTAATTAATTATTTAAAAAAATCTCTAAGCAATAGGAATGATTGGGTAATCATTCCTATTCCCCTCCACCGCTCCCGCCTCAATTGGCGAGGGTTTAATCAATCTGAGGAAATTGCTAAAATCATCTGCCAACAATTTAACTGGCCTCTTTTAAATAATATTTTAATCAGAAAAAATAAAACTTCCGAGCAAGCAGAAATTAAAGAAAAGGAGAAACGACGAAAAAACCTAGAAAATGCCTTTGTTCTCAATAATAAGATTGATTTAAATCAAATAAAAAATAAAAACATCATCCTCTTAGATGACGTTTATGCTTCCGGAGCCACCCTAGAAGAAGCGGCTAAAATTTTAAAATCATCTGGAGTCAAAAAAATCATAGGATTAGTAATCGCCAAATAGTTTTATTTCCTATTATTTACTTTATATTTTACGTTATTTATAGTAAACGTTAGGCAAATAACGTAAATCTAAATATTCCAAATTAAAATCAAAATTATTTTGGATAAAATAAGAAAGTACTGAATATGTTTGACTAAAATTATTGAAATTTAAATACAGAGACATCTCTTTGTTGTTATCCAATATCAACACAATTTCCAATTTATCCTTTCCTAATTTAACATGAGTGTTTAAAAAATTATCGTCCAATAATTGAACCATTCTCATTAATTCTTGAAATGAGGTTAACTCCAAAATACGACCACCCAAATCAAAAGAACGATTTAAATTGCTTTCTATAACTGGAAACACCTCTCCCTCAATATCAGGTGCTTCAGAGAAAATAATGCCATTTTTATCAAAATAATAATTTTTTGCTACCGATTGTTTTAAAATTCCGGCTATTTCTCTTTCTTGAATATCAATTTTCAAAACTCTAGAAAAAATATTTTTATTCTGAGTATAATCCTCAATAATGGAAAAACTTCTTAAATAATCGCTAATTTGCTTATTGGGAATAAATAGAATGTTATTACCAACAATCAAAGGACCCAGGATAAAGCCTTGATTTAATATCGTTTGAACGCCTTGCTGGACAATAATTGAGTCTAAAACATGCGTTTGATTTATTTCAATCTTTTTTATTTTAAACACCGGGGAAAACAAAAAAAGATATCCTAATAAAACTATAACCAATAAAAACCCGAAAACAGAGCAAAAAATCAAACGTTTTCTTCTACGGTTTCGCTTCATTTTCAAATGATGAGCCTGAAGGGTTTTCATATCTAGATTTTACCATAATTTTTGCTATAAAAAAATCCGCCGATGAGGCGGATTAGTTTTCTACATATACTTCTTCAAAATCTTGGGAATTTCTATAGAGCCATCTTCTTGTTGATAATTTTCAATAATAGCAATCAGGATTCTACCAATAGCAAAGGCTGTGCCATTTAAAGTATGGACGAATTTATTCCCTTCAGTTGTTTTATATTTGATGTTCAGCCTTCTAGATTGGAAATCAGTGCAATTGCTGTTGGAATGAGTTTCCCGATATTGATTTTGACCAGGCATCCAAGATTCAATGTCATAACTGGAAGAAGACGGATTATACATATCCCCCGTTGCCACCCGCAACACACGATAAGGAATGCTCAAATCTTTCATTAATTCTTCTTCAATGCTTAAAATCAATTCCTGTTCTTTTTGAGAATCTTCCGACTTACAAAACACAAACATCTCTAATTTTTCAAAATAATGTACACGTAAGATTCCTTTAGTGTCCTTACCATAAGAACCCGCCTCTCTTCTAAAACATGGGGAGAAAGCAATGTACCTTAAAGGTAAATTTTCTTCTTCTAAAACTTCATCTTGATGCATGGCGCCAATCGCCTGTTCCGCTGTACCAATCAAAAACACCTCATCTTCCGAAAAATAATATCTTTCTGATAAATCTTTTTCGGAATCAATCACACCCATTCCTTTCATAGATTTTTTGGAAACCATAGCTGGCGGTATAATCGGTGTAAATCCATGTTTGGCTAATTTATCAAAAACCATTCGCACCAAAGCGTATTCTATCAAAACCGCGTCACCCTTTAAATAACCAAATCTCGCGCCAATCGCTTTGGCTGCTCTTTTAACGTCAATCCATTTATCTTCCACTAAATCCAAATACTCTTTAGGCTCAAATTTAAATTTCGGCTTTTTACCAACTTCCCGCAAAACCTCACTGGCCGTTTCATCACCCACTGGAACATCATCTTGAGGGATATTAGGTACTTGATAAAGCATTTTATCCAACTCTTCCTCCGTTCCTTTAATTTGCTCTTCTAATCCTTTAATCCTCACCTTCATAGACTTAGCTTTTTCTAAATCATCCTGACTGAATTGCTTGTTTTTGGAAATACTATTTTGCTCAGCTCTTAAAAATTCAATCTCACCTAAAAACCCACGCCATTCCTTATCCAAAGAAAGAATTTTATCAACATCAACTTTGGCCATTCTTTTTTGAATGCCTTTTTTAAAATATTCCGGATTTTCTCTAATTTGTTTTAATAGGTCCGTGAGCATAAAAATGTCGTTTAAATTTATTACTTTTTTCTATTCTAGTATTCTACAGAATACTAGAATAGATTTTACTCCTCTTTTTTCCTCATCAATGGGAAAAGAGTTGTTTCTCTCACTGATTTATCTTCCAAAAAAGCAAATAATCTTTCTGAAATTCCAAAGCCGCAAGTTGGAGGCATACCATATTCTAAGGCCTCCACAAAATCATTATCAGTTCTCTGCGCCTCCTCGTCCCCTTGTTCTCTCAATTTTGCTTGTTCTTTAAAACGCTCCATTTGATCCTCTGGATCATTTAATTCACTGAAGCCCTTACCCATTTCCGAACCGGCCAAAATCACCTGAAACCTCTCTACCAACTCAGGATTATCTGATTTTCTCTTAGCCAAGGGCTCCATGGTCACGGGCACATTAATTAAAAATCCCGGTCCGGCGATATCTTTTCTACAATACTTCCATAAATTATCAATAGCTCTAGTAAGATTAAATCCCTTTTTATCATAATCAATTTTCAATTCATGTAATTTTTTCTCAATGGATTTTTCATTAGCCTCTAAAATATCAATACCAGTCTTTTCTTTAATGGTTTCTACAAAATCATAAGTCTCCCATTTTTTACCTAAATCAATATTAAATTCCTTAATTTTAAATTTATAAGTACCGTAAACTTCCTTTGCCACCTTTTTATACATTTCCTCTACTAATTTCATCCCATCATTATAATCAGCATATGGCCAATAAAACTCCATTTGCGTATAATCCTGTAAATGTTCAGCATCCATGCCTTCATTTCTAAAAATCCTCCCTATTTCAAACACCTTAGGAAATCCTGCCACCATTAATCTTTTCAGCCATAATTCCGGAGAAATTCTCAAAAAAACCTCCATGTCTAAAGCATTGTGATGAGTTTTAAATGGCTTAGCATCGGCGCCACCCGGTACACTTTCTAAAACTGGAGTTTCTACTTCTAAAAAATCCCTTTCCAATAAAAAATTTCTAATAGACTGCCAAAACTTTGATTTTCTTACAAAAATTTCTTTTACCTCAGAATTCATCAAAATGTCTAAATATCTTTTTCTAAATCTCCCTTCCTCATCTTTAAACCCATACCATTCAGAAGGCAGCGGCTTTAAAGACTTAGCAAGCATTTTCCATTTTTTCACCAACAAAGATTTCTCCCCTGTTTGAGTTTTAAACAAATAACCGGTAGCTTCAATAAAATCACCGATATCAAAAACATTTTTAGCATAAGAAAATTCTTCACAATCTTTTTTCTTAAAAACAATCTGAATATTATCAAAATCATCTTTTACATTCAAAAACATAATCCCCCCTTGACCACGTTGACTCATGATTCTTCCGGCAACAATTATTCTCTTTTTCAAAAGACTCCATTTAAGAAAATTCTTTTTAATAACAAAAATATCCGCATTCCTATCAGAATGACTGGGATAAAGAACCACGCCCAAATCTTTCAGTTTTTTAGCCTTATCAAGTCTAATTTCTTTTATTTTATCTTCAGTATCCATAAATATAATTCAAATTCGTCAATTAGCGAACAAATATTAATCCGCCAACTGGCGGAAAAAATTTTACTCAATACTAATAATTGTATATTTAATATCTCTAGAGGGAGTTTTTACAATTACCTCGTCTCCGATTTTTTTATCAATAAATGCTTTGCCTATTGGAGACTCGTTAGAAATTAAATTTTCTCTGGGGTTAGCATCGTAAGAACCGACGATTTTAAATTCTTTTTCCCCATCATCGTTTTTTACTTTAATCCGACTGCCAATCTGCACTCTGCCAATAGAAAAATCATTCGTCTCTTTTATTACCTCGGCTGAATGAATGATATCTTCAAGCTCCAAAATACGCTTTTCGTTGGCCAACTGTATATCTTTTGCATCAGTATAATCAGCATTTTCTGATAAATCACCCATATCCTTAGCTCTTTTCAACCTCTCACCAATTTCAAAACGCACAGAAGTTTTACATTCTTCCAACTCTTGTTCTAATTGTTTTTTCTTCTCCTTAGTTAAATATTTTTTCATAAATTTTTACTCTAATCCTCTATTTTGATAATACCATAATAAAGCGTCTTTTGCTACTGGAATGGCATTCAATGCTCCATCTTTAGCATTTTCGATTAAAATCAACATGGAGATTTTCGGATTTTCCGCCGGCGCAAAAGCAAAAAATAAAGCATTCAATTTTGTATTACTGGCCGTTTGAGCTGTACCACTTTTACCTCCAGAAGTGAAGGGCAAGTCATTCAAAGTTTTACCCGTACCATTAGGACTTTTTACTGTTTCTATCATGGCCCTTTTTACCAAATTCAAATTTTCTTTTTTAATGATATTTTCCGCAAAACAAGAAGATTGTGTTTCACTTTTAATATTTTCTTGACTGTCAGTTATTTTTTTTACCAGATAGGGTTTTAAAACGCAACCGCCATTAACCATATAATTTAAATCCGTTAATAATCTAATGGGGGTAGCCAAAACATCACCCTGACCAATACTGGCATGATAAGTATCGCCAATACGCCAAATATCGTCTTTTTTATTTTCTGGAGTGGGCACAAAACCAGTATTCTCACCAACAATATCCAAACCAGTTAATTTATCAAAACCGAATTTTTCTAAATATTGAGCAATCCTATCAATGCCTAATCCTTCCACGCCACCAAAACCTCCTCCTAAAATATAAAAATAAACATTACTGGAACGAGCAATAGCATCATACATATTCACATACCCATGATTTTTCCAATCCGGAAAAATAGAAGGACTTTCGGGATTATAAGGATTAGGAATAGAAAGAAAACCGTGAGTTTCAATTTTTTTACTAGGATCAATTAAATTTTCTTCTAGCCCGGCGGCAGCCATTAATGGTTTTAAAGTAGAACCCGGATTATAAGCGCCGGCAATAACTCGATTAAACAAGGGCTGACTTTTAGAATTCACTAAAGAAGAATACTCTTTTTGACTAATACCAGCACTAAAAGCATTGTTATCAAAACCGGGATAACTTACCAAAGATAAAATCTCTCCGGTTTGAGTATCCATGACAATTCCTACCGCTCCTCTTTCCCCACCCAAAGAATAGACTTGCTGCCTTAAACGATTATAAAGATACTCTTGAAATTCTTTATCTATAGAAAGATAAAGATTATTACCGGCCGTTGGTTCGGCTCCAGTACTTTGACCAAGAATCTGCATAGAAGCATCTCTTAAAACCGTAACTTGTCCCGGTTCTCCGCGTAATTCATTCTCATAAAAAGATTCTAAGCCAGCCTTTCCAATTCTTTCAAAATCCAATAATTTAGGGTCTTTTTTTAAATCATCGGCTGAAACCCTACCCAAATAACCCAATAAATGGCTAAAACTTAAAGGAGAGTCATAATCACGAATATCCTGCCTA
>Ga0265297_10008950_pt1 | contig 13163 bp, 11 predicted proteins | sample Munlanlwell13791_FD_192502 | JGI IMG/M metagenome (GOLD analysis project Ga0265297, IMG submission 192502) | Leachate microbial communities from a municipal landfill in Southern Ontario, Canada - Leachate well 137-91 | ecosystem: Engineered > Solid waste > Landfill > Unclassified | place...
AGCCGTACTTCAAGTACTTCATGAAGGAGATGTGGTAGCCTTCCTTCTCGGCAATGCCTATGGTAACAACGTTCGCGGAAGCGCCAATGGCGGTTCCGTTCCCGCCGAGGCACGCGCCCAGAGACAATGCCCACCACATGGCGTCCATCGTCGTCTTGCTGTCCATGCCCGTAGTGTGGGTGATCTCCGCGCCCATCTGCTTTACGATGGGGATCATCGTCGCCACAAACGGGATGTTGTCAATCACCGCGCTCAGGAACGCGCTGGCCCAAAGAATCAGGTAGGTAGCGACGGACAACTGATTGTTCGACAGGATGCGCAGTTGATCGGCTATCCATGCGATCATTCCGACCCGCTGCAAACCGCCGACGATGATGAAAAGGCCAAGGAAGAAGAACAGGGTTGGCCATTCCACATCGTGGAACGTCTTTTCCATATTGGGGCGCACAAGCACGAAGAGAAGGCCCGCGCCGAACAATGCGATGGTGGCGGGGGCGAGATGGAGCATTCCGTGCAGGAAGAAACCGACCATCACGAGCGTCAAGGTGAACAACGACTTGATCAGAATGCCCTTGTCCGTAATGGCCTTGCTCGCATCCATCGCCATTATCTTGGCCTTATCTTCGTCGGCGACTTTGAACGACTTGCGCCAGATAAAGTAGAAGCAGATAGCGGTGGCGATGAAAATGACAACCACAACAGGCGTAAGCTCTACGATGAACTCCATGAATCCGAGCGGATGAGGGGTATTCATCGTGGCAGAGCCGATCATGATATTGGGCGGATCGCCGATGAGGGTCGCGGTTCCGCCGATGTTCGAGGCCAGAATCTGCGCGATCAGCATCGGGATCGGGTTGATCTTCAAGGTCCGGGCAACAGTGATCGTAACGGGCACCGTAAGCACGACCGTGGTCACGTTGTCCAGGAAAGCTGACAGGAATGCGGTACAGGTCGCCATCAACAGGAGGATCGAAATCGGGTTGCCTTTTGACATATGAGCGGCTTTGATGGCGATGTACTGGAATATGCCGGAGTGCCGCATGATGCCAACGATAAGCATCATGGCAGCCAGCAGGATGATCACGTTCCAGTCAACCACTTCAACGTAGTTAGGTGTGACGGTGGCGGTCTCGCGGACGACGGTGCCGTCTTCTTCCTTCTTCTCGACAACACCCGACGCCGCCTGCCCTGTCTCGGACACGACGGTGGTGAATGTCTTGTATTCGCGGAAGTTCGCTGTGCTCATAACGCGATTGACCTGGAACTTGGCGTACCGAACCTGGTCAACTCCCGGAATCATCACAACGTAGGTCATCATCGTCGGGGAATGGACTCGCGCGCCTTCGCCCTCGAATTTCCAGAAGCTCTTGATTTCCTTGCACTCTTCGGCTGAGAGCCATCCGGAATCCGGCGCCGAGGCAACACCTCCAATAAGCCGGTCAATGGGCACTATCTTGATGCCGCCAGCGGTATTGACCTCGAAATAAGCGGCGCTCATCGGGTTGTTCTTGTGGAACTTGACCTGCCATGCTTCCGCATTGGTCGGACCCTTGAGCGGGTCGCCATCCAGGGGACCATCGAGCAGGTTGATCTTTACCTCTTTGTCCCGGGAAATCTGCAGATACGAATGGTTGTATTGGGCAAGGGGGATTTGCGGAAACGCGGTCGTTCCCTTTTCGCTCAGGGTGTACTCGATCTGGACGACATCAACTTGCTCGAAGTTTGCGCTGTGAAAGGCCTCTCCCTGCGAGATAACCCCGCAAAGGAGCATCAGCGATCCGCCGAAGACCGCGATGGCCGTCTTATGGATCTTCTCGGACGCGATGATCGCGTATGTGCCGATGAAGATCACTAATGCAATCCACAGGTGATACGGGGCCAGGAATTCCATTTTTCCTCGCTTTCAGACCCTTAACCGGACAGAATAACACACAGCGATGCGCTGAAGAACTTCGTCTCCAGCGTTCCCATGATGACAGGTAGTTAGTTAGTCGGCGGTCAGCGCTACGATCTTTTCCTTCAACTGGGCTGCGGTGAACGGCTTAAAGAGGAAATCGTCAAAGCCCACTGCTTTGAGGGCTGAGAGGTCTTCCTGCTTGAAGAAGCCGCTGATGCCGAGTATTCGTGTGTGCTTCAGCTTTTCGTCCGCACGAATCCGCTTGACCAGTTCACGGGCATCCATGTCGGAGAGCATGACGTCAAGCACCAGTACATCGGGCTCGGTCCGCGCAACTTTGACTCCGGCCTCGTAGCCGGTCACTGCGCTTTCCACGTGGTACTCGTGGTCATCTTCGAAGATTACCTGGACCGCACTCCGGATAGTCGGGTCGTCATCAACGACCAGAATATTGGTGCGTATGTCCATGAAAACCTCATCGGGTACATGGTTCGTCTTCATGAACTCGATGAGATTCTCGCGTGTAATGCGGCGATCCTTGGAGTAAGGAATGCGGTAGCCCTTCATTCGGCCATCGTTGAACCACTTGATGACGGACATCTGGCTGACGCAAAGCAGCTTCGCAACTTCGCCGGTTGTGAAAACCTTCTTGTGCTGAAGAGGTCGCGGATCCGGAGATACCCTGGGCATTCGTCCTCCTGATTGCAGTCGGGGAACGCAGGAAAACCTCCGCCACTTGCATCGCTGCAACAGATCAACTGCCCTGCGACCGATTGCGAGGGCATATTTTACACAATTTAAGAAAAATGCAAGGGGCTTGTTTTGGGGTTATGACTCGGCTTCCAGGCCGACACCAGCATTGTCTTCGCGCAGTTCGATCATCAGGCAGCATTCGCCCTTGAGGTTCGGACGCGCCTCCAATTCGGCGGCGAGCATGCGCAGATTTCCCCGGATGAACTCCTCGTGGAGCTTTGTGATCTCCCGGCCAAGGACGCCCTGTACCGGCCCGAACACTTCGTATGCGGCGGTTGCCAGGCGCGCAACCCGGTTGGCTGATTCGTACATTATCAGCGTCCCGTCGAAACCAGCGTGACTCGTCAGGAACGAACGCAGTTTGCCCGGCTTGCGCGGGGGAAACCCAAGGAATGCAAACTTGTCAACACGCAGACCCGAACACGACAACGCGGCAATGGCAGCGCAAGGCCCCGGTATCGGGCTGACCCTTACGCCTTCCTCCACGGCACGTTTCACGATGTGGTAACCGGGATCGGAGATAAGCGGCGTTCCTGCGCTGGAAAGCAGCAGGATAGTCTTCCCCGCGGCCAATTCCCCGGCGAGCTCATCGCAACGCTGCCTCTCGTTCTGCTCGTAATAGGAGACCATCCGCCGGTAACGCAATCCCAAGGCAGCGCATAGCGATGCGCACACGCGGGTATCCTCGCAGGCGATAAGGTCTGCTTTTTCGATAGCCTCACGAAGTCGGGGGGATGCGTCGGACAGATTGCCTATAGGAGTCGAGCCAACCCAAAGCTCGCCCACTAACGAACCTCTTTGCGAACGTATTCGACGGCGTTGCGGAAGTACCGCACCCCGTCTCCTTCCTTCTTCAGTCCTTCTCGGGTATGACGCGGGTGGGAGAACGGAGAGATGTGCCGCTCGGGATGAGGCATAAGACCAAGTATGCGCCCTGTTTCATCGCAGACGCCCGCCACTCCGCGGTACGAACCATTGGGATTGTCGGGGTACTGTGCTGTTGTGCCACCGGCGCTGACGTACTGGAATGCAACCTGCCCTGAATCGAACAGCCCGTCAATCAGCTTGGAATCGGTCGCAACAAATCGGCCTTCGCCGTGGGCAACGGGCATTTCGACAATCTCTTCCTCGCGCACGAACACGCAACGACCGGGAAGAGCCTTGAGCCGAATCCATCGGTCCTCGAACCGCCCGCACTCGTTGTCCACCAATGAGAAACGCTGGTGCGAAGGGTCAGGGGTGACGGTTGGCAAGAGCCCCATCTTGACCATGCACTGGAAGCCGTTGCACACGCCAAGAGCAAGGCCGCCCTGCTTCAGAAACTGGTCAATCTCGGCCCGCAGCAGGAAGTGCAACTCGTTGGCATGCACCCGCCCGGCCGCGATATCGTCGCCGTAGGAGAAGCCGCCTGGAAGAACGAGGATATCGTAGTCCGATATCCTCGCCCTTCGCTCGATCAATTCTGACACGTGTATTCGGTCTGCTGTCGCGCCGACATTCTCAAAGGCATACTGAATCTCGAAGTCGCAGTTTGTCCCTGATGTGCGCAGTATCAGCGCTCGAACGTTACTCATGTTGCTCCCGCTGAAGCCGCTTGGCGCTTCAAGGTGTCTTCCTGGTGGTTAGTCGAGTTCCTTCATCAATTCCTCGTGGAATCGCGTGCTCTTACCCTTGTTCCCAAAGACGCCAAAGCGCACGGAGATTTCCGTGGTGGTCTCGTTCTTTGCCTTAAGGAGGACCTCGATGGCGCCGTCGGAACCGGTAGTGCCGACGAACTTATAGGAAAGGTTATCGCCTTCCTGTGTATCGATCGTCAAGCCAAGGACTCCGAACGTATGGGCAACTGCAGGCCTGCAATCTGTAATTGGATAGCTGTATGTCCTGATTGCCGCGCCCTTGACGTAAGCAACGCCACCGACTGCGGCAGCGGCCACACAAAGGCAGCCGGACAAGAACATAAGACCGATGAACGGAAGCACCAGGATAAGACGCTGTCTCGTAGTCATTAGTTTTCCTCCTTCACGGGGAAATTCGTCCTGAACACATCTTCGACGGCTGCGCGAACGCGCGTGTCGCCAAGAGCAAAAGCAGTCTCCAGTTCTGCACGGGAATCCTGCATTAAACCAGCGGAAAGTAACAGACGGCCAAGAACAAGGTGCAGCTCAGCGTGCTTGGGAAATGTGAGAAGCAAACGCTTTACACTGCCGATGAGTTCGGGCTTGCCAACCAAGGGCATCAGCTTGCCGCACACAACATCAGCATACCACATAGGCAGCGTGCCGGGATTTTTTTCAAATGCGGCCGTCATCAGACGCGCAACGCATTCGCCCTCAAGCCGCCTATCCGAGCCTGCAATCGCACAGAATTGAAGCGCCGTCGTTGGAGGGTCGTCGACACCCCCGCATATCCGCGTGGCCATTCTCTCGACAAGGGCAGCCATCTTCGCACTATCGCCTTCGGTTCCCGCAACAAGGTGCCGCGCAACCGCGGAGCATTCGAAATTCGCCAGCCATTCGGCATCCGGTTTGGACTTCTCCATCAGCGTGTCCAGAACATCGAGGGTAATCGCAATGCTGTCGCCCCTTCGCACGGCAGCCGCCAGCGGTGCAAGGAGAGCGAACGGACTGTCGGGCTCGCGAGCACGAATTTCGCGCACGGCCAGTTCAAGCCTGGGCATATCGCCTTCCGAAAGGGCAAAGAACGCCCGCGCCAATGGCGACAAGCCATCCGTGTTCAAAGTAGCCTGCACGCCAGCCTGCTTGCAGCCTTCAGCATACATTCTGCAAAACACCGGCGCCGTGCCAGGGGCAGCGTCAAACGACCGCGCGAGCCAGTATGCCGAACGCTCGAAGTCCCTGCATTCCAGAAACGCGCTGATAAGGGCGGAGTGAAATTCGCCTTCGCGCCTGCACGAGTCGTCGAAGGAGCGCAATAATCCAATGGTCCCGGCATGACCAAGTTCGTTGATGACATCCGAAACATCGAAGCCCGGAGAGGAACTGATGTCATACACGGCGAGCGCAATCTGCGCGTAGGCCGTCACATCGCCCTTGGCAAGGGCTGCCTTTGCACCCGCAATCGCCTGGTCAAATGAGCCGGTTTCGCGCAACGCACCCCAGAGGAGGCGGCGGATTTCGGAGTCCTTCACAACCGGGAGGGCCAGTGCCTGTTCAGCGAACGAAGCCCTATCCGAAGATGGCAGAGCAGTAAAAGTCGCGTGCAGGAAACGGAGTGCCAGCCGGTCGCGGAACAGCACATACAGTGCATTTGCCCGCGTCAGTGCAGCTTCTCTGCGCAGCGCGGACCTGACGGGCTCGCAGTTCCATACGGCAAGGGATATCTCCGCCGCTCTTTCAGGCTTGCCAATCATCGCACAGAATTGTGCGACGCCCAGTGCCACGGCGGGATCAGAAAGAAGTTCCTTTGTCCCCGCAATTGCCAGTCCGCCTTTTTCGGAGGCGATGGCGCTCCAAAGAAGGTAGCGGGGTTCCTTCGTGCGCGTTGCCATGTCGGCCGCCACTGCATTCGCTTCGCCGTACCGGCCGCAAAAGAGCAGCATCCAGAACCTGATGCGGGACAGCAGCACGTAGCCTTCGGGGTCCGACGAAAACGAATGGTTGGCAATAAGCTCGACGCACTGCGATTCCGCAGCGGTACATACGCGCGTCAGTCGCGGGTCCTTCTTCGCGAACAAATCAATCGCGCTCTCAAGGTCACCGCACAACGCAACGTACCTGGCGCCGTCGGTTCCGGCGGTTGGGGCGCCCTTCCACAGGGCGGGGACGAGCTTGTCGGCAGAAGCAAGACTGCCAATCGCGACTGAAGTCAGCAGCAGCGCGAATATGATGTACTTCATTTCACCTCGAGAAAATTGGCAGGTAGCACAGGGGAACCTGCAAAATGATCGTGGCCATGGCCGTTGCGTAATCGCTGCCGTAGGAGCTGTCCCGGTAAGAACCGTTCCGGTCTCTCTGCGTCAGTACCCACTTGCAGACGGCGGGATACCATTTGTTCCAGTATTCGCCGCCCGCCTGGTACATCGCCTGCGTTGCGTAGTAGTAACCATACCACACATGGCTGGAAATGTCGCTTCTTTGATCTCCCGGAAGCGATTGTGCAATGTACTTCAGGCCCGCAGTGATCTCAGACGAGCCATAGTCGCCCACGTAGTACAGGATGCACACGCCCGCCGCGGATCTTGGGAATGCCGAGCCGCCTTGTTGACCCGCGATATACTTGAAACCCCCGTCGGTGTTCTGGCAGGACTTCACGCATTCCAGAGCCTTTTCGATAACCTTCTGATCGACGGGGATCCCCGCATTACGTGCGGCGCGCAAAGCCATCACCTGGCAGATGGTCACTGAAATGTCCGATTCAGACGGCTTCGGATCGTACCGCCAGCCACCGAGGTCGCCCTGGCACTGCTCTATCAGCTTCACGGCCTTGCGGAGCGCTTCCTCGACACGCGGATCGGGGGTCATGCCGTAGGCTTCGGCAAGGAAAAGCGTGGCAAACCCGTGGGAGTACATATTGCCGCCGAACCTGCTGGACGAAACGTAGCCCGATGTCTCATGGACGCAGGAAAGGATGTAGTCCTTGATCTTGTCAAGTTCCCGGCCATACTTCCCTTTTCCGGGGACATAGCCCCCGGCAAGAAAAGCCGTACCGGCCAGCGCCGTCACAGCTATGGGCGAGGAAGCGGTGCCGACCGAGCCGTCAGGCCCGACTCGCGACGCCAGGTAATCCAGGCCCTCGTCAATCGCCCTGCGTATCTCCGGGGTGACCATCGAGTCGCTCTGTTCCTCGGCGACCGCGCATAGCGCGATGGTCATTGCGAGAAAAAGGCAGGCAATTGCTCTTAGAGTCATATCAATATGGTATCCCATTGAGCAGGTTATGCAAATCGGAGCCTTTGCCGACGAAGAAAAGGGGCTATAATCGCAGGCGAGGATATATGACACAGGAAACCGCGCCTACCGACCTGAAGATAAGCACCTACTGCCCGTTCCTCTACACTGGCGACCCGCGCTGCATAGCGCCCCGCCTCTGCTGGCGCAACGTCAACGATTTCATTGACCGTTGCGGATTCGAGTGGCGCGGCTGCGCGATTTTTGCATCCATAACCGAAGAGCATCGGGCCCGCACCGCCACCATTAAGGCCGAGGCCAAGCAGATTTCCCCGGAGAAACTTGACTCGCTGCTCGACATCAATATGGACAACCCCGATGCCGGAACGCCGCGCACGGAGACGCCCGACGAGCCCGAAGACCCCTATCCTGTTGAAATGCCCTCCGCCCCTCCACCCGCTCCTCCTGCAAACAGCAATAGCGAAAACCGCAACGGCAGCCAGCAACCGAGGAACGGCGGGGGACGGCCGAACTACAGCCCCAATGACCGGCACGGCGACCGCAACGGACAAAGCGGCAGAAACAATTCCCAGGTCCGCGACGATCGCAGGAGAAACGGGGAGCGCCCGCCCCAGCAAGGCGCCGAGCCCCGACGCGGAAACTGATGCCCGCCCCGGTTGACCAACCAGGCAAACACGACCCTGCACCGGATTTGCATATCATCCCGGCTATGGAAGAGTGGATTTCCGAACACTCTTTAGTGGTGCCGCAGTCATCGAACGGCGAGCGACTTGACGTATTTCTCAAGAGCGCACTGGACGAATTCTCCCGCTCCTACCTGCAGAAGCTGATTTCACAGGGGTGCATCACCCTCAACGGCGTTGTGCCCAAGCCCGCTAAATCCGTGCACACCGGCGACGACATCGATGTGCGGGTACCTCCGCCAGTCGAACTCCGGGCCGACCCCGAGAACATCCCCCTCGAAGTCCTGTTCGAGGATTCCGATATCATCGTCATCAACAAGGCCGCCGGGATGGTCGTCCATCCTGCCTGCGGCCATTTGTCGGGCACTCTTGTCAATGCCCTGCTCTTCCACTGCGCGGGAAAACTGTCGGGAATCAATGGCGTGCTCAGGCCGGGAATCGTTCACCGGCTTGACGCGGGAACATCAGGCGTTATGGTATGCGCAAAGAGCGATGTCGCCCACCGGTCGCTTGTGGATCAGTTCAAGGGCAGATCCGTTGACAAGCGCTATTTTGCCATCGTTCACGGCCCGGTGTCGCCCGAACTCCACAGAATCGAGGCGCCAATCGGCAGGCATCGCTCGGATTTCCGCCGAATGGCCGTGCGCGAGGATGTGGGCAAGGCTGCTGTCACGGAAATCGTGTCGAGCTTTCCCTATGACGAGTTCTCAGCCGTTCACCTGCATATCCTGACCGGCAGGACGCACCAGATAAGGGTTCATATGAAGTATCGCGGCCACCCGCTGCTCTGCGATGAAACCTACGGAGCCGAGGCCTCGTTCCCCTCCGACAACCCGGTTATCAGCCGCGTGTGCCTTCATGCGTACCGACTTTCATTCGATCATCCGGTTACACGGCACAGGCTGTGCTTCAATGCTCGGATTCCCGACGATATCAAATCTGCGCTGGCGCTCATACGCGGGAGGAATAAAGCGTGAGAGATGACTCCCGCAAGGCCAAGTGGGACAAGTACCACCAGGACGACCGCCGCACCGCACGCAGGGGAGTCCTGATCGTCGCAGGCCTGGCCCTGCTGGCCGTGGTGATAGTGGTCGTATCGGCGCTGTTCACCGGCGGCCCCGAGGTCGCACCGACTCCGCCGGGCTCGTTCGAGCCACCTCCCGACCCCATCGCTGCTATCGAGGCCGGGACCATTGACGGCACCGTCCTGAACCTGATGCTCGCCACAATTGCCGAAGTAGGCAAATCGGGCCATCTCCCCACGCTTTCCAAGGCCGCGCTGGCCCGCGTTTACAAGTACTACCTTTCCGGGCAGTCCGGCTTTGCGTTCGCGCGCGATGTCATGCGCTCTTATAAGCAACTGCCCTCCGAGGCAACTTCCTGGAAGGACTTCCTTCTGGCTGCCGAGCCCTCCATCTCCGCGAAGACCGGCTCCGTTGCGTGGAATGACCCTTCCGCGTGGCTTCGCGAGTTCCATCCTAAGGAACTTCCACCCTTCAAGGGCTTCGAGGAACTGGAAACCTCTTTCTGCTCATTGCTTTTCAAGCGCATGGATGCCGATTCCCAGTCGCCAGCCTACATCGGCGCGGCAACGGATTTCCTGCGAATAGTATCTCTTCACAAAGCCGCCCGCGGAGAGTGCCCGAAACTGTCGGCGATGGTCGAGCGACTTGCCTCCACACCCGCGAGCCCCCTTCTTGTAGCGGCATGCAGTTTCTTCGGAAAGTACCTGCCGCCTGACAAGGCCGAGTTCCTGATGAAGCTGCTCGCGTCCAAGGACGCCTCCGACGACTCGTTCCTGCGCATTGCCTCCGCACTGTCGGTCATTGCCCCGCAGACATTGGGCTCGCGGCTGGCGGTGCTTCTCACATCGCGTCCGGACAACGTAAAGGCCACCGCCCTGGAGCTCTGCGGCGCGTTCGACCTGGGCCGCGCCACCAAGGATGTGCTCTCGATGCTCCGCTCCACCGACACCGGCGTGGCCTCGGCTGCGGCAAGGGCCCTGACAACGCTTCCGGTGAACTGTGCGCAGTTGGCCAGGGTGCTTGGCTCGCTGTACGCTTCCCTCGACCCCGAGGCCGCCCTGGTGGCCCTTGCGGGAATGCGCAACTGCCCCGCTGAGGAACTGCCCGTGAAGTTTATGTGCGACATCGCCACGAAGGACGACCGCGCCCTCGATGCCGTTTCTCAGGCCCTGGCTGGCCGGGGGATTGCGATACTGCGGACAGCGCTGGGCGATAAGATCACGTCCGAGCCGCTATGGTTTTCTTCTACCGGTAAGCCGCTGGAAACGCTGAAAAAGCTGGTACTGGCCGTTGCCGATGCCGATGCCGGCCGCGAGGGCATCGACTCGTTTGCCAGGGAATGTTCGGACGGACTGAACCGCGACAAGCTGAACTTCTACCTTGAGCTTATGGCTGCGTCATATCGCGCATCGGGCTCGCAGGCCATCAGCGATGAGCTCGCGCGCATTTCCCGCGAAGCCCCCGACGACGCAACGCGCAAGAAAGCTGCCGCGGTTCTGAAGTCCCTGCGGCAATAGGTTGACACAGGGCTTTCTCCCTGCTACAATTAGGCAGAATATGGAGGGACTATGGCCCGCTTTGAATACCACGTTGTTGAGAATATCTCGGAGAAGCACCTTGACGAGATGGGCGCGATGGGCTGGGAGCTCCTTGCCGTCGTGCAGGACCCCAAGCAGGCGAACGTCCTCGTCTACTACTTCAAACGCGTAGTCGAATAGCTTCCCGATGAGGCACTTTTCCCGCTGCCTGGCATTGGCCCTGGCCGTTATGCTATTTTGCGCGCCTGCGGCACTGGGTGAGGCTCCGGCCGATTCGCTCGCCAAACTTATCAAAGACTTCGAGTCACTGAAGCTCCCCGACGCCGTAACCGCGGCCCGCAAGGATTTTGCGGGCTGGTCGGCCGAGAAGCAGGTCGCTTTTCTTGTCGGCACACGCTTCCTGACCGAAGCCGAATCGGTGGGCTCGTACTACCTGTATTTCCGCGCGCACGGCGATGTATCGTCCGCAATGGCCCCGACCCTGATGAAGGGCCTGAAGTCGTCCGACGCTTCCATCCGCCTGTACTGCTTAAAGCTGCTCGATATTATCCGCCCGGCCGTACTCGGCAGGGAGTTATCCCAGATCGCCCTATACGACGCCGACGACCGCACCGCCTTCTACGCCATGCGTATGATCGGGTTCTACGGCACCGATGACCCGGCCGGAGAGCTGTCGCGCTGCGCCAAGACAAAGGAAGGCCGCCGCGAAGAGTTGCTGTTCCGCCTTGCTGCTTCGAGCGCCGTTGACCGCGCCGCAGTTGAAGCTGTTGTTGCGGGATGGGGCAAGACAAGCGTGGAGGCCATTGCCGCGCTGGCTTCGGTCAAGTCCCCCAAGGCATTCGAGATGGCCGAATCCCCCGAAGGGATCCTGCTGTTGCGGTCTGGCTGGATATGGAGTTTCCTGGCTTCTGCCGACCCCGCGCGGGCCTGTGAGCTGTTCATCCTTGCCGTCATCCCCTACGTGAAGGAAGCGGATATCTCCGAGCCCCTTGACAACCTGTTCACCGAGGCAGGCACCAGGACACCCGATGCCGCGACCAAGGTTGCCGAGGCATTCAAGGCAAAGAAGATGACCGAGGCTTACCTGCGGGCCCTGGCTGCAATTTCGTCGTCCGACGCGGCCGCAAAGCTGCGCAACGCCGTATTGACCGATTCCGAACCCCTGCACGCCTTTCAGTCCACCCGCTACCTGCTCAGCACCGGAGATTACTCCGCAGTGCCTGAGTTGCTCAAGCTGCTGGAATCCGAGAAGGTGAAGGCGTACCCCCGGCGCAAGTCCTGGGCGGCCACGATGCTGTCGTATTTTGGCGCGCGCGAATGCGCCGCCATTCTGGAGACATCTTTCAAGGAAGCCACTGACACGACCGGCCGCGCTTCTTCTTTGGCCGCAATGTCGCGCATCGACCCCGCGCGGGCCGCGGCGCTGATCGGGCCAGTGGTTGACGAGTGGATTGCCGCGTGGAAAAAGGCCTGGGAATCCGACCCCGCGTCCGACTACAATACAAGTGGATTGCCTGAGCTTTACCGCGCGATGTTGTCGCTGCGCGCAGCAGCCTCGGAGCTGCCACCCGACGCTGGTCTTGGGGTATTGGACAAGCTTATGGCTGCCTGCGAGCCCCACTTTCGCGCCGAGCTTTACTCCGGCTACAACTGGTGGCCTGGGAATCCCCGCGCGCGCGCACTGTTGTCAGGAGTGGGCGGATCGTCTGTTGCCGAGGTTGTGGCCGCCGCGAACGCGCTTGGCTTCATCGGCGAGGACGCCGACGTGAAGAAAATGCTTGCCTCAGACTCATCCGGCTCGCTGGCAGTGGCCGACGCGCAGTTGGCCGCAGCGGCTGCAATTGCCTGCCTCCCTGCCCCGACGGGCAAACTGTCTGCAACCGCAAGGCTCGCGGCGCTGTTGAAGTCGCTATCCACCGCGCGCTTTGCCCCCGCCGACACCGGCCGTGCCGCGCTGGGCGCGCCTGCCACAAACGACGATGCCTTCTGGAAGACCGCCGCTGCCGCGTTGCGCAAGGCTTCCGATAACCCCGGCCTGACCACTGCAATTCTGCGCTCGCTGTCCACCGATCTGGGCGTGCGCTTTGTCCACATTCCGGATTACCATTTCAATTATCTTCGCCACGACACCGCCGCAGTACTGAGGGGCTGCTATCTGGCCCGAAAGGTTGTGGAGGGGAAGAAGTAGAGCGGGCTGGAAAGCTTTAGCATCACATTGGTCGTGTGTCGAAATGCCGGGCGTCGCGCGATTCCCTTCGATCAGCGGGAACGGCAGTAGCGGATGTGGCCAGGAGAAGCAGCCGATGAAGCACGCAAGTTTAATGAAGAAGTACAAGTTCCTGCAGAAGGGCGTTAGCGAAATACTTTTCTACGTATGGGACCCTATCGGTGTAAGCCCT
>Ga0265297_10008951_pt1 | contig 13162 bp, 14 predicted proteins | sample Munlanlwell13791_FD_192502 | JGI IMG/M metagenome (GOLD analysis project Ga0265297, IMG submission 192502) | Leachate microbial communities from a municipal landfill in Southern Ontario, Canada - Leachate well 137-91 | ecosystem: Engineered > Solid waste > Landfill > Unclassified | place...
ATTAGCGGAACAACTCTAAAAAACTTACTTAAAATTGCTTACTAATATCCTACTAAAATGATTGCTGAAAAATGCTTTATTAATTTATCAAACTACTGCGAACAAATAGAATCTTACCCTTTCTTTCGCTGATTGTCAACTATCGATTATGAGCCGGCAGACGGATTTGAACCCCCGACCTACTGTTTACAAAACAGTTGCTCTACCGCTGAGCTATGCCGGCCTAAAATTAATCTTTTTTCTTCTTAACCGAGGCTTTTATCTCCCTCCAGTAATTGTCTAAACCCTTTGTTCTTTCCAATGATCTCTCTCGAAGCTTTGTTATCCAATCGGACATCTTCTTATCAATCTTTAGTGATATTATTCTAATCTTACTTAACAATTTATGCAATATCGCCTCCAATGAATTTGAGTTTTCCTTTATTACTTTTTTTGTTTTTTCACTAATCTTCTTTTTCAATTCTTTTTTCAAAAAAATAGCTTCCGGTTCAGGCATGGCCTTTAACTGCGGAACTTTTTTAAAAATTAAAACTGATAAAGAAAGAAAACTGACGATTAAAACAATTAAGGAAATAATATCAAAATTCATATATTATGAATCTTTTAACAACTATATTCTCTCCTGTTTTGGCAATGTACTCGTTTATCAAAACTTGCATTGTCTTGGTGTCATCCTTTATCCATAACTGATTAACCAAACAAATATCTTTCTTAATCTTATCCAATTTTCCTTTAATGATTCCCTCTATCATCTCGGCCGGCTTATTCATTTCTTTGACGGTCTCTTCAATTGTTGCCCTTTCTTTTCCGATAATATCTTCCGGAATATCTTCTTCTTTAACGTATGAAGGTTTCATGCTGGCAATCTGCAAACAAATCTCGTGAGCCAGAGTTTTAAAATCCTCTCCGCGAGCAACAAAATCAGTCTCGCAGTTTATCTCGAGCATAACTCCCAATCTTCCGCTTGAATGAACGTATGTTTCAATCGTTCCAGAACCAACCGCTCTGTCAACTTTCTTGGCGGCAACGGCCTGTCCCCTCTTTTTTAAATATTCTTTAGCTTTGTCGATTTGTCCTTCTGATTCTTCAAGAGCTTTCTTGCATTCAGCCAAAGAAATGCCTGTTTCCTCTCTTAGTTGTTTAACTAAATCTATGTTTACTACCATGTGTTTTAATAAATTAGATTTATTCGGCAGCTTTGCCGTTTAATACTTCCTCTATCTTATAGAGAACGTATTCTATAGATGTATAAGCGTCATCGTTTCCCGGAATGGGATAATCGATTAAATTTGGATTAATGTTGGTGTCAGCTAAGGCGATTACCTTGATTCCGCACTGTCTTGCTTCGGTTAGTGCTATTTCGTCTTTCATCACATCGACTATGAAAACTGCTTTGGGTAATTCTTCCATATTCTTCACACCATCGAACTTCAATCTCAATCTTTCTAATTCCTTCAACATGGTCAATCTTTCCTTCTTAACGTACTTCTTTTCGAAATCAATTTCTTTTGTCTTCGCTTCTAATTCCTTGAAGTAGTTGATTCTCTTTCTTATCTCTTTAAAATTAGTGAAAACTCCGCCGATCCATCTTTCGGTTACGTAAGGAGAATTGCATTTAATGGCAATCTCTTTTACCAAATCTCGAACGGCAACTTTAGTTCCGACAAAAGCGACTGATTTTCCTTCACTCTTTAACTGTTTTAAAAAGTCTAAAGCTTCGGTTAATTTCTCGGCTGTCTTATCCAAGTCAATAATATGTATTCTGTCTTTCTGCTTGGCGATATAATCTTTCATTTTTGGATTCAACTTTGATTTGTCGTGGCCATAGCCAAGACCAGCCGTAATCATATCGTCGACTGAAATGTTGTATCCTATCTTTTTTTCTGTTTTTATTTCTTCCATAATATTGGCACTGAATAAATCACATTCGCATAGCTGCGAAGTGACATAACTAACGTATTTGTCTTAATTTTATTATGTCCTATATATATCACGAGAAAAATAAAAAGGCAAGAGCCATAATTAAAGACCCTAAGTTTTTAGGGTCTGGTTTCGACGTTCTGCGCATTTGGCCACATAATCTGAGAGCTCACCCAGAATTTTCCAGGCCTCCTTTATCTCATCGCTAGTCATTGCGAGATCAAACAGCTTCTTGAGGATGTTGGCTCGCTCATCAATATCTCCTTCGGGAGTTTTGAGATAGGCCTCCTTGGTCTCCTTGTAGTCGGGCATAATAAGTTATCAACTCTTGCTTTTTTCAGGATAGAATAATATACGGTATTTGTCAAGAATTTAGTTCTTGTTAAATATTTCCGGTATTTTTTCCCGACCGCTGGCTTCCATCTCCATCATCTCATCAATTCTGGCTTTTACCGCTTCTTTTATTTTTGGATCATTCAAAAAGGTAACATCCCCATCCAACTTACTGACAAGGTTCGCTATATTATTAAGACTCTTTCCGGATGAAAGACGGGTTAGAACCTCTTCCTTAACAGTATCGTTTATAAACTCCGGAGTAATACCAAACTTTTTCTGAAGAGAAACCGCTCCAGTAACTAAATCATCCCTTAAGCGAACTTTGATTTCATCTTTGACTGCGCTCTTCATAAAGCTGTCGTCAATATTAAACATCTTTTGAGCCTCTATCGCCTCGTCGGTCTTATCCGAAGCTAATATGTTTTTAATTCCGGTTTCGGCTGCTTTTTTCGCTTCTTCGCTTTTTAAAAATTCTTTATCGATACCTAAATCCTCTAATACTTCGTTAGCCTTATCAATGTTCCCTTGAGATAGTTTTAATTCTACCCTTTCCTTCCCCAACTTAATAAATTCTTTATTGTTTAAAAATTTTTCCTTAAGATTGAAGTGCTCTAAAATATTCAAAGTATCTTTATGATTTCTTTCTCCAAATTTATCCAAAACGTTTTCCCCAATTAGCATTTCTAAGATTCCTTTATCAATATTATTCTTTTCGGCTATATCTTCCGCGCTATCTAAAAAGCCTTTATCTAATTTGGTGATAATCTCTTCCTTTGGGTCATAATTTTCCTGTTCTGCCCCCTCTTTATTTAATTGTTCTTCTGGCGGTTGTTCAAAATTCATATTTTTAATTTAAATTGTATTATCAAGATAATATCATATCAGGCCCTTGATTTCAAGCCAATTTTTTGCTATACCTTAATTATTAAAAGGTAATTACGGAATATGAAAAAAGACATTCATCCAAAATACTTTGAAAAAGCTAAGATTCGCTGCGCTTGCGGAAATGTTTTTGAAGTTGGTTCAACTATTGAAAACATGGAAGTGGAAATTTGTTCACAGTGCCATCCTTTCTACACAGGAAAAGAAAGAAGCTCTGACCAGGTAGGCAGAATCCAAAAATTCAAAGAAAGAGCTGCTAAAAAGAGAAAATAATCTTTTATGTCAGAAGAAAATCAAAAATATAATGCGGTGATTATGGAAATAAGAGCGGGTGTCGGCGGAGAAGAGGCCGCTCTTTTTGCATCCGATTTAGCCAGAATGTATACCCGCTACGCCCAAACCAAGGGCTGGAAAGTCAATGTTTTGGACGAAAGCAAAACTGAAATCGGAGGAATTAAAGATATGACCTTAGAAATATCCGGTGATGATGTTTATTCTAAATTCAAAAACGAAGCCGGTGTTCACCGAGTGCAAAGAATTCCCTCAACCGAAAAACAAGGAAGAATTCACACTTCAACCGCAACGATTGCCGTTTTAGCTAAGCCTTCAGCCACTCAAATCAACATCAGGCCGCAGGATATAAGAAGCGAGTACTATAAAGCTTCAGGAGCGGGCGGACAATACGTTAACAAAAGAATGTCGGCGATTAGAATTATTCACGTTCCGACCGGAGAAGTAGTCACCTGTCAAACTGAAAGAAGTCTACAACAAAATAAAGAAAGTGCCCTCTCTGTTTTAGCCGCCAGACTATTGGCTAAACAAAAAGAAGATTTGGATAAGCAAATGGGTGGTGCCAGAAAGGCGCAAATCGGAACTGCGATGAGAGAAGAGAAAATGAGAACCTATAACTTCCCTCAAGACCGGGTCACCGATCACAGAATCGGAAAGAATTTCCACGATATTGAATCAATAATGGACGGAAAAATAGATAAGATGATTGAGAAAGTTTCCGAAGAATTAAACAAGCAGAGCTAACCGCTCTGTTTTCCCTTTTTTACCCCCTCTTGACTTTTAAACATTGTGTATAATATTATTGTATGAAGAGCGACGTCAATGATTTAAGGGAGCGCATACTCCAATTGCACAAAATGGCGAACGACTCAACCCAGCACTTTTCCAGAAAAGAAGACTTAAAAGGTCTTACAAAATCTTTGATCTTTTGTATCGGTGACCGAATTCTTCCCGCAGAAGCTAATCCCCAGTTAGCCCATGATATTGGCAAACTGGAAGTGTTTATCGCAGAAGAAAAAGTCAGGGACAAAATTTTCGGAGGAATAAAAGTCGAAATCGGAAATTTCATTAAATCCTCCTAAAATCAAAATGAGCCACCCTTAAAAATCGGTGGCTCTTATTCTTTTAGAAAATCAATCCTTGACAGTAATCAGACATTGAACCCTTGGTCATATATTCATTAATACACCAGGACCTGGTTGATACGCTTGAAGCATATGCGGAAGAACCTCCGTAGTATTTTGAAGCCGCCTTATACTCTCCTGACTGCGCTCCCCCGCCCAAAGCTTTTAAGTACAGTGCGGCGGCGGTAAAGGCATCATTAATATTCCACGGATCGGCATATGACTTGCCGGTCTGAGTTTTAACTTTTTCTTCGTACAATTTCCAAGTACTGGGAATGAACTGAGCCGGACCCATCGCTCCTCCGAATCCATATGCGACGTATCCCGATTTAGCACAAGTAATCGCTCCTGTTTCAGAAACATATGCCTTGCAGTGATAAAGTCTGCCGGCATACTGAGAAACACAATCATTAATCCAGCAAGAAACTGGAGTTTTTTCCATTACTCTTCCCGATTTATTAATAATCTCTAAGAAGACCGGTAAATCACGGGTCGGATGCATAATCCTTGAAATCAAACTTCCGTTGCTATACTTTCCTGCTCCGGTTTTAGCATCAGTGACATAACACTGACCAACATTCCTTCCAATCGCCGATTCCTGGCTGATAATAGCCAATAAGAACGCTGGTCTTACCCCGACCTCCTCCCCTACTTGTTTTGCCAAAGCCAAAGCCTCTCCAAAAGTGGGGGCTTTTTGGTCTTCAGCCAAACCGGTCATTTGAATTAATCTGGCAGCAATCTCTGCTGTCTTTTTAGCAATATCTTCTTTCTCCTTCAGTTGCGCCTGGTATTGAGCTTCGGTTAAAGTATATAACTGATCTTTGGTAGCTTTGGTTGCCGCCGATTCAGTTTTTTGAATGCTTTGTAATTTTAAAAGACTTTCAGTTTCTCCCTTGTCTTCTTCCAGGCTAACTTTTTGATTTTCCAAAGTTTCTTGTAATTTTTGAAAATAATCCAAAAGTTCCTGGTTTTTAACATTTAAAGTTTCCAGATAAACAAGATTATCAAAAAAATCAGAAATAGTTTTGCTTTCAATCAAAACTTCGATAAAAGATTTCTTATCTTCATCGGCCACCGCCTGCAAAATTAATCCTATTTTTTCTTTCTGTAATCCTATTTCCCTTTCTGTTTCGGTAATTGATTTGGTTGTATCAACAATCTGAAATCCCAAACTTTTAATGGAAAGATTCGATTGATAGATTTGATAATCCAAGTCTTTTATCTTCTTGGTTAAGGTGGTAATTTGATTCTTTAAAGTATTCTTCTCGGCGCTGGTTTTGGTAATATCAGACTCGATTTCTTTCTTCTTTCCTTCAAAATAAGTCTGGCATTGATTCAATAAATTCTGACATTCGGAATCGGAAATTGTGTCGCAGGCTGTTTTCCACCCCTCATTGGCGCACATTTCATCTAAATCAGAAATATCAGCTGATACGAAAATAACAGGAAATAAAATTCCTGTTATCGCGAGAAACATTAATTTTTGTAAGCTCTTAGTTTTGAAAAAACTAAAAAACATAGATAAAAAATTATTTTGATTCTTCGGGAGCTGGTTCCTCTTCTTTCTTCGGAGCCTCTGCCTTTTCCGGTTCCTTGTTAACATCTTCAATCGGCTTAGCCAATTCTTCTTCAACATCTTCAGGTTCAACAACCTGAACAATTATTTCCTCAGGATTATCTATTTCAATAGTAACACCGGCAGGAAGTTTAATGTCTTTAACTGTAATGGCATCCTCAAAAGTGTTTAATACCGATACGTCGATAACGATTTTGCTCGGTAAATCTTTAGGAAGAGCAGAAACTGAAATTTCTTTCATATTCATAATCAATGTTCCGCCAAGCTTCAAAGCCGGAGCTTCTCCGATTAATTCCAATGGAACTTCGGTTTCAACTTCTTCTTTCAAGTTAGGTTGGTAGAAATCAACGTGAATTAATTCCTGAGTCAAAGGATTAACCTGTGTATCGTAAATTAGAGCGGAATATTTCTTTCCGTCTACTTCAAGGTCAATCAAGGTTTCTCCCACGTCTTTAAAAACTTTCTCAAAGCTCTTTCTGTCTATCTCTAAAGACATGTTTTCAACGTCAGAACCGTATAAAACGGCAGGAATCACGTCTGCACTGTTGTCTGCTCTGAAAGCAGCGCCTTTCTTTTCTCTTAATTTTGCTGTTAAACTTGTCATTTTTTTCTTTATTTCAAACTCATTTGTATATATTATTTGTCGACTCTAAACTATTACAATATATACTGTTTTTTGCTTTTTGGCAATAAAGTTAAATAATTTTGGTTCTTTCCACTTTTATCTTTTCTCCGATCTTTTTAGCATCGACTCCTTCTTCCAATAATCCGTTAATAGCTCCCCTTACCTTGATACAAGAAACTGAATTGGCGATTCCCAATCGGATTGCCCACTCAATGTCCATATTTGATTTAATTAAGCCGGAAATAAAGCCTGAACCGAAAGCATCTCCCGCTCCCGTCTTATCAACCACCTTAACCTTGCATGAGGTTGCCTCGAATAAAACATCCTGCTCGGAAACCAAAACTCCTTCTGGACCTTTAGTCACCGTATTGATTCCCGGATGAATCCTGTTTAATTCTCTCATTATTCCCATTTCATCTTTGATATCAACTCCGGTTAATAAAGAAGCTTCTTCTAGATTTAATAAAAGAACTTCGGCTTTTTTTAATATCGGTTCAAGTTTTTCTTTACCTAAAATAATCTGAGAATTACCCAAATTAATGGCTACCTTGATTTTATTCTTCTTGGCAAAGTCAACGATGTCTTCGGTTAAAGAACTTAATTTACCGGACAAAGGAGCCAGATAAAACCAGGACGGACTCATTCCTCCCCAAAGTATTTCTTCTTTATCAAGCATTTCCGACGCTCCGCGGTAAGCTAAAACCGTTCTATCCTCTTCGGAAGTATTCAAGATGACCGAATTGTTGGTCGGTCTTTCGTTCTTCTGGATAAATTCGGTACCGATTCCCATTTTTTCCATCTCCGCAATAATTTCCTTGCCAGGAATATCGTTGCCCACCGAACCGCAATAAGCGGCCTTGAATCCTTGTTTTTGAAAAGTGAAAGCTGTGTTCATTCCTCCCCCGCCGAAACTGAAATACATATCATTAATATCTATTTTCGCTCCCAAATCAAAAGCCACGCCCAGACCGGAAGGAAAACTTTCGCTCTTTAAAATATTCTTCTTGTCTATCTTTAAATAGATATCCCATGTTGCCGAACCGAATGTAATTATATCAAACATATTATTTTAATTTTCCTAAAGCTATTATTGTTTTCAAAACCGTATCTCCGTTCAAAGAAATACTCTCAATTCCTTCTTCGACTAAGAATTCGGCAAAATCAGGATAATCGGAAGGAGCCTGACCGCAAATTCCGCAGTATTTATTTTTTTCCTTGCAAGTTCTGATTACTTTTCTGATTAATTCCTTAACCGCTTCATTTTTTTCGTTGCCAATATATGCAATTCCTCCGTTATCCCTATCCAATCCCAAAGTCAATTGGGTTAGATCGTTTGAACCGATACTCATTCCATCGAAAACTTCCAAGAACTGGTCGATTAGAATAACATTAGAAGGGATCTCGCACATTACATAGACCGGCATCTCTTCTTTTTTTAATCCAAATTCCCTAATTAATTCAACCACCTTCTTTCCTTCCTCAACGGTTCGACAGAAAGGAACCATTACCGCAACGTTAGTCAATCCAAACTCTTCCCTAACCCTTTTAATCGCCTCACATTCCATTTTAAAAGCCGGCTGGAAGCTGGGATCAATATATCGGCAAGCACCCCTGAAACCAATCATCGGATTAGATTCTTCTCCTTCAAAAGGATTACCTCCGATTAGATTCTTGTATTCATTAGTCTTAAAGTCGGAAAATCTGACAATCACTTTTTTGGGATAGAAAGCAGCCGCAATCTGAGCAACTCCTTCGGCCAACTCGTTTACAAAGTATTCTCTTTTGTCTTCGTATTCCCTGGTTAATTCTTCAATCACACTCAAATCTTTTTCAGAAATCTTAATCTCTCCTTTTTTGATTTTTTCGTAATTATATAAAGCCAAAGGATGAATTCTGACTTTTTCCGCGATAATAAATTCTTCTCTGGCTAATCCGACTCCGTCATTAGGTAAGAAAGAAGACTTGAAAGCCATATCCGGAGCTCCGATATTCAATGTTATTTTTGTTTTAAGCTGTGGAATTTCATCCAAATTGTATTCCTTAACTGTAAAAGGAACATCTCCTTCAAGAATCCTGCCTTCGGCTCCGGAACTGCAATCAACCGTCACCATCATTCCCGTTTTTAATTTTGTGGTTGCTTCTCCTGTTCCGACAACGCAAGGAATTCCTAATTCTCTGGAAATAATTGCCGAATGGCAAGTCTTTCCTCCTTCGTCGGTGATGACCGCACCAGACATTGTTAAAATAGCATTCCAATCGGGGTCGGTCATCTTGGTAACCAAAACTTCTCCTTTTTTAAAGTCTTTCATTTTCTTAACATCGGTGATTACCCTTACCATTCCCTTGCCGATTTTTCCTCCGATACTGATACCGGTTAGAATCGGCTTTATTTCGGCATCAATCTGATATTCCTCGTAAGTATTTCCTTTTTTTGATTTTAAAGAATGAACTGTTTCTGGACGAGACTGAACGATAAACAATTCTCCAGTTTTTCCGTCCTTAGCCCATTCAATATCCTGAGGAGCGCCGTAGTGTTCTTCAATCAAACAGCCCCACTCGGCTAAGGTCAAAACTTCTTCATCGGTAATTGAATATTTTTCGTATTCTTCTTTATTAGTTTTTACCTCTTTGACTCCCCCGCTTTCTCGATAAATATATTTGCCGTCCTTTCTTCCCAATTCTTTATTAATGATCGCCTTATACCCTTGTTTCATGGTCGGTTTATAAACGAAAAACTTGTCAGGAGTAATTCTTCCTTTAACAATCATTTCTCCGATTCCCCAGATAGAATTGATTAAAACAACATCATTGAATCCCGTATCAGTATCAAGAGTAAACATGATTCCCGAAGAAGCCAAATCACTCCTGATCATTTTCTGAATCACTACTGAAAGATAGACTGATAATTGAGGAAATCCCTTGTCACGTCTGTAAGCAATAGCTCGGTCAGTGAATAAAGATGAAATGCAGTATTTCGCTGCTTCGATAACATCTTTCTCTCCTTTAATATTTAAATATGATTCGTGCTGTCCAGCAAAAGAGGCATCGGGCAAATCTTCGGCCGTGGCTGAACTTCTTACCGCCACGTCACAATTCTCTCCGTATTCTTCAGATAGCTTTCTGTATCCGGCAATAATATCTTTTTTAAGATCATCGGGAAATTTTCCATTCAAAATCATTTCTCTTGATTTCTTGCCCGCCTTCTGTACATTTTCCAATTTAGTTAAATCAAGTCCGTCAAACAATTTCTCCAATTTTTTATCAATTCCGTTAAAAGCTAAAAAGTTTTTATACGCATCGGCGGTGGTAGCGAAACCGTTGGGAATTTTAATTCCTTTAGGAGTCAATAAAGAATACATTTCGCCGAGCGATGCATTCTTTCCTCCAACAACTCCGACATCCTTCTTCCTTATTTCTGAAAAAAATAGTGTATTTGTCATTTTGTATTAAAATCCTCCGAAAAGATTTATTATGCTAATTATTAAAAACAGTATCACGAATAAGATATCTAAAATGAATATTATTATGTTTCCTTTTGCTCTGTTCATTTTTTTATCAAACCTCTAATACTCTTCACTGCCCTCTTGGTATCGGTGTAATTGGGTATTTTATTTGTTTCCAGATAATCAATTGCCGAATCAACTGATTGTCCGCCCAAAAAACAGCAAATAATCGGTTTCAAGGGGTATTTATTTCTTAACTCCACTATTATTTTAGCATTTTTATCATGCTCTGTCATTAATTGCGGAGTAGAGATAACAATCAATCCATTAATGTCGTCTTGCTTAAGCAAACTTTCAATTGCGACGGCATATCTGTCAGACAATGCATCTCCCAATACATCTAAAGGGTTGTTTTTGTTGACCACTTTCTCCATTGCTTTGTTCTTTTCCAAAAACGAGATTGTTGCTTTACTCAAACCGGGAATCTCAATATTCATTTCAGAACAATAATCAACCGTCAAAACACCTAAACCACCACCATTGGTGACAATTCCGATTCCGTTTTCGCATCTTGGCAATAAACTTAAAGAAAGAGAAACATCGAACAATTCTTCTAAGGTATCAACCAAAATAACACCGGATTGTTTCATGGCGGTTTGATAAACATTATAATCTCCGGCCAATGTTCCGGTATGAGTTCCGACCGCCGCCTTGCCTTTGTCGCTTCTTCCCGATTTAATAGCGACTATCGGCTTGATATTAGAAACCTCTTTAGCAATCCGCATAAACTTATGACCATCTTTGACTCCCTCGAAATAAATAGCAATTACTTTTGTTTCTTTGTCTGTCTTTAAATATTCAATAAAATCACTCAAATCAATATCTGCCTCATTACCGTAAGAAACAACCTTTGAAAAGCCCATCCTATTTCTATCAATAACCGAATCCAATAAAGCTCCGGACTGAGAAAGAAAAGCAATACTTCCCTTTTTAGGAGTAATGGGAGCAAAAGAAGCGTTTAAATCAAGAGAAGGATTGATTATTCCCAAACAATTCGGTCCGATTAAGGGAATTTTGTATTTTTTAACTAGTTCCCTAATCTCCTCCTCTTCTTTTGCATTGCCCGCTTCTTTAAAACCGGAAGAAACAATGATAATCGCACCGACTTTCTTTTCGCAACAACCAAAAACAATACTCTTAACTATTTTTGCTGGCACGGCGATAATAACTAAGTCTATTTTTTCTTTAATATCCGAAATAACATCAAAACATTTGTATCCAAAAACTTCTTTTCTCTTAGGATTGATAAAATATATCTTTCTTTTATCTTTTCCGATTAAAAGATTATTCGCCAATCCAAAACCGACCGTCCTCAATTCATCGCTCGCTCCGATCAAAGCTATTGATTTTGGTTCAAATATTTTCTTCATATGATTATTCGAAAATCAGTAATTAAGGCTTGCTTATCAGTAACCATAACAGGATTAAAATCAATTGATTGCACCTTTTCTTCTTTTATTGAAAGATTAGAAAGATTAATTATCATTTCCGCAATATTATCTAAATCAACTTTCTTCTTTCCCCTAGCTCCATTTAACACTTCGAATCCTTTCGTTTCCTTTATCATTCTAATTGCCTCTTCTTTCCCGATCGGAGCAATCCTGAAAGCAACGTCTTTGATTATTTCAATAAAGATTCCACCTAATCCGAACATTAAGACGGGTCCGAATTGAGAATCTCTTTTCATGCCGATGGCGATTTCATTTCCCGAAACCATTTCTTGAACTAAAACCCCTTCAATGTTCTTTCCTTGAATATTTTTCTCGATTTCATCCCAAGCAACACTAAATTCTTCCTCGTTTTTAATATTCACCTTGACTCCTCCGATTTCAGACTTATGAAATATCTTTTGTGCATGAATTTTCAACACCACCGGAAAGCCTATCTGCTTCGCAAATACTAATGCTTTCTCTTTTGAATTAAAAATCTCCGTCCTGCAAAAAGGAAGCTTGTATTTTAATAAAATTTTTTTTGTTTCTTCAAAACTTAATATTTCCATATCTTAATTTTACCTTAATATTCTAAATACTGCAATAAAACAAAAGCCCGAGGAAAATCCTCGGGCAAAAATAATGTTTTTTTAATAACAACCAAGACGGGCTGACGGACAGCAAGGACAATAATAAGTATTACATTTATTAAGACTACTAACCCAAAATGATGAAGGCCACTGAGTACCAGTATTGCAGAATGCGGGAGTAGAATTACCCCATGCCCATCCATTATTAGGGCAAGTCCTCCACATACAACCATGCGAGTCGCTACCTGAAGCTCCGCAAACAAGAGGATTAGGTATCGATTCAAGAGCACCACAAGAAGTACCTAAATTATAAGTTTGACCCTGTTCATTAGTAAATGAATAACAAGCACCTTGGCCCTCGCTATAATTTTGGTAACGTGTCCAGCCGGAAGGACAACAATAACCGCCAGAACAAGCATTTCCTAATTTACATATACTGCACGAACCTACAGAAACCACTGTTCCTCCTTTGCAAGTACATTGTTGACTGGCATGCTGTGAATTACATAAATTAGCTTTGTAGGCGGTACAAGTACCGGAAGTAGCTCCGCCATATAGTCCGGCGCAAGTCCAAGTCCAAGGACCGGTTCCCGCAATCGCTGAAGCGGTTCCGGTGGCGCAAAGATTAGTAGTCGGAGCAGCCGCTAAAGCGATAGAATCACAAGTTTGAGCGGAAGTACCGCAAGTTCCGTTAACCGGAGTTCCGGCTCGTGAAGCGGTACAAGTTGGACTTGTTCCGCCAAGGGCTCCGGTACAAGTCCAGGAAACTGAAGCTCCAGCCGCTGGGAAAGCGGGAGAAGTTGGATTAGCCGTACCGGCAGCACAGAAGGTGCCACTGTAGGCAGTGACAGAGTTGGCATATGCCTGAGCATTGGTTCCACAAAC
>Ga0265297_10008952_pt1 | contig 13162 bp, 11 predicted proteins | sample Munlanlwell13791_FD_192502 | JGI IMG/M metagenome (GOLD analysis project Ga0265297, IMG submission 192502) | Leachate microbial communities from a municipal landfill in Southern Ontario, Canada - Leachate well 137-91 | ecosystem: Engineered > Solid waste > Landfill > Unclassified | place...
CTTGTACGTCACATTGGTCGGGGCGAGGGTGAGCCGGATCGCGTCCACATGTTGTACGATCGTGACTGGCGTGATACTCTTGACCTTTCCCTCCGGGGCTTCTAAAGACGGTTCGATGACAATCTCGTAGACGGGGCTCCGGGACGATGAGATCGGGAAGGTATCGTTGTCAAACCTGGCTTCGAGCCGGTGGGTGCCGGACGAGAGCGTGATCTGTGAGAGGAATTGCCCGACGCTGTTTGTGGTCGTGCTGATACTGCCACGGGAATCGGTGATGATCGTGACTGGCGCGTTCTGCACGGGTTTGTTTGCCGTGACCGTGCCGGAACACTGGACGATCGGTTTGTTGGATACGGCTTTTGCCGTGAGTGTGGTGGTGGACGGGACTTTTATGACATTCAGGATCCGGGGTGCCGACCCGGTAGTGCCTGAAGTAGCGTTGACCGTGTGCATGCCGGCAGGGATCGTCCCGATCACAAAGGATCCATGGTATGCACCACTGGCATCAGTGCTGGATTTGATGATGGGATTGTTGTCGAGGAATATGGTGATCGGGTGCGTGGTTTGCCGGGCGATGCCTGATGAATAGAACGCGGAGAGTTCGATGACGTCAAGATAGGTGCCAGCATCCGGCTTCAACAAAAGAGAGATTGACGGAGGTTGGGTGCGACCGGGGACTAGTGCCGGCGCTGATTTGGTCATCTCTTCAACATACTCCCGGAATTCTGTCCGGCTCTCTTCATTCTTCGTGGTGTCGATGTTGTACTTCTTACTGATCGCATCGATCTTTTCTGTGACTGCGTCATATTCCCCGTAGAGTTCCTTGAGTTTCTGCCGGATCGCTTCCTGCTGCAGGATGACGGACATCAGCATGTTCTGGTTGTTTTCTGCCCGGTACTGGATCTCCAGTTGTTGTAATTCATCCAGCGAGATCGATGCGTTCGTCAGTTCTTCGAGCAGTAACCGTTGCAGGTCGCTGTTTTTTGAGAACTCCTCGATCTCGCTCTGGGTCATGTCGAGCCGGATGATCAGGTTATCGAGGTTCTTATGGTATTTGGCGAAGAGCGCGAGGTCTCGCCTTACCTGGTCCATGTCCCGGAGGTTGATGTTTAAGATGATGGGACCGGAAAAATCCAGCAGGTCCTGCATAAGGGGCAGCAGATCGGTGGTGCTGTTGAGTTGCTGCGCCCGGAGCACATCGGTGTTGTCGTGATACCGGGAGTAGAATGTGTCCTGCTCTAAGGAGTAGATGAGCGGCGCCGAGATCGAGAAAAAGAGCGCAGTAAAGATACCCAGCACGAGGGCGGCGAGGATCAGGTAGCGCACGGAGAACTTCATCTATGTAATATCTCCAGCACTTTCTGGGTCACAATTGCCCCGAAGATGACGATGCCGACCGCCACAATGTATTTGATATACCGCAGGTACGGGGGGAGGGTGAACCGGGTGTCCATCAGTTCTACGATCACGAGGAGCCCGATCAGCCAGAGCACAAAAAAGATCTCGAGGTCAATGCGATAGGCGAGGAGCATGAAGCAGCTGATGATGACAAGCCAGATCGCGATGACTATGGCTGCGAGGTCTTTTTTTCTCATGTATTCCGGTTACCGTTAGGAATGCTGGATATAGGTAATTTTCTTTTCGTATGAGAACGGGATGTGGGTTTGTCATCCATCCCCAGTCGTTCTTTCATCAACCCTACTGAACGATTATTGTAAGAGTCTCAAATTCCCGCATCGTTGAGAGTTTTCCAAATCCCGTATCAAAGGAAATTAGCTCGTTCGCATGACATTCTTTTGCTATCAGGGCATGTTGAACATCATCATTACCGGGTCCAGAGTAATAATATTTTTTTTCTCGCATGTCGCACCGCACATCACCATAACACGATCTGAGGTTTGAAAGTGTTTTTTTATGATACTCTGCGACAGAAATTGTTGGATCCACAAATTTTGCTTTTTCTGAAGTTACCCATTTTAAAAAGACATCAAGGATTCTTGTCACTCGATCTTCTATTGTATCCTCGATCTCTGCTTTTATCCCAAGATCTCGACCTTGATACACAACCTCATCTGGATATTTTCTTCTGATCACATCGATTTATCCCCGCACGTTCTTCGCAACGGGGGGACACCTTACCTTCTGATCGTACTCCACCTCACCTCTGCCTCAAGTAGCAGGTAAGACAATGCACCCGCCATGTAACGAAAGAAGTTCAAGAGACCAATGAGTTCTTGCCAGAATTTGCATGCAGAAAAATCCCCATACGATTCCTCTAATAATCGAAGAACGTCAAGGACCCGATAAACCGTCATCGACCCGACGATGGGGCATCCCTCCGGAGGCGGCGGAAGATCATCTCCTCACAAGGATACTCATATGTCCTGCATGCCTGACAATACAAGATGGGTCACCGCTCGAAAATGAGATGGTTGCGTATCAACCCCGGAGAAAATATCCGTAATTTGAGGTTTTTTATTGCGTTTATTGGGTTATGACCCCGCCTGAATAGAGCGATTCTGGTGAAAGGACACATGTTTCATAACGTGCACGCATTCTTTATATCATTAAATGCGTATTCAATATACATGGAGCGTTGTGAATAATGAACATCAATATTGGATCCCCGTATGAAGCGGCAATACTGAGGATCATTGAAAAGGGGTATGCCGGAAACCAGACCGAGGTGATCCGGCAGGCTATCCTTGCCTATGAGCGAATGCTTGAGGAAGAAGAACTCATGCTAGTTCATCGCGCAGTGACGATGGAAGTGGATGAAATGGAGGCAAAAAAGACCCCCACATTCACCTTTGAAGAGATAAAAATGACCAGGAAAAGGTGATGGTTCGAGAGATGATAGAACTCATTTTTTCAGACTCTGCCAAAAGGGAGTTAGACTCAATGGACGAGGAATTGAGATCTGCGTTCCTTACACATTTTGAGAAGATCCATGCCCGGTTTCCGCACAAACATATGAAATATGGCATTCCCTGTCATGTTGAGAACGTAACGAAACAGGCAAGAATAATCTACGATATCCGTGAAGATCAAACCTATATCCTACACTGCTTCACCACTCACAAAGAGTATGAGCACTGGTACAGTTCATACAAATGATACCCGGTCATAAAAGAAAATAGATGATCCCTTCTCGTCGGGATATAATGCACCCGCATCCGCCGTGATAATCTTTCGTCCTGCTATGGTTCCCTCATTTCCGTGGGTTCCGTAGCATTCTCGCCATGAGCACTTTTTTTAATCCGTTAAAAGGTGCGATATATCATGAATATCGGAGTATGCCACGTTTCGGTGTGTTGCCTGCCGGTAAACATTCGGGGACTCGCGTCGTTACGTCCCACACTTTCGTCGCTACGGGGGCACCGCATCTCTCCCCCCACGAGCGCGACGGGCGTCTCTTCATCTCTGCTACGGGAGGCAGTAATGAGGATGACTTCGCCTTTAAGCGGAAGGAGTTCACGAGATCAATGAGTTCTTGCCAGAATTTACATGCAGAAAAATCCCCATACAATCCCTCCAAAAATCGAAAACCGTCAGGAACCTGATAAACCGTCATCGACCCGACGAGGGGGCATCCCTCCGGGGGCGGCGGAAGTATCTCATCTCATCGACATCAGAAATGAAATTACAGTCTGCAACGCAATGTTGAAAAAATCCCTTGCCGGATGATCTCCCGGACTTTAACCAATCCTAAAAAAATGTCGGTAACAAAAATCACCCGGCACACAGGATTTCCCGTATAAAAACGGTTCACGGAGCCCACCATCAAAAAGTATATGATTCTCAGAATCACGGGATCATCCATGTCACCCGGTTATTCCCGTTGAACGTCGCATCCACATACCCTTCCGTGAATGTCTCCGGCACCTCATAGATCAAAAACCCGTTGACCGCACTGTCTTCATCTGCATTCAGGTACCCGTCCCGCCGCTCATCAGTCACTGCATAATCCAGCTGCCGCTTTGAGGTGCCCTTGATCCAGAGCGTTGGATCATCGACAGACACATACTCGTAGGTCGTACCTTCACTCACAACCGTGAAGAGTGCAGGACCCGGTGCTAGCATTGGCTGCGTACCGGTATTCGTGAGCCGGATAAAGAGCACAAGGAACTGGTGCCCGGCTTTCGGTGTCGCGTTAAAATACCGGTTCCCCCAGAACGTGTTTCCCCATTCATATTGATCCCAGAGACTGTAGCTGACCACCGAGACCTTGCCGGGCTTCTCTGCCCCCAACCCGAACCGGGCAGACTCACCCATCTTCAACGCACCGGGTGGCACCGTAGCCTGCGTCTGCGGAATTATGGTAGTCACCGTTACCGGTACACCCGTCGTCACCGTCGCCGGCGCGGCACCAGTCGTACCCGCAGGTGATGCGGTCCCGGTTACCGCACTACCGGTCGTCTTCTCGCCGGTACACCCGGCACTCAACAGCACAAGAATGAGCGTAAAAAATACGGCTCCAGCAGAGATCAATCGCATGCATACTGGTTACCAGCAGAACCAAAAAAAGGATGACGATCCGATCCGGAAATGTGCATTGCACCCGGTGCCGTGCAGTGAGAAAACGAGAATGTGTAAAAAGTTCCGGGATTTACCGGAACCCCCGATGTTCCGGTGAAAGAACCGGAACAAAGAGTGCCCGCAAGTATTCTGCCTGAACAAACCTCACACCCGTCGCCGGATCACGTATGCACACGCACACCCTGCAGTAACAAGCAGGGGAACCGTAAAAGAACCCGCCGTGGGTGTCGTCGTTGGGGTCGCAGGCACTGGCGTTGTCGGCAAGGACGCCGTCATCAGGGGGGTCTGGACGGTCGTTCGGGCATGAGTCGCGTTCGCTGTTTGCGTCGTCACGGCAACCGAGGAATTGCCCGCCGGAGTTGTGGTAATTGCCGACATGGACACCGACGGGCTCGCAGATGCAGTCACGAGAGGTACGAGCGCCTGACCGGTCAGGGGAACCCGTAAGAGATAGATATTCCGGTTCCGTGACGAGGCAACAAAGGCGCTCCCATCAGGAGTGAACGCAAGATCGAGCAACGGACTTTTCGTAACCAGGGAACCGGCAAGACTCCCGTCATTTTTTACCAGGATCATGTTCGAATCCCCTGAGATCGCGGCGATCCACGACGCATCGGACGGCATCGCCACCTTCTGCATCGGTTTGCCATCGAACGAAAAGTTCCAGATGCTCCTGCCCTCACGGTCATACCGGTAGAGATTGCCGTCCTCTGAAGCGATCACGGTCACGGTGCCCCGTGGAGTGATGGCGAGATCGTTCGCGTTGCCCATCTTCCGGAACGCCGCCCGCATCTCGTCCCGATAGATCGCGCATTCCCCAAGCGAGGCTTCACCACCGCCAATCACAAAAATACCTCCGTCCCGGGTCATCACTACATGATTCGCAAAACCATCCGCCGTCCAGGTGATATTCCCCCCACTGTCGAGAAGTTCAGCCCGCCCGCCATCCTCACCAGTAAGTGTCCAGTTCCCATCGCCCGTCATTGCCAGGTCATGGATCTTTCTGCCGAGAAACGTCTCCCAGACCAGCTGCCCGGACTTGTTCACCTTGTAGACCATGCCGTACTCATTCCCCGTGACCGTAAACGACCCGTCAGGAGTCTGGTAGAAACTCGTGGACTTACCGCTGAACGTTCCTACGTTCGTCTGGTAACTCCAGAGCTCGCCACCGGACCGGTTGAAGCAGTAGATCTTTCCCCGGTCATTGAATGCCGTGACCGATGAACCATCCACCGTAACCGCAACATTCAGAATCGGGCTTTCGAGAGATTTTTCCCAGAGAAGTGCGCCGTTGCCATCCAGTACATAGAGCCCTTTTCCATCCCCGCCGGCAGCGATGAGCGTCGCATTCGTGGAGATAGCGATGGTCTGGACCTGTTCCTCTGCCTGGTATGTCCACGCGGGTTCCATTGCTGCAACCGGCAGGACGCCAACAAAAAATACGAGAAGACAGAAACCGAAGCAGAGTCTGGATTGAGAAAAAAACGATCCGTGTATCATGTTCATGATTGTTTTGATAAAATATCATATAAACCGTATCCTCCGCGCTCCGGTATACGGTCATTTATAAAATAGAGCACCGCATATTTGTACAATAAATCATCGTCAGATACAGGAATCAGGATTTTCCATGAAGTATATCGTCACCGGCGGTGCCGGATTTATCGGATCCCATATCGTTGAAGCGCTTGCGAACCGGGGGGATGAGGTCGTAATCCTTGACAACCTCTTCTCGGGAAAGAAAAAGAACATCGAACCGTTCCTCGACGGCAAACGGGTCTCGTTCGTCAACGGAAGTGTTACGGACCCGGAGATCTTACGAACAGCTTTTTCCGGTGCGGACGGCATCTTCCACGAAGGAGCGATCGCGTCGGTGCCCCGGTCCATCGCAAACCCGAGGGCGACCAATGACGCGAATGTAACCGGTACGTTAAATGTGCTCATCGCGGCGCGGGAATGTAGCGTGAAGAAGATCGTGTTCGCGTCCTCTTCATCCGTCTACGGCAACACGCTGACGCTGCCGAAACAGGAGGATATGATCCCCGCTCCGCTCTCTCCCTATGCGGTCTCGAAGCTGACCGGTGAATATTATCTTCGCGTCTTCTCGGAAGTGTACGGGCTAAAGACCGTCTCGCTGCGCTACTTCAATGTCTTTGGACCCCGGCAGGATCCGAAGTCCGAGTACGCCGCCGTAATCCCGAAGTTCATTACGAGCATTCTCGCCCATACGTCTCCGACCATCTACGGCGACGGGGAGCAGACCCGTGATTTCACCTATGTGAAGGATGTCGTGCAGGCAAACATCCGGGCGATGGAGAGTTCCGCGCAGGGCGTGTATAACGTTGCCTACTGCCAGAGGATCAACCTCAAGGAACTTGCAACACGGATCATGGCGATCACCGGCATCACTGTCCCGCTGAACTTTGAAGCCTCCCGCGCCGGGGACGTGAAGGATTCACTCGCGGACATCTCGCGGGCGTCTGTCGCGTTCGGGTACGCACCGGCATACACGGTCACGACCGGACTGGAAGAGACGATTGCCTGGTACCGGAACCAGTGAAGTATCGCATCATCGCTTCGACAATGACGATGTCCGGATTTCTGCGGGTTGTGCAACTGATGGCAGGGGATGGAGGATCCATCCTCCAGGTTCTCTGCAACGTTTGGCGAGAATCGTCGTGCAACCGGGCGCGGCAGATGGAGGATGCATCCCGACGACCCGTCATCTCTTCCGGCTGCTGTTATTGACGCGTTCCGGCGCATCTGCCATACCAATCAATCCGCAATTCTCATCCGCCATTTGCCCGATTCTGCGCGTGCCGTTCGGATGAGCTGACGCGGTAAAATTTAACGATTTTTATCTAGGATGAGAGAAATATCAATAGGTACCAGTTCATTTGAGGCATTCACATGACAAAGAAAGCATTCATCACCGGCATCACCGGGCAGGACGGGTCGTATCTTGCCGAGCTCCTGCTCGCAAAAGGGTACGAGGTGCATGGGCTTGTCCGCAGATCATCGACGTTCAACACCAGTCGTATCGATCACATCTATATCGACCCGCATGATCCGCACGCGCAAATGTTCCTTCACTACGGCGACCTTGCCGATTCCGAGCAGATCGCAAACGTCATGTACAACATCAAACCGGACGAAGTCTATCACCTCGGTGCCCAGAGCCATGTACGGGTGAGTTTCGAGACCCCGGAATATACCGGCAATGTCACCGCGCTCGGCACCACCCGGCTCCTTGAAGCACTCCGGCGGAGCAACCACGGCACCCGGTTCTACCAGGCATCCTCGAGCGAGATGTTCGGGGGCTCAACGCCGCCGCAGGACGAAGAGACGCCGTTTCACCCCCGGAGCCCGTACGCCTGCGGGAAAGTCTATGCGTACTGGATGGTCCGGAACTATCGCGAAGGCTACGGCATGTACGCGGCAAACGGGATCCTCTTCAACCACGAATCCCCACGCCGGGGGGAGACGTTCGTCACCCGGAAGATCACGCGGGGCATCGCCCGCATCCTCGCGAAAAAAGAGAAATATCTCTACCTAGGGAATCTCGACGCCCGGAGGGACTGGGGATTCTCACCGGAATATGTCGAGTGCATGTGGAAGATCCTCCAGCAGGAGAAGGCTGATGATTACGTAATTGGGATCGGCGAGACGCACTCGGTCCGGGAATTCCTCGTCGCCGCATTCTCGTATGTAGGGCTTGATATCGACGAACATGTGCGGATCGACCCGAAATATTTCCGCCCGACCGAAGTGGAGGTCCTGATCTCCAATCCCAAAAAATCCGAGCAGAACCTGGACTGGAAACCGAAGGTCCGGTTCGAAGAATTGGTGAAGATCATGGTGGACGCCGATCTGCGGGCGTTCGGGCTCTCCCCTGTTGGAGAGGGGGACGAGATCCTCGCAAAGGCGTTCCCGGACAAGTGGTGGAAGGCAGACTAATCTTTTTTCGATCGCGATGCGCACAATCTGTTTTTATATTAGTGATTACGGCGCGGGACATGCCGCCCGGTCGATCGCGCTCGTCCGTGCGATCCTGGCGGCGTATCCATCCGTCCGTATCATCGTCAAATCCGAAGGACCGTTTGATCTGCTCGCCCGTTCGCTCCCGGATCCCCGCGTCATGGTGATCCCGTGCCGGAATGACATCTCTGTCCCGCTCCAGCCGGGAACCGATGCGGTAGATGGGGAGACAACGCGTGCCCTTCTCGAAGACTGGCATACGACCTGGGAGACGTTTGTCGCCCGCGAAGTGCGGTTCTGTCGCGACGAAGGCGTCTCGCTCATCCTCTCGGATATCGTCCCGCAACCGTTCCTTGTGGCGGATGATGCCGGTATCCCGTCGGTGGCGGTCTCGAATTTTTCATGGGACACAATCTATGCACATCTTCTTTCGGAAAATGCTCCTGTGGTGACGGAGATGCACCACGCGTATTCCCGCGCGAGTCTTGCCTGTATCCTCCCGTTTCATCTGCCGATGCCGGCATTTCCCCGGCGGGTGCCGGTCAGTCTGCTGGCACGTGCCATCACGGTTCCCCGGGCGGGGATGCGCACGCGCCTCGGGATACCGGCAGATGCCCGTGTCGTCTTTTTTAATCCCCGCTGCCCGCCGGATCAATTGAGCCAGACGTTTCTTTCCACAGTGTCGCATGAACCCGGTATCCGGCTTGTTATGCCCTCACCGTTTGCGGCGGTGCATCCCAGAATCATTCCGCTGCCGGCGGGCGAGACCGAATCCCAGAACTGGATTGGGATGTGCGATGCAGTTGTCACCCGGTGCGGGTACAGCACCGTCTCGGAAGCCGTGCAGGCACAGGTGCCACTTATCGTCTGGGAACGTCCGGGTTTTATCGAGGACCGGGCGATTGCCGCAACGATCCGGCGCCTGGGTGTCGGGACAGCGCTCTCCTACCCGGAAATCTGTTCTCCTGCCTGGATCTCACGTCTCCCGGAGTTCCTGGCATATAAACAACATTATGAGCGAACAGGTAGAGACTATACAAACACGGGATCGGAAGAGATCCTCTCGCATATCACGGAGTTTATTGTATGACATTCTGGAACAGCCAATCGATCCTTCTTACGGGTGGTGCCGGGTTTCTTGGTTCTCATATTGTTGACGAGTTGCATGCACGGGGCGTCTCAGACGACCAGGTGTATATCCCCCGCAGCCGGGATCTCGACCTGCGGAAATGGGAGAACTGTGTTCGGGCAGTGAAGGGGAAGGATATGGTCATCCATCTTGCGGCAAAGGTGGGAGGGATTGGCTTTAACCAGAATTATCCCGGCGAGCTGTTCTATGATAATGCGATCATGGGTATCCAGTTGATAGAAGCTGCCCGGCAGGAGGGTGTGAAGAAGTGTGTGATCCTCGGTACAGTCTGCGCGTACCCGAAGTTCACACCGGTTCCGTTCAGCGAGGACGAGCTCTGGAACGGGTACCCGGAGGAGACGAACGCGCCATACGGACTTGCGAAGAAGATGCTCCTCGTGCAGGCGCAGGCGTACCGGCAGCAGTACGGGTTCAATGCAATTTACCTGTTGCCGGTCAACCTGTATGGTCCCGGGGACAATTTCAACCCGGCGAGTTCGCACGTGATCCCGGCGCTGATCAAGAAGTTTGTGGATGCGATCCGACAGAAGCGGGAGGTTGTCGAGATCTGGGGAACCGGCGCGGCTTCACGGGAGTTTTTGTATGTCGGGGATGCCGCACGGGCGATTGTGCTCGCCGCAGAGCGGTATAACAAGCCGGCGCCCGTGAACCTTGGCGCCGGGCAGGAGATCTCGATTTCGGCGCTGGTAGAGATCATCCAGGAGACGACCGGCTTTTCCGGCGAGATTCACTGGGACAGAACCCGACCTGACGGGCAACCGCGCCGGTGCCTGGTGACGTCGCGGGCAGAGAAGGAGTTCGGGTTTGTGGCACAGGTGCCGTTTGAAGAGGGGTTGCGCCGGACGGTGGAATGGTACCGGCACCAGGTGCCGGTGGATGCACATCCGCGTTGAGTGCGCTCATTGATATCTGGCGGAGAAGATCTCGCACGCAACGGATTTCTCCGGGCGTCCCTGCACCAGTATCATACCATAATTTTTACTGCACGTTCGTCTCTACGGGAGGACACTGCAATCCTCTTCTGCTCCTCATGCTCCGTGTCGTGCTCCTCTTCACGTCATTGAGGTGAGGCAGCAATGACAAGGTATCCTCCTTTGATCGTGGGAGATTTTCATTTTCTTTTGAGGATTTCCCACGTGTTGTTTCTTTTCGGTTTTTCTCCTGATTCAAGATGATATCAAATAAGGGATTCACCCCAATTTCTGGAGGGATTTTTCAAGATCCTTTAATTTTACCAGATTTTATCGAGCCAGCGGGAAACGCCAGGACCCGACTCAACCGGCAAAAGAGACCAAAACCCCATTCACCAAACCCGACCGGACCAACCGAACGCTCGTTTCTCCATGCCGGTTGTCCGTGCAGCATCATGAGAGCCTTAAATCTGCATGCATCCCACACTACCTGTGAGAGACTATGATCGCGATTGTCCTTGGTACCCGTCCCGAGATCATCAAGATGTCGCCCATCATCCGGGAATGCGAAGCGAAACAGATCGATTACTTTATCCTGCATACCGGGCAGCACTATTCGTATGAGATGGACCGGGCGTTCTTCTGCGATCTTGCGCTGCCTGAACCGAAGTACAACCTGGATGTTGGGTCCGGTTCCCATGCGGAACAGACGAGCCGGATCCTGACAGGCATCGAGCGTGTGCTCGAAAAGGAAGCACCGGACATTGTCCTCGTTCAGGGCGACACGAACACGGTGCTTGCGGGTGCACTTGCGGCGGCGAAACTGCACATCCCGATCGGGCATGTGGAGGCGGGGTTACGGAGTTTCGACCGGCAGATGCCGGAAGAGATCAACCGGGTGGTGGCTGATCATATCTCGGATCTGCTCTTTGCCCCCACGGAGACTGCGCGCCAGCATCTCCTGCACGAAGGAATTCCACACGACAAGATCCTCGTGACCGGCAACACGGTGGTTGATGCGGTCTTCCAGAGCCTGGCGATTGCGCGCACGAAGTCGAACATCACAGAGACGCTCGGCATTATGCCAAAGGGGTATTTCCTTGTCACCTCCCACCGGCAGGAGAATGTGGATTCCCCCGAGACGCTTCACGAGATCATCCGGGCATTGCTCGCGATTCACGCGGAGTATTCCCTCCCGGTGATCTTCCCGATGCATCCACGCACAAAGAAGATGGCGCAACAGTTCCAGCTTCCGCTCTGCGGGATTACGGTCATCGATCCGACGGGCTTTTTCGATTTCCTCCAGCTCGAGTCGAACGCCCGGCTCATCCTGACTGATTCGGGCGGCGTCCAAGAGGAAGCCTGCATCCTGGGGGTGCCATGCGTGACCCTCCGGAACACGACCGAGCGCCCGGAGACGATTGACGCCGGGGCGAATCTGCTTGCCGGGACCGGGTGCGACCGTATCCGTGAAGGGGTGAACGAGATGTTAAACGCGAGACGGACGTGGGAAAATCCGTATGGTGATGGGCGGGCAGGTGTCAGGATCGTAGAGAGTATTTTAGGGATGAAAGGAAGGTGTGGGGAAGGATAGAGTGGAAATGGATTTTGGGAAACAGAAGTGGAGTATTCAAAGGAGCTGCCGATGTGAGATGATGACACAGATATACGAAATGAAAATTCCACTCGGCGTTCGCACACTTTAAAAATCACTTTCCTGAATTGTCCCAAACCTTTCATAAACCCCAATTCCAATATCCATCAACGCCAAAATCTCCCGATGTTTTTCGTTTAAACCGGTAATGGTAGAATAAATTTTCTTGCCTACCTTCATCGTTGACAGATGAATCTCGTCAAATAACTCTAAAACTCGCTCCGCTTTAGGTTTATCAAGAGATTTTTTGGGATTATAGTCGAATAATCCATCCAAAGACGACCCTCGTTTTTTGATAGAATTGTGAAGGGGAATTTCCAGCAAACCAAGAACTCGCAGAGCAATCGTAAGAAATTTAACAAGCCCATCGATACGATTATCCTTCTGGAGGTATATCGGTATAAGCGACAGGCACACACCTTTCAAGCGATGGAATTCATGTTCGATTATAAACTGGTCACGATAGGAAAGCTCAACATTTTCGAAGGATAAATCTTCGGCTGACATATTAGTGGCATAAACATGCCACTCAAAGAGCTCTTTTGCTTTCTGATACGCAGACTCCTCAACATGTGGAGTGACGTGAAATACTGTCGGTACTATAGTGCGTTCAGGTTTATTTCCATACTTCGACTTTGTTGCAGGAGTCGAAGTCTGTTCAATGGATACGTCAAGCACATCATGAACTTTGAATTTTTTCAGGATAGTATCCACTTTCGCCTGAACTTCATTCAAATTCTGTAAGACCTTTTTCTCTTGCTTTCGTATATTCATTAGAAGAATCTCGTCATATGCGCGTTTAATGTTCAAACCGACATTCGGCAGTAAAATTTTACTATTTTCTAATTATATAGTACATAACTATATAACTAAGAACCGCCAAAGTGTTTAATGGATCCATGTCAATAATCGAAGGCACAAATGTAACCG
>Ga0265297_10008953_pt1 | contig 13161 bp, 21 predicted proteins | sample Munlanlwell13791_FD_192502 | JGI IMG/M metagenome (GOLD analysis project Ga0265297, IMG submission 192502) | Leachate microbial communities from a municipal landfill in Southern Ontario, Canada - Leachate well 137-91 | ecosystem: Engineered > Solid waste > Landfill > Unclassified | place...
CGGTAATCTGGTAGTTCTTCGGAAACAAAACTGCAAGAAGAAGGGGGACATCATGCCAGGCGATCGTGTTTGCCTGGTTACTCTGTAGCAGCTGAATAAACTCACCCAGCGTCCACTCCTTGACGTAATGCCGGCCTACCAGAACCATGACCTCTAGCCGCTTGACCGCTACCAAGCCATACCCCTTGATGCCCCCAAGCTCCATGTCATCCAAGAACTTGAGCTGTGCTCCAGTAAACTGGTGCCCAAGAACCTTGGTAGTCAGCTTGACTGGAAGTTCGCTGATAAACTTGCACTCAACAAATGCCGACACCCCGCCCTGCGCCAGGTAGAAATCAGACGCCCCCTCTTGAAAGCGCTCCGACATTTTCATGTAGGCGAACCCCCTCGGGTTACGCAACTTCCGCAATTCCTTGCCTAAGTAGGCGTTGAACTCGTTCTCGTTTTTCATTGCAGTCCCCCAAACAACGGCATTGCCCAATCCCTAACTCGCTCCCCATTTACCCGCGGCAAAGGCTGGTACTCGACGCGCGCCTCGCGCTCCATGAGGGCCATCCCCATGAACTTCATCCCCGGATGTTCCTTCTTGTGGTTTGCAATCTGACGAGCGAGCGCTGTGTCACTTAGCGCCAAGACAGATGAGATCTCGTCGGAATCCATTAAAGCAACTCCGGGCCGAGTGTCTGTGGCACATAGGGTGTCAAGTCTGTAACGTGGGATGATCTTCAGTTCTAGCAACTCATCATTCTCCAACCTGATCTTGTAGGTGATCGACTTCTTTTGAAATTTGAACCAGTTCCAGCCCCTCTCGTGAATCAGAGCGAGCAAAACTTCAAGTGTCGGCTCTACGTCGAACAGGACCTCCCCCACCATCCTTTCAAAAAGTAAGATCATGGCCTCTTGATGCTTTGGCAGCCAGAGTTTGTAGGAGGCCGGGTCATCAGCCTCAGCGTGATACTTGGCCGCATCCAGTGTGTATTTCATGTAGTCGTAGACGGTGGGGTAGAGATCAGGGCGGGCAGTCTTGACAAATCTAGAGTACTCAACACACCCCTCAAGGGCGTCTTTTTTCAACGACTCTCGATACGAGTCCAGGTGGGCACGGGCATCCATTGTCGAATCTCCTGCAATGAGCTTACCTCACCTGCAGCAGATCCTCCAAGGACTGGGTTGCTGCTGAAAGGTCTCGGCTCTTTTTGAGAACATCAAGGGCCTGACGAAGGCCGTCTGAGAACAAAGCGTCGTCTGCTGAGTCATCTCTTGTGATGGTAAAGGCGCGGATTCGAATGTCCTCGTGCCCGTCTCGATCGTCATATCGGAGATACCCGTCGACCACGTAGCGAAGGCCTTCACGCACCCGGTCCATGACAAGCTCAGCAGCGCGCCCAAGACCCTCGATACGGAAGTTGTTGGTGCGAATACACGCCCGGCCGTTCTTGTCTTGGAAGCGCTCTTGCACTTGCAGGACGAACGAAGCAAACTGAGTCCTTGACTGCAGTTTCGTCAATACTGGCTGGGTAACCGCGAGGCCCGACACCCAGACTTTATTGATATCCATGGCAAATTCTCCACTGTTCTCCTCCTGAGAATAGCAGAGACCGTATCTATACGCCACCTATCATCCGCTGATCCTCACCACGAAGGACCAATCCGCCTGCCCCGTTACGCGCCATACCTACTAGCTGGCCGTTGGCACGCGCCGCGGCGTAGATCCCCGCTGTCCCGTGTGCAAAGAACGGGTTGTGCGGGCAGGTAGAATACTTGCAGTACAGCGTGCCGCAATGCATGGGGGAGACGGGAGGCATCCCATAGTTGGAACAGCTCGAGCAGACGTAGCGCGTCACATTTCCGTCCTGTGTTAGCTCGACACACCATGCCGGCACCCCACATCTATAACAGCTCTGAGGGGCACGGGGGATCTTTCGGAAGTTTTCGGGTGAGATGATTGACGCCTCAACCAAAATGGCTTCGCCATACGCCATTGCCGTGTCAATGATTGGGTTGTGCTCTCGCCTGAAGTCCCGCCCTAGCGGACCGGCTAGCCACAAAAAACCTGCCCACGCAGCCAGTTCAAAGTACGCCACCATCTTCCTGGTGTTGGCGACTGACGACCCTGGATCCGTGCACAACTGCTTAAGAGCAATCTCAGTTGCCGAGTCAATCCCGTCCCAGCACTCCTCCCCGTTATATTCTCCGAGCAGCAGGTCTCGTATGCCTTCGCCAACACAGTTGGGTAGTGCTTCAAGACCGGGCCTTGCCAGACAACTCTCAAACACCGCCTCGCACTGACCAGGAACGTAGACAAACGTCTCCAGGTTCTCCGGATCGCACTCCTTGCAGTAGTTATGTCCATAGAGATCGTGCAGCTCGTAGGTGTACTCAGACCAGTCCCCAGTCATCTCAACATCAGAACACTGCCAGAATAGACAGTACGGGTCGCCTGAATCTGCCCAGTGGAACGCGGCCATGCCACCAACGCGTGCCACGTCTAGGATCTCTTTTGTGAACGGAATGCCGAAGCGGTGGTACTGCTCAATGATGAAATCCACGCACATATCCGGTATCTCGTGCCAGCCGCACCCCAGCATCCCATTGCCGCCTTCGGAGATCCAGTTGTACATCCATTCGCCGCGGTCCTTGTTCCACTCCGGATCTGGTCCGTGTCTTTCCGTCGCCATATCTCCCCCACACCAACTCGAAATCCATTGGTTTTGAAACTAGGCCAGCGCGGATGCCGTGCCACCTGAAATAAGTCTTGTATGCCACTGAAAACAAAAAGACTGGGTACTCTCCATCACGACTGAGAAAGAAGAACTGCTTGGGCTTTTGGCCCGATTGGATGTAGACGTATTTGCGATGAACCCAGATTGCGTCCCACGCAAACCACAGCCAGCTGAATGAAGAAACGATGCGGCCGTTGGCATGCAATAGGCGATACCTGGGGCAGAGGTGGCCCCCAAAATTCATGTGATTGCCCTTTGGAATTACGAGTGAGCTTGTTTTCTGCGGTAGTCGGCTAGGCTTACAGATCCCTGTTCGCTACGAATTTCCTTCTTACCCGTGAATGGTTTGTATTCGAATACATGTAGGTAGCCTCCAGCTCCGCGACACTTTGGGCACGCCGCGTGCGTGGCGACGTTGGAATTGAAATAGTCAATCCTACCAGTGCCCTCGCAGTACGCGCACTCGACCATGGCGGAGAACTTGCCCTCGACTGGTGTACGCATAGTTACTCCTCCAAACCCCTTATACCGCGAAAGCATTGATAAAAAGAAAAGGCCCAAACCACAGAAGTGGTAAGGGCCGCATCGCTTCACCAACGCCTACCGATGCCCGCCTGTTCGCTGTTCTTGCCAGTCGATGCAATAGCTTCCAGATGCCTCAACGGGTTCTTTAACCTCAATGCACCGGAGCTCGTGTGTCTGCCTGGCCTGCTGCATGGCTTCAAGAGCCATATCAGCAACTGTCGCAGGTCTTGGAGCCGGCGCTGCCTTTGGCATCATATCACCGTCGTCAAGAACTAGCATCAACGCCAAGGACATCCCTGCCAACACGAAACAAGCCAGTGCCAGCGCTCCCCACGTGAATCTCATCAAGACCTCCTTTACCAGCACTTGCCACACCCGATCGTGTAGAGGTTTAAGACAATAAGGCTTCCCCACCAGACGCGCCCCCACCAGCGCTCGCTATGTACAAGCGCAGGGGCCAGCACAAACCCAATTATGGACATCAGCATCATGTCCATAAGCCAAGTTCTCATGTTTGCCACTCCGTCGAAGACTTCGTTGCACTGTTTCGGAGGAGTACGCTCACGTCGTTACGGGTCGGCCCGTCCGAAAGAAAAACCTTACCACCTCCTTGTAGTGCCGGAGCTAACTCACCGACAAGAATCGACAAGCTAATCTCAGCGTCTTTCCCGCCTAAGCGCACCTTGATCGCATCTTTGTCAACCTGATCCATGCAAGTAATGACGATGTGGGCGCTGAGTCCGCTCTCAAAAAACGGGGTGTCGGTCTTGATAACACTCAGCATCGCATCCACATCTAGCCAACCAAACCTCAGTTTGCCTTGATGAGGATTCTCGACGTTTGTCTCGTCAACAAATGTATCTGCTGTCTCAGAGGGAAACGGCCCTTCCCCGTGTCTGGTCATGTAAGCACGCGTGACGTAGTAGATATTTAGCGGCTGCTCGACCAGATTTCTACCAAACAGGTCACCAACGTTGCACCAGCCAGTTCTGGATCTTGTGACGTGTGGAAAATTGCGGCTGAACATGTCAAGCTGGAGGCCTTGCGCGCCCTCGAAGACGTATTTGTTCTTCCACGTACTGACCAATTCCCACGGCATACACCCGTGACACGACTCCCACATCTTCTTGCAGTCTGCTACAAAGGCGTCGATGATGCCGTCATTCCACAGCCACACTAACTCGTGAACAGGAAGACCGTGCTCTTCTGCCCTACGAGGGAAGTACTGGGCACGAGCCCTTCGCATCCACTGAGAGACGTACTGCCCATCTGACAAGTTCGAGAACGTGAGTCTGTGACGCCCTTCATCGATGTCTTCATGCCGCTGAACCGTCTCGTTGATCCCCACCCCACAACTTCCATGCCTGTCTTTCCCACGCATTCGCTCAAGGGCCTGGTTGAGCATCATGTCGTAAGGAGTGGTAACCGGGCATCTTCCGTCCACAAAGATGTTCGGAACGATCCCAAACTTGCCCTTGAATTCTTGCAGCTCCAGATTGAACAAGATCGGGTTTGTGATGAAGTGCTGACTAAGAAAGGTCGAGGCACCGCGGAAGGTGCCCGACCCAAGGTGATGAAAGACGTGCCTTTTGCCATCAGGAGTTACTACGGTATGGCCGGCTTGGGCACCACCATTAAACCTGACAACCACCGTGTCTTCGTCCGCAAGCCAATCAACAAGGTGCCCTTTGCCTTCGTCACCATAGTTCGCTCCGATAACAACAGACACGTCTTTCATCGTTACCTCATAGTGTTACAACCGCCTCCGACTTGGAGCCGATCTTGTCGAGTGACTGGATGGCCTGGTTGACAACCAAGGCTGTCGAACCATCCCAGCTCTTGACGATTGTGTCGTGATCGACGCCTTCGCAGCGCTGAATTACGCTCACGATAGTCTCAGCCATCTTGGTGTGGTCAGACAGGTGAATTGCCCGCTCACCCAAGACTTCGGCCCACTGACGGAAGAGCTCACCCTTGCATCCTCTGGCGTGACTTCCCTCTTCCACGACCAGGTGGAAGATCTCCCACTGGCGAGAAGCCATGGTGAGAAGGTCGGACAGGCTGAGATCGCGCTCAACCGTGTCTCCGAGGAACTGAGACAAGGCTGCCTTGCTCAGCATCGGGGTCGGACCTTCGTCTCCGATCGTGAAGAGGTAGCCCTTTTTGCCACGCTTTTCGAAACAGTCGATTGAGGTGTGCATGGCCGCGAAGTACCAGGCCAGCGAGTAAGACTCGTAGCCGTTCCCCCCACCGCCCATCTCCAAGAAGATCTGCTCGAGCTGCTTGGCAATTCGGATGTCGGCCTCGAACTGCGTCACCTGAAGAGGTGAGCGGTCGTATTCGACATCTCCGATTCCCATGCACATGATGTGAGGATCTGCTACCGGCTTGCGCTTGTAGATCTCGGTGCACAGCGTGTTGAGGCCCTTGCGTGCCATCGAGTCAAGAACACAGCCCATCGATCCCGTCACATCTAGCCCGACGATGATCGCGTTCGAGTTGGGGTTGTCATCCGAGTCACGCGACTCACGCAGCTTGGCGTTCTTTGGGTCCAGATCCGAGACCAACGATGTGGCCGAGTAGATCTGGGAGGTGGTCTTGGTTGCGTGAGAGTTGGTTGTTGCGTACTTTTTCCAGTCGTCGTCGCTCCAGCGTCCGCCACCCATCAGTTACCTCCATTCGCATGTTCGCACTGTGCGCCACAGCCATCTACAACCACGGCCGTCATGGGGTCTTCGCCGTGAACAAAGATCTCTTGGCCGTTGTCCAGGGTGAAATACTCCACCGCCTTCTCGTTTTTCCACGAAAGGCTTTTGATGGTGCGCCCTACCAGCAGCTTCTCCCATGCCTGCTGGTGCTCTGTCAGAGCGGTACATGCCACGTTCTCATTTCCGTACTCTTCCAGCGATCCTGCCGGATTTCCCATTTTCTTCTCCTTCGTTGTTAGTGCGGAGCCTTGTACAAAGTCTCTGCTGTGAGGTTCATTACTACGAAACGTCGTGCTCCAAAACTGGAAGTCAAGACATGGTCTTTCCAAGAGCCATACTCGGACACAGCGTCTTTAGAGGCAACTCCGCGGAACCATGCAGCCATCGGGTCAGGAATGTTTTTTGCTTTTCCGAGCAACTCTTTGCCGGTCGCACGCACGAGCTCAAGATCGATCTGCGGAGAGGCAAGTTTGGTCTTCTGCACCTCCCACGGCAAAAGTCGGTACGTCCGCTGTGGGAGTTTCTCGATGCGCCGATCAAACGTGGTGGCATACCACCACCCCCCAAGAAGCGCTCCTCCGTGATGCTGGGGTGAGATGAAATAAGTGTCAGGCGAAATGTCGTTGTGAGAAACTTGCGCCCAGCTCAAGTAGCAGGCAAGGTTGTGGAGGGAACTCTGTATCCACGCCACGTGCCTGGACTCAATCGCGCCTCCGTAATAGTCGAGCACATCACGCAGCAAGATCAGATCCGATGTCTTTCGCACACGCATCGCCAGCTTGCCATCTTTGGTAAGGTGGGCTTTGGCGGTAGTGGGAAGATATCGTTCCATCTCCTCGCACATGCGCGGAGAAGCAAACTCGCAAGTCTGGGCCATCGCTAGGCCATGGTTGAAGAGATCCTCATATCTCTTTTCCACCACGTAGACCACGCAGTCGTCGGCGATGTACATGCGACCAAGATCGAACGGTTTGCTTTTGATGTAAGGAATGCCGCACTTCGCCGGCATAAGAAGGTGCAGTTCCCCTGAACCTTCCCACGCGCCGCTCTCCATCTTCGCAACTCCGTCTTCGTAGAGCTGCTTGATGTGCTTGAAAACTTCGTCTCGGCCCTTATTGCGGTCTGGATGCCACTTCAGCGCGAGGTCGTGGAACAACTGCTTGGCTTGGGCGGGATCTCCGGGGAACAGGTCTTCGGGCCGCTTGATAAGCAGCAAGGAGTTTTCAGCCATGTTGGTGTGCATCCTGTCTATGAGTAGCTGTCTGCCGCTAACGGCTCAACATCTTCCTCGTGCGTGATACCGTCCACTACCACTCCGCTCAGGTCTTCATCGGTGAACTCGATCTTGGCCAGCAGGGCTCCCTTGCGAACGTTCTTGTTGAAGTACTTATCCACAAGGTAGTTGTACATTTTGTAGTGTCCGTAGGTAGTCGTGTCCCTCGCGTACTCTTGAAGAAGGGCGTTCGATACGATTCGGCTGCCGTCATGAATCTTTTTCTCGAACCCGTCAAAATCCAGGGTGCCGTTTGCGCACAAGAAGTTGTCGACTAGGATGTGGCACCAGGCCAAGAGTACTGGGCGCTTGTAGGCGGTTGCCGCGTAGTCAAAATCACCAAACGTGGCGACGTATGACTGGAGAATGCGGCGAACAGCTACCTCTACGATTTGGACTTCTGGCACTCTCGGCTGAGAATCCCGCATGAACTTCTTGAGTGTTGAGCTCATGGGTACACGAACCTGTGACTGCCTTCCCAGCATGGACGATGCGACCCAGTAAAGCAGCGTACAGTACTGAATTGCCGAAATGCCGCTTTGCTTTACTCCTGTTGTGACTTTCATTGGGAGGGACCTTACCTTCAGAACGCGGCGCAAGAGATCCGACCACAGTGACTCGTAAGAACGCAACAGTTCTGCCAAAGAAAGCTTGGTTGCCTTCTCGTTGAACTGATGAAACAGTTTCAGCTCCTCTGAGTAGCTGAGGCCCACGTAGACCTCAACCGGGACGTTGAAGTCTATAACCCCAGACTCTGAAAGAGCGCACACGCGCTGCTGGCCGTCAATCAGATGCACGTGTCCAGTCAAGGTCAAAAGCTTACCCGCGGTTGTCCAGTCGCCATCCGCCAGGTTGATCTTGATGGAGTCAATGTTCTTGTGCTCAACGAAGATCTTTTTCAGCGCATTGATCTTCTTCCGGCTCTCAATCCGACCGCGCTGATACTCTGGCAGCCATGACGGGCCAAAATTTTCAACGATTTGCTTAGAAGAGATGTAGCCAATGAGACGATCGTCGCCCATTTCCACGCCTGTGATGGTAAGAACGGTCTTGACTAGCTCCACGTTTTCTCCAATAGTCTTAGGTGTTTAAGTGGACCCGCCGAGAATCGAACTCGGGTCCGAAGTAGGGCATGAATGCGGGTGTACGTGTGTAGCCGGTGGTCAACTCGCCGGCAAGGATTGGGGACGAACGATTTCTCGCACGTCGCCTCCACCATCCTGATTTGACAGATCAGGCATCTGGCCCTTTCAGTTAGGCGATACTGTTGGTGCAGCCTTAGCGTCTAGCACCACAGACGTTTTGCCAAGCTGATTACGAAAGTGCTTGGCGACTTCCAAAGGGCTTATTAGGCCGCTTTCTTGTAGGCAACAGCCTTACGGCTGAAGTCTACCGGAATAACATTGCTGTCATTGCCTGGTAATAGTTGCCGCAGTTTTTTAACGAGGTTCCACGACATCCCCGACACGCCCACAAACCTTCCTCTACCCCGTCGAAACCATTTCGGGCCCCTAAGGTTAAGGAGGCATTTCACCTCCCCGGCGCTTTCAACTTCCCCTAAAGGTCGCGCTGACCTGGAGTTACCGCGGGGAAACCCGGGGTGAGCCGTAATGCCGTGTCCGGACTCACAACTGGACAAGCCTTTTGAGGGGCCAGCCGGCACAGTAAACGCGAAGCTACTCTACAAGCGTCACTCTCGTCAAAATTCGTTCTGGCACGCAGATCGTAAACCTTCGAACGTTGTACTCGAATTTCACCAACTTACCAGTTTCAGCAGCTGTCTTGAGAATCTTAAGGTGTTCTGTGCCATCCACCTCAAGCCAGACGTCTTCGGTAGACATGGAACCGACACCGTTTCGCATCACTCCGAGGCTGATGTCGACTTCGTTGTAGTCAGGGCAAAAGATCAGCGGGGTGGTGTTGGCAACCTTCTTGACTTGCCCCAGGGACTCGTTGTTCTTGGAGGTGTACCCGCAGGAAAACAAAAGCAGCACGAAAACCAGAACCATCAGCATGTTCAGACCAGACTTCATTCTTGCTCCTTCTCTCGAGTTTCTTTCGGTGGAAAATTTGACGCGGTAACGTCGCCCGCGGGATGGCTGCACCACTCTTCCAGATCAGACCAGTAGTGGTGCTTGCAGCATCCCTGGTAAGCATTGTCCTCTTCAAACAAGCGACAGCCGCCCTGAAACGAGCACTTCAGACCCATTCCCATGAATCACCTGGTGTTACCCTCATGTTTTCTTATCACCTGAATGACCTCAAAGGCAGTTCTGAGGGCTTTAGGGTCACCCAGCAGTGTCTCCCAAACCAAGGCGCAGGCCGGATTCTGACAAGTGTTTGGTCCCAGACATGCGCAGGGCCCCACCTGCCTGCCCTCACTGCAAATGCGGGCCAAAACTTCTGCGACGTGTTTTAGGAGTGATCCTGTCACAGCTACCTCTTCGGCGCGAACTTCCCGTTCTGGTCACGCTTGTGGATGTTCTTGTAGGCGTGCTTGGAACGACAACGACGACGCTGCTTGGCGTCCGGGCTCGGCGCGCGGCTGGCAGCGTCATACCCGATTACCGACGTGATGCGGTTGATGGCGACCTCGATGCCTTCCAGAGCAACGCTCGTCTCGCGTGTGTTGTGAAAAACCGAGTCGGTCTTCGGGGCCTTCTTCTCAGAAGCCTCGTTGCCCATGATCTTGGCTTCGAGCTTGAGGAGCTTGTTGAGTGCGCGATAGGCGCGGTCGGTGTTGTGAAGTGCAACGTGTTTCATGTTGATTTCTTTCGTGTCCATCCTGAATCTCCTTCGATGTGTTTCCCTACTCCCATAACTCTTTTACCATGTTATGGTACGAAATTACACCTTTTGTCTGAAATGCTTTTCGATCTTATTCTTCAGATCAAAGAGCCCTTCTTGCATATCTCTGGAAAGCGCCTCGCTCTTCTTCTGGGCATCCTCCTTTTGCGCAATCAACGCCGCTATGATCATGGCCGCGAGCTGATCTTGACTGAAGAGTCTACTGCGGGCCACCGAGCAACATGCTCTGACGAGAACATCCGAGCACGAATAGCGCTCAATAGTGGCCCCAAGACCCACCTTGACAGCTGTCTCGGCTGGCTTTACGAAGAACTCTTCGCTCATCTGCGTCTCTCCAAAATCTGTTGTGCCAACCGCTTGATGCGGGTGTCGTCAGAGACCATTTCCAAAACGTCTTCTTCCTGGTTAATGATGCCGTGAGCCTGCGATGCCTTGAGACCAAGGATGTCTACCATCAGAGGGTCCGTACCTCCGTTTGCAATCAAATAGAGCGCCGTAACCTGCTGCGTCTGCCCATCCCGCCGCAAGCGCCCTATGATCTGCTCATGCACTCCTGGGCTCCAGTCAAGCTCTCCAAACACAAGAAGACTAGAAGCTTTTTGTAACCCGTCAAGTCCAACACCAGAACGCAACGAGATGATCATGAGTGGAGACTCGCCTGACATAAAGGCGAGCCTAGACTTTTCTTTCTGAGCTGGAGACTCAGAGCCTGTGTACATCACAGGCTTAAACGCTTCAAATTCTTGCAGCCAGATCTCATACACGTCTCGGTGCCAACCTGCCAGTAAGACCTTTTCACCACTCTCAAGGAGAATCTTGACGTAGTTGGCCACACCTTTAGCCTTGGCCAAGCCAGTCATCATTCGAGCTTGCATATCCAGCTCGCGAGCTGCCATACCCCGCTCGGTGAAAGAACCGCTGAGCACGCGCGCCGCCAAAACCTTTAGGTCTTCTTCAGCCCTCTCGACCATCTCCTCGTTGTACTCAACTGGGTAGATGATCTTGTTTACAGGTGGCAGCTCTTTGCCAACCTCTTTGCGGGTGCGCCTAAGCATCAAGTAGTTTTCACGCAGATACGCGCCAAGAGCTACAGGATCTCGTACCGTTTTCCCGTAACACCACTCACGCTCAAACTCCTCCTTGGTACCAAGACAGCCTTGTTTGAGCACATCAGCTATGTTCCAGGTTTCGTTCCCGTAGTTGTAGATCGGAGTTCCAGAAAGACCAAGAACGTACTCAGCCGCGCGTGATGCGGCAACAGCTGCCATGTACTTGTCCGAAAACCCACCACAGCGAAGCTCTTGGCACTCGTCAAATACTACCGATCTGAAAAACTTCTGAGAGAAGACGGCCTCCCACCCAGAGATCTTGGAGTAGGAGGATACGTACACGTCGGCTGGGGGCAGAAGATAGTGGCTACGGGTTTTGATCTTGTGCACACGAAGACCAGGAGCAAACTCGTTACACATCGACTCCCACTGCGCAGGAAGATGTGTCTGGCAAACTACAAGAGCCGGGAGGGTCCGCGGCTCAGTCACGTAAGAAGCAATGGCTACAAAAGTCTTTCCAAGTCCTACCTCGTCTCCCAGTAGGTATCGCTTTCCCTTTAGCCAGAGATCGACAGCCTGTGATTGGTAAACGCGGGGAGGACTCGTAAGCGCCGTGGTCACAATGGCTGGGCTGTACGTCGGAAGAAGGATCCTCTCCAGATCGTTCTGCCTTGCCGTGTACTCGGAAGATCCGCCACGTAGAGTATGAAGATCTGTCGGCGAGATCTCCATAGGATAGCGCTGCGTGAACCACTCAAGATCACGACAGTTTTGGATGGTGTGGGAGATCCCCATTGTCTCAAGATTGAATCTGGTGATCTGCGGAAAAACATTCTTGAGCCGTATTCGAACCTGCGGCTCTGCCTGAATCATCCAACGAGCTTCTCCGTCATGCTCTTGGTACTTGATCGACCCGTAGGTACGTGTAACAAACAGTGGTCTCTGCGTAGCTAGAGCCAGGCTTGCCCCACCTTCACGACCAGACATTTCTTCCCTCCTACTTTCTCTGGCAAGCCCATGTGATACGAGGTTACAAGGATGACTCCGGATACGCACTCGTGTTTCAAGTAACGCTTTACCTGCCTGAACACATACCCGGCCGGTCCTTTGGTTTTGCACTCAACCGCTATATCACCCACAAGAAAGTCCACACGTTCCTTGTCAGATAGGCGCGCCTCACGCTGGCAGGGGATCCCCCTGGCTTCAAAATACTGGAGAAGATCCCACTGCATCTCTTCTTCAGTAGTGTGGTGGAGGCGCGCATGCTTGATATGGAGCCAGAGCTCGTCGATGGTCATACCTGCACCATCACGTCGATGTAGACAAGTGGCTTCTTTGGACGAAACGACATGTCGACAAGGAACGTTGCTTTTGGCTTAGAGACCAGACAGACTGGGAGCGTGATCGGGTCCGAGAATTCGTCCGCGCTAGTTCCATAGTCCATGCTCATCGCCTCTGACACCGCATCCAGAGTGCTCGAGTCCCACTCGTGCTCTTTATCGCCATTCGGCCACAAGACCCCCGAGACTTGACTTATCCTCGAGCGGTTTTCCTGCCCCTCACGCCACGCATTGTAGGCTACGCTGTTTGCCGTCGCAGCAAACTCGCGCAGCATGGTTCCCTGCTTCTTAAAAGGAAAGCGGTTGTACATGAACCACTTGATCTTGTCGCGCCACCCCATTGCCTGCCAGAGCGTTCGAGCATGCACGCGGGGGGTGCCTTGCAGATACATCCCGGCCCCGTTAATGCCAAGAGCCGCCTCTGCCGCATCTTTTACCGAAGCAAGACCGATCGGTCCCACACCAAGCCGACTCTTCACGGAATCGATAATTGACTTCTGGACCACATCCACAGCGTCCTGAATCTGATTCTGGATCATACCATCTCCTTTTCAATCGGCTTGTCGAGCGGCAGCCCGCACTTGCGTCTGAGCCATTGTTCGACCTTTTGGACTTCTGGCATTGGACAGTCGCTTTCCTCGAAGGCCCCAAAACGTCCGATTTGTCGCATGCTCCCTTCAAAGCGAAAGGCGGCCGAAACAGCCCAGCAGAACTTGCGCAGCTCGTGCTTTTCCG
>Ga0265297_10008954_pt1 | contig 13161 bp, 17 predicted proteins | sample Munlanlwell13791_FD_192502 | JGI IMG/M metagenome (GOLD analysis project Ga0265297, IMG submission 192502) | Leachate microbial communities from a municipal landfill in Southern Ontario, Canada - Leachate well 137-91 | ecosystem: Engineered > Solid waste > Landfill > Unclassified | place...
TGGTTATGTTTGAGAAGATGAATGAGCGGATAAAGAGATTAACCATTATCGATATCGGATTAATAAAGTGGTCGGTCTTTTTTGCCGCGATCATTGTAGTAAAAATATTTCCGCAACTATTGAATATAGGCTATCCTATTCTCATAATTATGGTGCTTACATTGGCGACAAAGCCGATTTATGTAATATGGGTTAAGAAGTAATATGGAATATGGCTTAGGCCCGATAATAGAACGATCATCCGGCATCTTAATACTGGGCTCTTTCCCGGGTCCGCTATCCTTAAAGAAGAGGGAGTATTACGCTCATCCTCAAAATCAATTCTGGCATATATTGGCAAATTTACTCGGACAGGAAGATACTCCAAAAGATTATAAAAAGAAGAAAGCGCTATTGGCAAAATTTGGAATAGGCCTGTGGGATATGGTGGCATCGTGCAAGAGGTCCGGCGCCTATGATGGCAATATAAGAGATATGACACTAAATGATATCCGTGGCCTTTTAGATCAATATCCTAACATAAAGGCGGTATTTCTTAACGGCAGAAAAGCTGAGGCATTATTCAAAAAACACTGTAAGCTATCGGTTTGCGCCAAGTATCTACCCAGCACATCTCCGGCCTATGCCGGGATATCTAGAAATAAAAAGCTGGGAGCCTGGGAGAGCATATTAAAATTTATTAGTAATAGATAGCTGAGAAGATTGTAAGATTGGGGGTCAGGTCCGAAAGGGACGTGATTAAAAAAACCGTATAAAACTTTTCTGTTCTTTGTGATATCAATGCGGGTGACAAAAGTAATATTTTACTTACTTTTGTATTGACAAAGTAAGTTTTAGTATGTATACTTGTAGTGGAGGTGTAAAAATGAAAAGCGTATTATCCATAAAGATTGAGAAGTCTTTAATACAGCAGATTAAGGATTTCTGCCAGCTGCATGGCTTAAAGCAGGGTTTCTTCGTCGAAAAGGCTCTCAAGGGCCAGCTCGAAAGGGAAGAGTTGATAGAAGATATCGTTGAGCTCAAGGAGCTTCGTTCCCAGGAAAGAGGCTCGGTGCCCTTTGAAGATTACCTCAAAAAAAGAAAGTCATGAAATACCGCATTAAAATCATACCAAAGGCCGAAAAAGACCTTGATGCGGTTACGGGCCGTGATTTTGACGCCGTTAAGAAGAGGATTCTACTTTTATCAGAAAACCCCAGGCCGTTCGGAAGTAAAAAATTGACTGATGAGGGTGGCTACAGGATACGGTCGGGGGATTTCAGAATATTGTATCGTATAGACGATATGGTGAAAGAGGTTATAATTTACAGGATAAGACATCGCAAAGAGGTCTACAAATAAGGGAAAATAGGGGTCAGGCGCTTTTCGTGGGTAGGCCCGGCGCCATTATTAATAAATACGGGAGAAAATTCGTGAAGAAATGCAAGAGATAGCGTTTGCACAACAAATATTTGACAAGGATCCAACCGTATGGTATAGTTAAGTTAACAATTGTTAACCAATACGTTTTAGTTAACAATTGTTAACCGTAATCAGGCTAAGTATGGCAGAAAATAAGTATATATCAATAGCTGAGTTGGCAAAAATATTAAGAATAAGCCGAATAGCCGTCTATAAAAAGGTCAAGAAGGGCGACATTAAGGCGATGAAAGTCGGCAGGAATTATGTTATTCCCAGCAGCGTTTTAGTCAGAAATACTATCAATATTAAGGGCAGGCCGCTTACCGAAGCACAAAAGAATACAATAGAAAAGGCTATACGGAAAACTGTTGAAGAGTATGGCGAGGTGCTGAAGAAGCTGGGCAGCGAATGACGCAGCTTATTACATTAGCGGAAGTCGAGCATATTATTTTCAGCCTTGCCAAAGAGCATCTATCTTTCAATGAACCCATTCCGGATTTCAATACAAGATTCCCAAATGTTTTGGAAAGCTGCCTATCGACTCCGCTGCAGACTTTCGGTGGGAAGGAACTTTATTCGTCTTTTGCCGATAAGACGGGAATGCTCTTTTACCTCATGGTTAAAAACCATCCGTTTCAAAACGGCAATAAACGCGTGGCAATGGTTACTCTTATGTATGTACTATATAAAAATAAAAAATGGCTGCAGGTTGACACTCAAGTAATGTATAATTTTGCAATGTGGGTAGCGGAGAGCCCACCGCTTGCTAAGGAAGAAACAATTCAATATATCGGAAAATTTATAGATAAATATCTTGTTTTAGTTAAAAATTAGAAAGATAAGCCATAGACAGGTAATTATGAAGATGATATTGGGTATAGTTATCGGCGGCGTTATCGGGTTCGGGATAGGGTATTTCGGCAAATGCGCATCGGGCGCATGCCCTTTAACGAGTAATCCGATTATAAGCACTATTATCGGAGCGATGATCGGTGCAATGATAGCCGGCCGATAGTAAGATCGGAAGTCAGGATGGCGATAGTTCTGATAAGGCAGGTTAAAGCATGAGCACGGTTATATATTATTTTTCGGCTACAGGGAATTCTCTCGTAATAGCCAATGATCTGGCGAAAGAATTGGGAGATACCGATGTCGTTGCGATGGTCGAGGCGCTGGATAAGCCGGTTGATACCGTTTATGATAACGTAGGCATTGTATTCCCGGTATATATTTCCGGCCTCCCGCTTATCGTGGCAAGATTCCTCAAAAATCTCAATATATCTAATAACACCTATTACTTCGCGGTAACAAATTTTGGGGGAATGCCCGGTAGGGCGCTGGCGCTTACGCGTAAGATACTGAAAGAAAGGGGAGCTTCTCTGGCGGCCGGATTCGGTATTTTGATGCCGGGAAATTATACCCCACTTTACGGCGCCGCCGCCAAAGACAAGCAGAAAGCTATCTTCGATAAAGAAAAGGTCCGCATCAAAGAGATCGCGGGCAAGGTACGCGAAGGAGCCACCGGCATATTAGAAGAAAAGCTGTTTTCTATAGGCGCGATATTGTACACTCTCCTGTATAAAAAAGGTTCTTCTGAAATACCGGCCGCCGACGCCGGATTCTGGATTACGGACAAATGCACGAGTTGCGGCTTATGCGAAAAAGTGTGCCCGGTCGCCAATATCGCCATGGAGAATGGCAGGCCGAAATGGCTGCACCATTGCGAGCAATGCATGGCATGCCTTCAATGGTGTCCCGTAGAGGCCATTCAGTACAAGCAAAGCACTGCCGGAAAAGAGCATTATCATCATCCCGACATTAAAATATCCGATATAATCAAACAAAAGCAAAATGATAAATTGCGCTAATAGCGATAGGAATAACTCAAATTGTAACTGCACTTATCCGGGATGTCCCAGGCACGGAATCTGCTGCGAATGCATAGCATATCACAGGAAGAGCGGAGAACTGCCGGCATGCTATTTTGATAAAACCGCTGAAAAAACATACAATCGCTCAATAGAAAATTATATGACCGGAATATCCAGAAATGAAAAGTTGAGGGCCTGGAAACCGCATTTAAAAAAAGGAGGCGGCAAAATGCGTAAATATATTGCTGTGGTGTTGTTGGCGGTATCGGTGTTGAGCATAACAACCATATCTTTTGCCGGTGATGATAGCGCAAAGAGCCCCATGCCGGGCAATAACGATAAGGATAGGATGACGAGAGTGTGCCCCATGCACAATATGATAATGAGAAACGCTGTAGAAAGAAAGATGTTAGCGACGGAAGACGGCAGTATCGTGGTAATGGCAGGTAATAAACTGATAAAGTATGATAAAAATCTTAATCTGAAAAAAGAAGTGGAGATAAACACGAACGATAAAGAGATATGCGATAGCATCCTTAATGAGATGTGCGTAAATTGCCCGATGTGCCGAAATATGATGAAAAGACCGAAGACTAAACAAGGCGGGGCGGGAAAAAAATAGGATAAAGTTACCCGGCGCGTCTGCCGGCTCTCTTTATCGTGCAGATATCTCCGGATTGGAATCGAGGGATTATGAAAAAAATCATATTATTTACTTTCATTGCCTTACTCATGGCAGGTAGTTGTTACGCCGGTGTGGTTAAAGGCACGATAGAAAAAGTTTTCATAAAAGAGTATTATATTATCGTGAACGGAAATAAGGTGGATGTCTCCAAGGCCACGATATTCACGGAAAACGATATGAATGTGACCAAAAATATTATCATAAGGGACCTGAAGGATCATGAGGGGGAGGTTGCAGTATGTTACGGGTCCCCCGACAAAGAAAAGACTTTTATGGCATATAAAGTAAGGGTCCTCGAAGGCCATAAGTAAGATATAACGAGGCGTGCGGGATAAAAATTGAACCGGCGGTTTATGGCACAAAGATTGACAATAGGCGCCCGGCAAACTATAATTGGACCATGGACGAGATAAAAAACAGTAAAGAGTATCAGAAGGAATTGTTCGACAGGCTTAAGAAGAGCATAAGCCTCAGGAGGGAAGAGGAGTGCTTCGGGGTCTGTCTTAATTCAGCCATTTGGTGGCTTGTAGAACAGCCCCACCCGAAATTATCCGATATGAAGAAGGCGATCTCGGGCACTTGCCCGTTCTTAAAAGGATCGGGCTCGGACAAGAAGAGCGGTTGCGTGAAGATGCTCTGGGGCGTGGTTAAAAAGTGCGGCAGGGCCAGGGCGCTGATCCGGTTTGAATGCATTGAAGGATTGCGCGGATTTGTCTATCCCATATGCCAGGGCGATAAATTATACGGCTACATCGGGACATGCTATACAAAAAGAGACGTATCCGGGCAGGTCATGAATATATTCGCCGCATTTACCGACGCTATAGTTAGAGAGGTGCAGAAGGAGCTGGAGTTGTCGAAGCTTTACGAAACTATAAGGCCCCGCGCCATAGCGCTCTCTACCGTACATACGGTACACAGGCTGATAGGATCGACTCTCGATATGAACGAACTGCTGCCGAGAGTGGCACGGTTATCCCTGCAGGTGATAAGGGCCAACAGGTGCTCGATAAAACTTGTGGACTCCACCAAGAAGCTGCTTTTGCCGAAGGTCACCATAGATCTCAGGGAGAAGAAGTCGAAATTGAAGAAGATCAAGATCGGAAAATGGTCTCCGGGAAAGGCCGTGAAGTTCGGAAGGCCTATAAGGGACAAGGATCACCTGGCAACCCCGTTAATAGATGAGGATGTTATAGGCGTCATAACACTTTACGACAAAGTGGACAAAAAACCTTTCACACCATTCGACCAGGAGATAATGTCCACTCTCTCCGAGCAGGCGGTCATAGCGATAAAGAACGCTCATCTCTATAAAGAGCAGGAGAAGCTTACCGAGGGCATTATAAAAAGCCTCGCTACCATAGTAAGCACCCGAGCCAGAGGCGTCTATCTGCCGCGCGCGTCATTTTTGCGGATAGCTACTCTTATAGGACAAAGAATGAGGATGTCCGACAGGGAATTAAAAGGACTGGAATACGCCATACTTTTGCATGACGCCGGGCAGCTCGTAGTGCCGGATGATGTATTGAAAAAACCGGCAAAACTCACGGGCAGAGAATATGATATGGTAAAAGAGCATCCTGTGATTGGCGCGGAGATATTAAAACCGATGAAGTCATTAAGAGGCATCGTGCCCATAATACTCCATCATCACGAAAACTATGACGGGAGCGGTTATCCCAAAGGATTTAAGAAGGATCAGATACCGCTTGGCGCCAGGATCATGGCTGTAGTGAGCGCATTCGAAGCTATGATAGCCAGAAGGCCTTACAGGACCGCGAAATCGATGAATACGGCCTTATCGGAGATGAAAGCAAACTCAGGTACACAATTCGATCCTAAAATCGTCCAGGCGCTGCTGGATGTAGTCGGCAGGCAGGATGTAAGAGCCATGCTGGCAAAGGAAAGATATGGCAGACATAAATAAAGCGCTTCAGTCGGACTTGTATTTTAATATAACGAAATTCTTTCACGAAAACCAGGCGTCTATAGATACGCCCCGCGGCGTATCGACGTGGGTACGCGAAGATAGGGTAAAAGTAAAGAAGGCCCTCGAAGAATTGGTATGTATGAAGATATTGGTGGCCCACCGCTCCACATCCACGACGGGCTACAGCTATACCCGTAACGCTAAGATTATCTCAAAAATTGAAAAACTCCTTAAAAAAAGAAGAGCTGCCTGATACACTCTCCGGTCTAAATGAAGAACAGGCGCTGGCCGTAAATTCCATAAAAGGACCTGTCCTGGTCCTCGCCGGGCCCGGGACGGGCAAGACCCAGCTCTTATCGATCCGCGCTTGCCATATACTTAAAGAAGAGAAACATCTCCTGCCGGAAAATATCCTTATACTGACTTATACAAATTCCGCGGCCAAGACCATGAAAGAACGCCTTGCCAAAGTGATAGGCGCGGATGGTTATGATGTAGAAGTGGCTACTTTCCACGGATTCGCAAATTCCATACTGCAGGAATCGGAAGAGGCGGTCGAATATATAGGCGACCGGATCCAGATGGATGATGTGGAGCAAGTGAAAGCCATAAAATATATATTGGATAATACAAAGGGCCTCGATGATATACGGCCGTTCGGCGCGCCCTACATATATATAAAGGAACTGCTGCAAAAAATAGGAGACCTCAAGAAGGACGGTATAAAGCCCGGGGACCTTTATGACTATATTTCTAAAAAGGGGCCGGATGTCCATCTCGACGAGAAGCATCTGAAGAGATTGAAAGCCCTGTCGGCGGTCTATGATATTTATGAGAAATTGAAAGAGGGGAAGAATAAAGATATATTCGATGAACGCGGAAGATACGACTATGATGACATGATACTGCTCGCGACAGAGGCCCTCAAGAGAGAGAGTTCTTTGAAAGAGAAATATCAGGAGCAGTTCAAATATGTCATGGTAGACGAATTCCAGGATACTAACGGCGCGCAGTTGGAGCTATTGTTCGCGCTTCTCGACTACAAGAGTCCCAATTTATGCTGCGTAGGCGACGATGACCAGTCGATATACAGGTTCCAGGGCGCGAGCGTAGGAAATTTTAAACTATTCAAAGAGCGTTTTCCCCGTCTTAAAGAGATATCGTTAAGGGACAATTACCGCTCCACCGAAGACCTGTTGAATATTTCCAAAAATATCATAGGACTTATACCCGCCGGAGAGAGGATGGCCGAAAAGGATCTCATCTGCATAAAAGACCACGCTGATAAAGAGATAGGGTTCAGGGAATTCACTACCGAAGATGAGGAACTGCTCTTTATCGTAGATAAAGTCAGGGAGCTTAAAGAGAGGATCGCTTCCTCCAAAGAGCTGAGCGTCGAAGAGAGAGCTCATCCCTATAATAATATAGCCATACTCGTGCGGAAGAGAAAAAGCATATTAAAGATAATAGACGCTTTCCTGCAGGCAGGCATACCGTATGCTACGGATGGAAAAGAGGATATAAGCGGTGAAAAACGCGTAAAACAGCTTATAGATGTTCTGCGACTCGCCCATGCGGGGCCGGATGATATGGATGAGAAAGATATGGCGCTCTACAGGGTACTCATATCGGACTATCTCGAGATATCTCAATCTGAAATACTTAAGTTCTTATGCCGCGTAAACGAAAAGAAAGAGAAGCGTGTCAGGAAAGCGTCGCTCATGAGCGAATTCTTCGATTATTTTTCGTCTCATAAGGCCTCATACGCGATCAAGAGGCTCCTCGATGACGCAGAGACGAAGACCGTGCACACGATACTCCTTAATTATATAAAAGATTCCGGGCTCTTCAGGTTTATACTCAAGGAGTATGCCAATAAGGATATGCTGAGAATAAGGGACTTAAGAAGCGTTACATCTTTCATAAATATGATAAAGAGCGCCGACCTTGCGAATCCCGGTATCCGTCTGGGCGATCTTATGCTCGAGATGAAGACGAGGGCCGACCACGATCTCCCGATACAGGGAAAGCTCGTAACTATGACACAGGACGGTGTAAGGATATATACGGCACATGGTTCGAAAGGGCAGGAATTCCATTCTGTTATAATACCATTCTGTCTGGAGAAGAAGAATTGGCCCGCGCGCGCAATCCCTGAAAAGATACCTCTGCCGCCAACGCTCTTTAAGACCAGGGAGAAGATAAAAGAGAAGGAATCGTTAAAGAGGCTGGCCGGCTATGACGAGACGCGGCTATTTTACGTGGCGATAACCAGATCTAAATCGACCCTCCTCTTCACGGCCAGCCCGAGCGAGAATACGATATCGAGCTCATACCTGAACCATCTGGGTATATCGAGGGAATATTCCGAATATGCGAACGAAGAAGAACTTTTGGAGAGATCTATCGACCTGACGGAGACGGAAGATCCTTTTATAGGAACCGAGGCTGTATTAAATGACCTGATAAGTAATCTCTCTCTAAACCCTACACGGATAAATAATTATCTCTCCTGCCGCAGAAAGTTTTTATACAATGATGTCTTGAAACTTCCCGCGGCAAAGAAGAGGAGCCTCGTATTCGGTAATTCCGTCCATAAAGCCCTGGAAGATACGTACAGAGAATTCAAAAGGACGGGTAATTTCCCGGTTTTTAAATTTTTCCTTAAAGCATTCGAAGACGAATTGAAGATGCAGGGCGCGGATAGCTCAATAGAGACCGACTGCCTCAATAAGGCGAACGGCCCGGTATTAAGAGAGTGGTTCGAGAACGCCGCAAAAGACCCTGTCATGCCTATAGATCTAGAGAAGAAACTCACGATAACGGTAGCAGGTAATATCATATTTACCGGTAAATATGACAGGGTGGAATGGCAGGATCAGAAGAAGAATACGGTGCGTATAATAGACTACAAGACCGGGAAGCCGGACGATCATCTTAAAAAGATAAACGAATGCCGTGATTTAAGAAGCGGGGAGTGCGACGGATATTTAAGGCAGCTCGTATGTTACAAGCTTCTTTATGAAAAGGACAGGACTCAGTCGCGCGGCAAGACCGCCAGCCATGGCGTTCTCGTATTCATAGAGCCCCTCTCGGCGGATATTAGAAAGATGGATATGAAGAAAGGAAGCTATGTCTCTCTGCCCATACACATCTCGGAAGAGATGGTAGCCGAAATGGAAGAGATAATAAAGGATGCGTGGAAAGAGATAAAGAGCCTCAGGTTCGAAAAGCTTACCAAACGCGACGAGGAGAAATGCGGAAGATGCGACTACGACGATATCTGCTGGGCATCTTAATAGCCTGCGCGGGCCTTTTTATCATTTATCTGAATTTCGACAGGATCGCGGTCTTTACGGTCTCGAAGCTCTATTCTCAGGATATATCATATAAACATCTGGCTAAGGATCGAAAAGGCGCGGGGCTGGTATTTGAAGGCTTCAAGATAATAAACGGTAAAATGGGAATCGGATTCTTCTCACAGCGCGCGGCTATAAAGCCCTCATGGGGCACCGGCTGGCTTAAGAGCGTATTATTGGATTTCAAATTCAAAGACGTTCACTTCTTAAAGAAGAAAGGCAGCGAGAGCAGGGCGACTTACGATACGCTTTCACAGATTATCGCTATGCCGTTTGAAGGGCGCTGGAAGTATAAGGAGGTGTCGGGCATAGTGGAAATATTCTCCAACGGAATAACGATAAAGAGATTTTATGCGGACGGAAAAGAGATGAGGATCGTCCTCAAAGGCGATCTGTATTATAATAATATAGTTGATATGGATACGACGTTATATTTTTCTAAAGATGTGCTCAAAGAGATCCCGCCCGAACTTTATTCCGTTGTAATGCAGGATGAACCTAACGAATGGAAGAGTTTTTCGGTCAAGATAAAGGGGGATTTAAACTCGCCGTCCATTCAAATAATAGGCAAAATATTCCGGCTTAATTTCGGGACGATCACAGTGAAAGAATAGCCTGCTCACTTAACCATAGCAGGTTGACACGGTTAAAAATGAATGTTATAATGTGCCGTCGTAATGAGATATTGGACCGATGTAATGATGAGGGCCGATAACGCAACATGGAAAGCGAAAAATATCAAAAAGAGCTGTTTGAATTCGAATCTCCAAAGAAAGTTCAGGCCAGATTCGGGAACATATTCCCCAGAGCCGACTTTGCGATAACACTAACGCCGGAGAAGATGGTATTTGCCGCCATAGGCATCATAATGCTTATGGTGATATTCTTCGCGCTTGGCGTAGAAAAGGGCAAATCGTCCAATTATACCGAATTTACAACGACGAAAACGACGGCTAAGAATACCGCCGCGGAACAGGTCTTGCCGGTAAATCCGGTCCCGGCGCCTATCGTCGTTACCAAGAGCGTTGCGGCGACAAACATAACACCAAGGACTAAAACGCCGGTATCGGCGGTTAAGCCCCGTGCGGTATTTGATAAGACAAGGCCATATATGGTGGTAGCGGGCGCGTTCTCGCGGGAAGATTTTGCGTTAAAAGAAGTCGGTAAACTAAAGGCGGCCGGCTTAGAGGCTTTCGTATACTATGGAGAGCCTTATTATCTGGCATGCGTCGGTTCTTTTCCTAACAAAGACGCTGCCAGAAGGACCTTAAACAAGGTTAGACAGATGCATCGGGATGCATACGTCAGGTCTAGATAACACTTAAGGAGGTAATGAATAATGTCACAGCACCCGAGTCTACGTTCATCGGATAAAGACAAGAAGCAGAGATCGGTTCTAAAGCGTTATGAGAGAATAAAAATGCTTCAGGACAAAGAGAAGTGGGACGAAAAGAACGACTCTGTCTTTGGACTACCCAAGGTTAAAGTGACCAGATTTAAGATAAAGAAAGAGAAGGCCGCGGCGGCTGAAGGCGCTGAGACCGCGGAAGGGGCGGCGGCAGGAGCGCCGGCGGCGGCTCCGGCAGCACCGGGTAAAGAAGCGTCGAAGGCCGCGGGAAAAGAAGGAACCAAGGCTGCGGCGGCGGAAGCGAAGAAGGAAACAAAAAAATAGGAAATCTGTCATGTTAGCGAACTTAGCTGTTCTCTAACGTGATAAACCCATTAAAAGGTGAATAGCGTCAGAGTTTCTTTAGGCGACAGGTCTTATGACGTTCTAATAGGAGACGGACTTCTATCTAAGAGCGGCGCTATCGTCAAAAGACTTAATATAGGCAGGGATGCCGTAGTAATAACAAATAGGGCTCTTTGGCGCGTTTACGGTAAAACCCTGAAGCGTTCATTCAATAGGTCCGGGATCAGCGTAAAACCCGAGTTCCTTCCGGACTCTGAGAAAGCCAAGTCCTCCCATACTCTTCTGAAAGTCCTAAATCATATCGCTGCCTATGATAAAAAGAGATCCATATTTATCGCGGCTCTTGGCGGCGGCGTGGTAGGGGATCTGGCCGGTTTTGCCTCCGCCGTATACAAAAGAGGAATACCCTATATACAGATCCCCACGACTTTATTGGCCCAGGTGGATTCCGGTATAGGCGGCAAAGTTGCCATCGATCTCCCCGCGGCAAAAAATCTCGCCGGAGCATTCTATCAGCCAAAAGTTGTCATATCCGATATAGATGTCTTGATGTCGTTATCTCCCAGACAGATACGCAACGGCCTGGCCGAGATAATAAAGTACGGCGCCATTAAAGATAAGGCTCTCTTCGCTTATCTCGAAAAAAACTATAAAAAAGCCGTCCATCTGGATAAGAGAGTGCTTGCGCATATTATAATGCGATCGGTCAGGATAAAGGCCCGTCTCGTCGCAAACGACGAATTCGACAGAAGAGGGAAGAGGATAGTCTTAAATTACGGGCACACTATAGGCCATGCAATAGAGGCCGCTTCCTCTTACTCAAACAGATATAATCACGGAGAGGCGATAGCCATAGGCATGTGTGCGGCGGCAGATATTGCCTGCAAGCTCAACCTGTTAAAAAGAGACGGCGCTGAAAGAATCGAACGTCTCATAAAAAAATGCGGCCTGCCGACCAGGATAAGAGGCCTGAAATTTAGCAAGATATACGAAGCCCATCTGCACGATAAAAAATTCATGCAGGATAGAAACAGATTTGTACTTCCATTGATCGTGGGAATTGCCGGCATAGTGGAAGCGATACCGGACCGCGTGATAACAGAGGCCGTAAAAAAACGCTTGTTCAATTAAAGAGAGGTCTATATTTATGCATACCTTAAGAGTTTTTTCAAAGGCTGACGCTAAAGGCGTAAGAGATCTTATATTGTCGATACTCACACAGGAATATCCGTTTGAAAAGAACGCATATTCCGACAGCGATCTCGACAGGATAGATGAAATTTACGGCGGGAAAAAAGACTCCTTTATGGTAATAGAAGATGGCGGTGATATCGTAGGTACGGTGGGGATAAAAGAAGATTCCGGAGATAGCGCTCTTTTAAGAAGGCTCTTCGTTGACATTAAGCACCGTAAACTCGGCTACGGTACGGAGCTTCTCAATAAAGCGATAGAGTTCTGTAGAGAGAAAGGTTACAAGCGCATAGCCTTCAGATGCACCGACAGAATGAAAGACGCTATGAATCTATGCATCGGCAAAGGCTTTAAAGAGATAGAGGCATTGGATGTCGCGGGATTCAAGATACACAATCTTGAATTTAAGATATGAAGCTTTCTATTAACCGTTGGCGAAATCCCTCCGAAGCAATTAGTCTATTTCAAAGTGAATGCGAAGGAGGATGAAGCTTTCTATTAACCGTTGGCGAAATCCCTCCGAAGTCTCACTACTTAAGCCTCAGGGTAATTTCCAGATCATTATAATTTAAAAGTACGCTGTCTATCTTTATGGCATCGACCCTGGCGCCGCTCACCGATTCTCCCACCTCAACAATATTTCCGTTGATTATGGCGCGCGGCCTCTCCTCCAAATACATTATACCGTTCAGTTCGAGATCCGGGGCATTGACGAACGCGGTGCCGGACGATATAGGGCTCTTTATCGGAGATGTTATGACTTGCGCCTGTATACCGGATCCCGCATCGAATGGATCCCCCAAAGCAGCGTCTTTAACAACCGGCTTATAGCTTACATCCTGGTGAGATCTCTCATTCGGGGCTCCGGCAGTATGCTTCGAAAGAAATGAATTTAATCCAAACGCGGCAATCAGGATTAATAAGACCGTGCCCGGTACCAGTTTAATAAACGGCGCTAAAGCGCTTTGGGTCTTTTGCGGCGCAAGAGAGCCGCTTATGTCACCGGGTTTTTGTATAGACGTTTCTTTAAC
>Ga0265297_10008955_pt1 | contig 13161 bp, 10 predicted proteins | sample Munlanlwell13791_FD_192502 | JGI IMG/M metagenome (GOLD analysis project Ga0265297, IMG submission 192502) | Leachate microbial communities from a municipal landfill in Southern Ontario, Canada - Leachate well 137-91 | ecosystem: Engineered > Solid waste > Landfill > Unclassified | place...
CCAAGGGGCTCTACGGCAACGCCTCCCACCTGGTGGACCTGGCCCGGTGGTTCTGGGGGGAGCCCTCATCCGTGCGGCGCCTCCGCGCGCACGCCTCCGGCGGGAGCGATCCGGGCGTGGACTTCCGGATGGATTTTCCTAAGGGCTTCTCGGCGCACGTCCTGCACGTGCCGGGGCGGCCGTACGTCTTCATCGACGTCGACATCCTGGCCGAACGCGGGAGGGTCGTCATCGGACAGCGGGGTCAGCGGCTCGAGCGCTTTCGGGTGTCGCGGGAGCCGCATTTCCGCGCCTTCGATATCGTGCGGAGGGTCTCGGAGAAAGAGACCTCCTGGCGCGGCTGCATGGTCTCCGCCGTGAGGGAATTGGTATATTGCCTGAAGACGGGCGGACGCACGTCGTGCACGCTGGCCGACGGACTGGCCGCCTTGAGGCTCTGCCGCCGGGCGGCCGGGGCGAGGACGAACCCATGAGCGAGCGATTGGCGGTCTTCGGCGGGAAGCCGGTCCGCTCCCAGCCCTATCCCATCCACACGACCATCCTGGACGACGCCGAAGAGAAGCAGGTCATCGAGGTCCTTCGGGGAGGGCAGCTCTCCGGGTTTTCCGCGCGGCCGGGCGAGCGCTTCCTGGGCGGGCCGAAGGTCCGCGAGCTCGAGGAAACCTTCCGGAAGCGTTTCGGCGTGCGCCACGTCGTGACCTTCAACTCCGCGACCTCCGCCCTGCACGCCGCCGTGGCGGCGGCCGGAGTGGGTCCCGGCGACGAGGTCATCACCTCCCCGTTCACCATGAGCGCCACCCCGAGCAGCGTGCTCATGCAGAACGCCGTGCCCGTGTTCGCCGACATCGAGGACCGCACCTTCGGCCTCGACCCGGCGTCGGTGAGGGAGCGCTTTACGGACAGGACCCGGGCGATCCTTGCGGTGAACCTCTTCGGGCATCCCTCGCGGCTCCGGGAGCTCCGCGCGCTTGCGCTCGAGCGCGGGGTGCGCCTCATCGAGGATAACGCCCAGTCGCCGGGGGCCCTCTGCGGCGACCGTCTCTCGGGCACCTACGGGGAGACCGGGGTCTTGAGCCTCAACTACCACAAGACGATACAGACGGGGGAGGGCGGGGTGGCCTTGACCGACGACCCGGCCCTCGCGGAGCACATGCAGTTGGTGCGCAACCATGGGGAGGTCGTGGTCGGCAAGATCGGGCGCGAGGACATCTCGAACACGCTCGGCTGGAACTATCGGCTGACCGAGGTGCAGGCGGCGATCGGCATCCCGCAGCTGGCCAAGCTCGACCGCTTCAACGCCCTGCGGCAGTCGCTCGCCCGGCGTCTGACCGAGGGGCTGCGCCGGTTCGACTTTCTGACCCCGCCGGTGGTCGAGGACGGCTGCACCCATGTCTACTACATGTACCCGATACGGTTCCACGCGGAGCGCGCCGGCGTGGAGCGCGCCGCCTTCGTCAAGGCCATGCGGGCCGAGGGCGTCTCCTTGAGCGCCGGCTACCTCCAGCCGCTCTATCTGGAGCCGATCTACCAGCGGCGGATCGCCTACGGGAAGAAGGGGTGCCCCTTCTCCTGTCCGTTCTACGGGAAGCAGCCTTCCTACGCCAAGGGGCTCTGCCCCACCGCGGAGCGCATGTACGAGCGCGAGATGATGACCACGGACATCTGCAAGCATCCCAACGGGGAGAGGGAGGTCGACGAGTTCCTCGAGGCCGCGGCCAAAGTCCGGGACAACATGCTGGCCTTGCGGGCCGCCGTGTAGGCTCCGGCTCCCTGATATGACCGACCGTCTTCTTCTTGTCTACGCGCAGGATGTGGGAGGGGCCAAGTTCCTCGCCCCGACCCTGCCCCCGCTCCTCAGACTGCGCCGCACAGTGGTCATCGCGCACCCGCTCGCGGAAGCGGCGCTGCGGGAGCACCGCGTGCCCTTCCGGCCGCTCGCCCGCGAGCTCGGAGGGCTCCCGGTCGGAGAGGACGCCTGGGAGACCTGGCTTAGGCGGCGGAGCGTCACGCACGTCTACTGCACGCTCAGCTCCCCGCTGCGCGATAGGAGCAACGCCCACCTGGTCCGCGCCTGCGTCCGGGCCGGGGTCCTTTCGATGGGAGTGATGGACCATTGGAAGGGGCTGGACCGGCTATTGGCCGCGGACGGCTCCCCGGACGGCGTCCCTGACGAGATACTGTGCATCGACGAGCCCTCCCGCCGGGCGCTGAGGAAGCTGTATGGGCGGCGCGCGCGGGTCCACGTGGTCGGGCATCCCCACCTCGAGGGGCTCCGGCGCCTGGGACGGCGGCCGCTGAACGGCCGGCCTCCTGAGATCGTGGTCGTGTCCCAGCCGGACACCGCGGACAAGGGGTTCCGCAGCGTTTTCGACCGCAAGGCCGCGGCCGCCCTCGACGCGGTCCTGCGCGAGAGCGCTAGGAGCGGCGACCCTTCGCCCCGCGTGTTCTTCCGCGCGCACCCGAAGGAGACCCCCTCGCCCCGGATCGAGCGCCGCGTGCCGGCCGACCCGGCGGCGGATTGGGAAAGGTCCCTTCGGGAGCATGACGTCTTCGTGGGGCTGGACTCCATGCTCCTGGTGGAGGCCGGCTTGGCCGGCAGGGGCTGCGTCGCGCTGCGCCTGGGCGGGAAGTGCGGGCCTACGGACAGGACCGTCCCCTACCGTTTCGCCGAGGAGGTCGGACGGCTTTCGGAGCTCGGTCCCGCTTTGCGCCGGGCCCTTCGCCGTGCGCGCCCGGCGCGGCCTTCGTGCCTTGTGCGGGTGGTCCGCGGCTCGGGGGTCCGGGTGCTTTCCCGCCTGCGGAGCTTCCTGACTAAACGCCCCGCGAGGTCGGGATGATCACCCGCGAGGACGTCCGAGCGGTCGCGGGTTGCGTCCGCCCCCACGCGCGGCTGGCCGCGGCGACGCTCTCGGCGCTCTCGGCGGCGGCCCTGATGGAGGGCGTCGGCGTCGGGCTGCTCATCCCCATCCTCCAGTCCATCGAGGGCGGAGCGGGCGCAGACGCATTCAGCTCCGCGGCCAGGAAGGCCTTCTCCTGCGTGGGCCTGCCCTACGGCTTCACCCAGCTCATGGGGGCCTTCGTCGCCCTGATGCTCGTGAAGTACGGGATGGAGGCCCTCCAGCAGTACTGCTCTCGGCTTCTCAGCGCGACCGTGATGCGGGAACTGCGGGACGAGAGCATCCATTCCCTGATGGCGGTCCCCCTGGCCCACTACTACACGGCGAAGACGGGGGACCTCGTGGCGACCGTCTATACCTCTACGGCCCAGGCCGGCGCGGTCATGGAGCTGGGAGCCCAGATGCTCGTCAGCGCCGTCTTCGCGGTCGTCTACGTCGGGGTGGGGATGATGATCTCCGTCCCGCTGGCGCTGACCGCGATAATCCTCACCACCGTCTCCTACGGCGTCATCATCCCGAAGTTCCGGTTGGGCTTCACTCAGGGGCAGGAGGAGAAGTCGATCACGGATGAGCTTTCCTCCTTTCTGTTCGACACCCTGCGAGGGATCAAGACCGTCAAGACGTTCCATAATGAGCGGTGGCATGAGGATCGCCTGCGCGGCCTGACCGGCCGCTTCGCCCGGCTCGCCGTGCGGATCCAGCAGAACCGTATCATGGCGAGCCTGGGGCTCGAGCCTTTCGTCACTCTCCTGGTCGCCGGGCTGATGATCCTCTCGGTGCGGGTCCTGCGCTTGCCGGCGGTCCACCTGTTGGCCTTCTTCTACATCTTCTCGAGGATCATCCCGAGGGTGAAGCTGCTGAATAGCCAGTACCTCGAGGTGATGGGTTCCCTCCCGCACTTCCACAAGGTGTTCGCGCTGATCCGTCAGCAGGACGGACCCCGGATCTCCGTCGGGACGCGGCAGATCCGCGCTATCGAGACGGGCGTCGAGCTGCGTGGAGTCGTCTTCCGATACCCTGGAACCGCGGCCCGGGCGCTCTTGGATGTGGACCTCCGGGTCCCCAAGGGCAGCACGGTGGGGATCATCGGCGCCTCGGGCAGCGGTAAGACGACGCTGGTGGACATACTTCTGCGCCATCACGACCCCGAGGCGGGCGCCGTCCTCGTGGACGGCGTGGACCTCCGGGAGATCGAGAGGGGGTGCTGGCACCGCCTTGTGAGCATGGTGGAGCAGGACGCGGCCCTCTTCAATGAGACGATCCTGGAGAATATCCGCTACGGGAAGGACGGCGCGTCCGAGTCGGACATAGCCTCCGCGGCGGAGCTTGCCAACGCGCACGGCTTCGTCAGCGCCCTGCCGGAGGCCTACCGCACCGTCGTCGGGGAGAGAGGGATAACCCTTTCCGGAGGCCAACGCCAGCGCATCTGCCTCGCGCGGGCGCTGCTGAGGGACCCGCAGCTGCTGATCCTGGACGAGGCCACGAGCGCCCTCGACAGCGAGTCCGAAGGCTTCATCCGGGACGCCATCGCGCGCCTGGGCCGGAGCAAGACCCTGGTCATCATCGCCCATCGCCTCTCGACGATCGAGCAGGCGGACATGCTGTACGTTCTGGAAGGGGGGCGGATCGTCGAGAAAGGACCTCCGGGGGAGCTGCTCCGGAGCGGAGGGGTTTATAGGAGGCTGCGGGAGGCGCAGGAGCGCGGGAGATGACCCGGCTTCCGCGATGGGACGTCCGCGGCCGCGACTATTTCATGAAGAACATGGTACCCAGCATGTTCGCGCATTTTTCCGCGAAGTTCTTGCCGCCCCGGCAGATCTGACAGGTCTCGGTCGGCATCCTCTTGTCTCTTAGGCTCTTGGCGAATGCGACGGCCTTTCTGCTCGACAGGATCTTGATGATGTCTTTCTCTTCGAAGATGTTTCCGAGGATGTTCCGCGCGTCGAAATCAGCGCAACATGTCGAAACATCGCCATTCCAATAGATGGCGAAATGAGTCAGAAGGCCGAGACAGGAACCGTAACGGGACCTGTGGCGCGCCTCCGGGAGCTTGTATTTCTGGACGGCCGTGGTCCAGCTGCTGAGGCTGTCAAAACGAAGGCTCAACCCCTCTCGCAGAGACAGCCTCGCCACATTGCTGAGGTGCGAGGCGATGCCTTCTGTGAATTCATCATAGGTCGGCAGCTCCTCATCGAGGTTTTGGGCCAACTTTTTGAAGAAGCCGTTCAGCCGCTTGGTGTTGATGAAGTCGGCTGTGGGGATGCCCAATACATGCTTCGAAAAATAGGATTCTTTGAAGAATGCCAATTCGATCTCGGTTCGGCAGTCCATGCGGTACTTGGTCTTGACGAAATCGAGTATGGATTCGACGTAGTCATCGTAGGCGATGTTTGACGGAAGATTCTCCCTATGCTCGTCGGAAATACGCAGGCTGACGGTCACCTTGTCGACCTTGGTCTTGAACAGTTCTTCGACAAAAGCCCTGTCCCGGAATCTGCTCGCGTTGGTGGTCAGCACGACTTTAAAGGGCGTAGTATGTTTTATGAACGCGATCATTCTGAGCAGATCCGGATGTAACGTCGGCTCTCCGATGCCCGCCAGGGCTATCTCTTTGAGAAAATTGCCCGAATTCAGGCTCAGGACCATCTCCTCGAATTTCCCATACTCCATGACCCCCTTTTTTCTGGTCATGGCTTCTCTCGGGCAGAACCAGCAGTTGAAATTGCAGAGGTTCGTGATTTCGACGTTGACCTCGGTGAAGCGATCGTTTAGAAAATACATGCCTAGATCAATCCTCTTCCCCGCAGCCCCGCCACAGCACTCCTTATCGTTTCCCTCCAGTCCGTGATGGCATAGCCCAACTCCTGGATCGCCAGACCGGAGGAGTAATATAGGTTTTTGGTTATCATCTCCCCGACATGCTTATCGATCGTGTTCTCCCTTCCCAAGAGACTGGAGACGAACTCGACCCCGAAGCCGAGCCACGGCAAGAGCGTTTTCGGCAACCGGACACGAGGGGGTCTTCCTCCTGTCGCCGTTGCTATCTCAGTGAAGTACTGTTGATACTTCATGTTCTGGCCGCCCAAGATATATCTCTTGCCCCGGAGCCCATTTTCGCGGCACAAGACAAGCCCCTTAACGAGATCGGTCACATTGGTCAAACACAACCCGCCGGGCGGATATACCAGGGTTCTCCCGCGCGCGATATCCACGAATAGGTTGTACTGATGGGTCTTCATCCCGTGCGCGCCTAACGAGCTGCACGGAATCCCTATGACGGCGTCCAGTCCCTTTTCCACCGCATTCAAGACTTCTCTCTCGCCCTGCCGCTTAGTGACGGAATAATGGTTGGCGTGCGCGTTGAATGCGAAATTCTCGTCGGCTATTTCGGGGTTGTCGGGAAACCCCACCGCAGCCGATGAACTGGCGTGGATCAATCGTATGCCGCCGATCTCTCTTGCGACGCGGGCGATGCTCCGCACCGCCTCCACATTGACGATTTCTCTGAGGCGGCGCTCTTTTTCCAGGGAGGTTCCGGATGCCGCAAGGTTATATACGGTGCATTTGTCCTTCATCGCGGCACAGAGGGTCTTTTCGCGGCCATTCTCATCCGTGAGATCCCCAAGGGCGGATTTGAACGGCACGCCTTCGAGATTCTTCAGGTTCGAGCCCTCTCTATGGTACACGGTGACATCATCGCCCGCTTCGACCAGGCAGCGCACCAGATTGCTGCCGATGAATCCCGTTCCGCCGATAACGAGGGAGTGTCTTCTCCTTTTCTCTTTACACATGTCTTTCCCCTGCCGGTGATCGGCGACTGATCAAATCCATCCAGCGAGCCGGAAATAGATGAGCGCGCAGTATTCCCTCAAGATATTTGGGATCGTCCTCGATCTGTGGCCGAAGTCCGAGAGGGTCTTTTCATAGCAGGGAACCGGAGCGGGGTAGACTGAGAGGCCCAATTTCCTGCAGACCCCAAGGCTTCTGAACATGTGATAGGAGGAAGTCACCAGGATCGGCTTTCTGACCCCCATGGATTCCAATATCGGCAGGGCATTCTTGATGTTTTCGTAGGTGTTCTGCGAGCTGTCCTCTGTGACGATCTTGCCTTTGTCCACGCCCATCTTTACCAGGAACGTCTTCATCATCACCGATATGGGCAGAGCGCCTTCGCTCAGAATGCCTCCGCATATTATGATCTTATCCGCGTAGCCATGCTTGTGCAGATCGAAAGCATGATGCATCCTCTGATAAGCATCTCCGCTGAAGATCTCCGGCGTATAGTTCCCAGCCGCAAGAAGCACGATCGCATCCGCCTTCTCTATCGCGGGCTGGACTTCGATGCGTGCATACATCCAATTCGTCAAAGGAGTGAATATCAGCGCGAATACGGCGGCGTTCATGGCAAGCGACAGCGCGCATGCTGTCTTGAGGCACTTATGCTTCAACGGCGAGGTCTCGCTCATGGCTGACTGCGGCTGGCGCGATGCGACAAGGCTCTCTATCTTGTCCCCGGCGCGGGCTCTATTGCGGCAGGGCTCTTGTAATAGAACTTCCTCTTGAAGATCTTGAACCCGATCGCCCACAGTTTCTTCAAAAGACCGAATAGGACAGCCTCCGCTCGGGGTGAGATGCTGTAGACCCAATAGGAAAGGCGAGCGAGGATCATGTTGACGTGGTAGGCCGTCTTGAAGAGGACCGACTGGTCGAGAGACGAGATGTTCTTCTTGTAGAACCGCTCCTTGAAGCGGCGGAGCTCCCTGACTGTGGCTTCCGGCAGATTGAGAAGGTTGAATTCGAGCCCGACCGTCCCAACGTCGTAGGTCATGTCGTAAAAGGAGACGATTTTCTTGTATATCTCCGGCCTGAGGTACCACTTATGGTACTCGTTCTCCTTCCGGTAGATCTCGGTGCCGGGTATCGGGACCAGATAGATGACGCTGAAGTAATCGACGTACGGCAGCATGGCCTGGAGATGCTCCGCCTCTCGATGGAGGGTCCGCGCGTTGTCGATGGGGAAATTCAGCAGGATATTCATGTTCGTCCCTATGCCGTGACGATGGATCTTCTTGATTAGGGACGTCACGTCCTCGCGCGTGCCGCTCTTCTTCATGTACTGTCTTAGGTCGTCATCGAACCGCTCCACGCCGATGCAGAGCATGATGGTCCCCGCGTCGCGCAGCCGGACCAACTCGTCGTCCGACAGGCTGATTGCGGCGGACGTCTGGCACCAGATTTTCACCTCCTTCGCCAGGCCGGACTCGATCATCAGGTCGCAGAACTCCGCCATCCTTTTCCTGTCGATGGGAAAATTGGCGTCCTGGATGTCTATCCGGTCTATGCCGTATTTCTCATGCAGCGCCTTGATCTGGCCGAAGATATGACGAGCGCTGTTGTTTCTGATCTTGCCGCTCATGAAGGCGCCCTTGCAGTAGATGCAGCGGTAGGGGCAGCCTCTCTGGAAATTGACCAGATTGACCACAGCGTCGTAGTCGTCACCGAACCTGACGAAGTCCTCCATGTTCGCCAGGCTGTGGTCCAGGAAAGGGAGTTCATCCAGATCGGTGACGATCGGGGAGTCCCCCGTATCGACGACGTCTCCGCCCCGGCGGAACAGCATCCCGCCGATCTTCTTCAGTCCGTTGACGGTATCCTCGCTCGACAGGAAGCCCCGTTCGACGGACGCGCCGCCGCCCGTCACGAGCTCCATGAACTTCGAGAGGGAGATCTCGGACTCGCCCCGGAAGACGACGTCGAAATCGTGCTCCATGATCTCGTCCGCGCTGGCATAGGTATGCAGGCCGCCTGCGATGATGATCTTGCGGGGGAACGCGTCCCGGATCTTGCCCAGCAGATCATAGCAGCCGTAGGCATTCAGCACGTTGATCGAGATGCCGATTACATTGGGATCCAAGGCTCGGATCAGTCCCAGGAGCTCCGCGTCGCGGTACTTCTTGTAGATGGTGTTGTCGTCGACGATCCTGACCCCGTACCCTTTGGAGGCCAGGCAGGAAGCGAGACCGAGCGTGCCGATCGAAAGGACGGACTTCTTCAGCATCATCGTCCTGGGAACCAGCAGCAGCAGGTCTAGGCTTTTCATCTCTTGAAGGTCTTGAGCCTGATGCCGAATATCTGGGCAGCGAGCCGGACCTTCAGCTTGAAATCGAGCCAGGACCGCACCCTCAGCAGCTGGTGGTAGATGAACGAGGGCCTGAGGTATACGGTCTTTATCGCCAGCCGATAGTAATGCTCGATCTTCTCTCTCGTCAGCCCTTCAGGGACGTAGGCAAGGCTATACAGATCGGCCTTTGACCAATCCTCGACCTTCAGCCCTTGGTCTTGGGCCAACTTGAACAATTCCGTCCCGGGGAAAGGGGCCGCGAGCGTGAAGACGACCAGGTTCCGCTTGAAACGCTTCGCGAAATCGATCGTTTTCATGATCGACGCATCCGTATCTCCCGGCATGCCAAGGATGAACCCCATGTCCGGATAGAATCCGTTCTCATGCAGCTTCATGATCCCTTCTTCTATCTTCTCAATGGTCTCCCCTTTCTTCATTAGCCGGAGCACGTCGTTGTCCGCGGATTCCACCCCGATGAACATCCTGTCGCAGCCGGCTTTCTTCATGAGCTTTATCGTCTCTCTGTCGAGACGATCGGCTCTTACATGACAGCCCCAGACCAGGGGCCTCTTCAGCGCAAGCAGCCCTTCGCAGATCTCCCTGACCCACTCATTGCTGACATTCAGGGTGGAATCGGTGAAATAGAGGTTTCTCACGCCGAACTTATCGTATAACAGCTTGACCTCTTCGATGACGCTCCGGGGCGTCCGCATGCGGAATTTTCTTCCGAGCGTGGCATAGTACGCACAGAACGTGCAGGCATACGGACATCCTCGGCTTACGCTCAATCCCGCGTAGTTCTTCTTGACGCTCCACGAATACCAGTATTGGTCTATCGGCAAGGATTCCCAATCGGCGAAAGGCATCGAGTCGAGATCCGTGATCATTTCCCTGGGAGGATTCACCCGGATTGCGCCACTATCCCTATAGGAGACCCCTTTTACGTTCTCCAAAGATTCCCCGCGCTCGAGGTTCCCGATGATCTCGAGCAGCGTATGCTCGCCTTCCCCGATCACGGCGATGTCCACCTCGGCATGCCTTTGCAGAAGGCTCCTATACTCGGCCGATGGATGGGGGCCGCCGACGACCGTCGTCAGCGCCGGGAGGGCTTTCTTCACGTCCCTCAAAAACGGGATGGTCTGGGAGACATGATTGGTGATCAGCGTCATGCCTAGGATCGCGGGATTCAGCTGCTTGACGTACTCGATGATCTCGTCCCGCTTCATATGGTGGCCGGCGGCATCCAGTAGGGTGACATCACACCCCTGCTGCTTGAGAAAGCTGGAGATAAGCGATAGGCCGTATGGCGATAGAAGATGATAGTAATGCGAAGGATTATCGACGTTCTCCGGCAGATTCAAAAGGAGTACTTTGGGTTTCTTGTTCATTCTTTCCGCCTATTCGCCATGTAATACAGGTAGCTGACGAGAGTCACAAGGAGCAAGGATGTCTCGCCGAGTATCCTCAAGGATACAATAAAGATCCCCGCTGCGGCCTTATCGATGCCCAGCACCGTCAAGACTCCGAACCAACCGCCTTCTAGCACCCCGAGCGCAGCCGGAACGACTATCACGAGCATTATGGCCTGGATCAAAGCCGTGCCCAGGAGAATGGCGAAGAAGGGGATATCGATATGCGAATTCGACATGACGAAATAGACGCGCAGTACCAGGCACAGTTCCCTCAAGCAAGAATAAAGGAACAGCTTTATCGCGGTCGTCTCGCTGAAAACTCCACACTTGGCCAGCGCGGCGGGATTCTCGCTCAGTCTGTGTCTGATCAGGGAGATCCTGGAGGCGACCTGATACAGGAATCCATAGCCTCGTGTCATGACGCCGAATATCACCTTGCGGTTGTGCGTGAGGACGACGAACGACGAAAGGAATATCGCAAGAGTGACTATGAGTGAGGCTTCCAGAGACATGACATTCAGGAAGAATAGCAGCGAGGGTAGAAGCAGCAGTATAAGGATCAGTAAATCGAACAATTGTTCGATCAGTATCGACAGCGCTCCGTTGTTGACGGGGACATCATGCAGCAGCTTCAAGGAGACGGTCTTGAGGCCGTAATTCCCGATGTACGGCACCACGCTGTTCGAGACCAAGCCCAGCGCGCTGTAGTACAGGAAGTAGCCTTTGCCGACGGCCTTCATGTTCGCAAGATCGCCTAGGATGATCTTCCATTTTTGACCCGTCAACAGGACGGTCCCGAAGGTGGTCAGCACGACGCCGATGAGATAGTGCCATTTGGTGTTGCCGATATTGTCCGCGATCATCTTTGCTGAAATGTCGGAGTACTTCAGCATGAAGACGATCGAAAGGACTCCCAGGGCGCTCAGAAACACGTTGATGATGATGCGCCGGGATCCCTTCATCCTGTTCGAGATCCCTGAAGGCTGACTCATCGACTCCGTCCTTTCAGCTTCCCGACGCCGTAGAGCGTGTGCATCACGCGAAAGCCGACGAAATACACGCACTTTTTAAAGAGGCTGGCTTCGGGCGGTATCGCTTCTTCGGATTCGTACAGGGGGATGCTCGTATGGGATCCCAAATGGAATCCGTTCCTGTCGAACAGATCGTCGATCTCACCCCGGGTGAAATGGTGGGGGTGATTCAAGTCGACCAGCTTTATCAGAGGCTTGAACGGGCGGACGCAGCCGACGAGGATATGGGATGAGAACAGCAGGACTCCGTCGGGTCTCAAGAGACGCCGGATCTCCTGCAGGAGCCTGTCGCAATCATTGACATGGTCGATGGTGTTGTCGGTCAGGATGACATCGAAACTGCCGTCCGCAAAAGGCATGTCTTCCCCCGGGGCCTGCAGCCGGACGGCGTTTTCCGGGATCAGATCCGATATCTTGAATTTCTGATAGAAATCCATCAGGGAGTCCGACACGACGAGATCTTTCGGCAGGTGGTCCTTGTTGATCTGTGAAACTCCCGCGAAAAATCCGAAAGGGCCCGAACCGATCTCCAGCGCGGCCTTATCCCTGAAGTAGGATGTATCGATGCCCCAGCGCTCCAATGACGGCTTGATGTGCTCTTTGGGATCGGGATTATAGGTCGGCCTGTTTATTTCGTACTCCCAAAAGGCCTTTTCCCTCTCCTGGAAAAGCTGCCAGTTCTTGTCGGAGAACATCGGCGAATCACAGATGTAGACCTTTTTGTTCTTTCTCAGCTTGGAAATGCATTCCCGCAGGCTCATCCGAAAGATCTCCTCACGCTCATTCCGAATAGGTCATCAGCGGCGTTCCGGGGTCCATCATCCGATCGTTGTCGAGGCGAAATCCCCTTTCCGCAGCTTATTGGCCAGGCGTATGGCCATTCTCTCAAACCGGTACCCCAAGATATTCGTGACGGCGTCGGCAAGGGTAAGCCGTATCCCTGAGGGGATGCCCATGATGGGGGGGGTTCCCAGGACGATGCAATTCGCGCACAGGGGCGACATCTTCAAATAGCTCCCGTCGATCATCGCTTCGCGAAGCCGGACCATCCTCTGGCCGTTCCAAATGTCCAAGAGCCTCTCCTTCTTCATGTCCCCCAGCGTATATTCATGATTCGCGTTATAGACGCAGGGGAGCACCTCGCCGTTCCAGGCTATGCAGATAGTGCTCCAGAGTCTGGAACAGGGAGTCCACTGAAATTCATATCTCTTATGCGAGAACTTGTCGCTCTCTTTGAACGCGCTGCCCCAGCTGGAAACCTCCCTTAGGCGTATCTCGTCGATCAATCCGTCGAATCTTCTCACGAAATCTTCCCGCACTCCTTTATCGCAGTCCTCCACCCCGAGCTTCAGGATCGACAATACGCAGTAGGGAGCCCTCTTCCTCCTCTTCTTCCTCAATTCGAGGAAGTAAAGGATGTTCTCGAGGGTCTTCTCGAAATCCGCCCCCACCCGGTTCTTCTCGTACGTTCCTTTATCGAATCCGTCGAAAGCGAAGCTGATATTCGCGATCCCACAGTCCAGCAAGCGATGCGCCATCTCTGTTCCCAACAATGTCGCGTTCGTGTTCAAGAGGGTCTTGATGCCGCTCGAGTTCGCGTACTCGATCATGTCGGGGAATCGGGGGTGGAGCAAGGACTCGCCGCCCAATGCCAGAGTGACGGAGGAGGTGTGGTCTTTGATCTCGTCGGTAATCCTCCG
>Ga0265297_10008956_pt1 | contig 13159 bp, 12 predicted proteins | sample Munlanlwell13791_FD_192502 | JGI IMG/M metagenome (GOLD analysis project Ga0265297, IMG submission 192502) | Leachate microbial communities from a municipal landfill in Southern Ontario, Canada - Leachate well 137-91 | ecosystem: Engineered > Solid waste > Landfill > Unclassified | place...
GTGAATGAGAAAAGACGACTTTTGAATTTCTTACTTCAGAACCTTCAACTAAATGATAAAAAGCTAGTATTTACAATAAAAGAACCATTCAATACGATGGTTCAATATAACAAGTGTTTCGAATTGCTCCCATTACTGGACATGTCTATAACTTTGGATTGAAAAAATTAGAAAAGAATCAAATTTATTATGGTTTATATTATAAAAAAATAAGGAGAAGCTTTTACTTCTCCTTATCTATTATTCAAATAGCTCTAATTAAATAGGTTTTGCCCCCACTTCTCGGTATAGATTATTTAAATCTAGTACGGCGTTGTGAATTGCATCTCCCGGTCCCATTTCTGGCATTTTCATACCATCTTGGGTAAACGGTCTTCTCTCTCCGGATTTCAGGTCAATGATGGTTTGTGCAAATTGTAAAACATAATTAACTGCATTGATTTTTCCTTCAACAACAATCCATTTGTTTTCCTCATCACAGACCCAAAATTTACCATTTGGAATATTCTCATCTGCTAGGAAATCATTTTTTTCTTCAGCGATAGCTTCCACATATGGCTTTTTATTATTCAAAATAAAATTTGCCATTTGTTTAGCTAATAATCTCCCGCATCGGATACCTTCCTCTTGACTTCTCTTGATACACTCTTCGTGATTTGGACAAACTTGCCTGCCCTTTTTCTTGGCATCTTCAGTGGTTTGCATAGTTTCGTCTAAAAAATCTGTATCACAGGGTGATCCTTCGCTGATTAGTCTAGAATTCCTCATTTTTATTTTACCTCCAAAGAACAAATTTATTATTAGTACTCTACCATATTTCTATATTTTTTACAAATCAAATCATTTAAACTAAAACTAAAATTTCTTTCTGAATGCATTTAAAATTTAAAGCGAAAAACTCAAAATACTAAATATCTGAGGGGGGAGGACATTTCTATTCTGGAGAGAAGCACATTTCTATCTTAGTTGACGCACCAGCCAGAATAAAGCTTATGAAAGTTTTTTATTTTTTTGTTTCCACTGTTCGACAAGATCAGCTACTGACTCTTTGCTTGAATCGTCTATTAATTCTGGCTCATTATTGTTGGGTTTATATTCTGGTAATGGTTCAATAAGATAGGCACGACAATCTGAACCTCCACTGTATTTTTTAGTATAGAAAAAATATTCTAGATTTTCTGAACTAGGAATTAATGAACTTGTAACTAAATCTAAAAAGAAACGAGTGTTATTTATCTCTGTATATCAAGATTCTTCACCATTAATAGGATTAATACCTTTTTTGAATTTCCCTTTATGATGTTGTTTACTCTCGATTATAGCACGTTCTAGTTTTTCTACATCTTTGTCATATTCTAAAGGATGATCATTATAGTATCGTATCATTTCTTGTTGGTGTTGATCATGAATAGTTTTTATATTATTTATATTATTAAAATCTTTAAGATGCAATGTTTCAAAAGGAGTTTTACCATCTCAAACATTCTCATCAAGATAATTTAGACGATTATATCCAGTATCTGTCTTTGCTAATATTTCTACTCTATAACTAGAATATGACGATCCTTCATTTCTAATAGCTACTGCACCAGCCACTATTTCATCTCTTTCATTTACAATTCCTGTTAATAAAAACTCTTTTTCATTATTTCGAAATTTTTCGGCAGGATGTTTTTCCGAACATTCAAATAGAGATCCAGTACGGTGATTACAAACAGGACAATTGGTATAATATTCGCTAACAGCCTGAGAAATCATTTCCATATTATGACTTACCTTTTCATATTGTTGTAATAATTCCTTAAGTTGATCAAATGTTGTTTGGAATTCAAGTCATCTCTTTCTTTCTTTAGCTCTTTCACAACGATCTATTAAATCTTGTAAATCATATATATGAGTTACAGTTAAATTTTGTAATGGTCCTTTATAGTCAGACATCCATTTATTTTCTACTTCTTTTAATTCTTCTTTAATTTTTTCAATTTCTTCCGTTATTTGTGGAATATTTTGTTCAACTATACCCTGTTTATTTTTTTCCTTTAATATCTTGATAGTATGTTCTGTATTTTTTTGAGCTTCTTCTGGGTCGATAAAGTATCTAGAATATATCTTAATATCAATATCATCGTAATCATCAATATCAGCATCTATAGACAACTTTTTTTCGCCTGATCATGAAATTGTATTAATACCTAATCCTGAGTAGGCTAAAAAAGGTTTTTTATCAATGGGATTTAACCCATATTCTATAGGTGAATCTAAATAATACTGAATATCTTTATCTAATGAGAAATCAGGAATAAATTTTTCTTTTATTAAACCATTTTCTTTGGCTTGATAAAATTGAGATTTTTGTATATCTTTTAAAATATTATTTTTCAAACTCTCTAGGTCTGCTCCTGAAGATTGATAAATGCTGTTAGTATGTTCAATTGCAATATTTAATGGCTCTTGAGATGGTAATTGAGGTCATGATTGGAGTAAAACAAAATCTTCTGGTTTCATTGTAATTTCAATACTTCTTCCATATTCATGAAAGCAATTTAAAGAATATTTTATTTGATAAGTAGTATTATTAATAATAATATCATCTGGATTTTCCTTATTAATACGTTGTTGATCATCAATGGATATTAAATCCTCTAATTTAACTTCCAAGTTAAACTTTCCGTCCTCTAGAGATTGTAAAAATTCTTTGCGAGAATAAATTTTATCTAATAAAAATATGTAATACTCATTTGGATCACGAGTTCATGATTTGTATCCCTGTTTTTGTTTGTCTTTGGTATATAATTTGCTAAAATTATCAAAAACAATCTTGTTACTTTCTGGAATATAGTTTTTGATAAAATCATAATCACCTTCAAAATAAACCTTGGAAGTTTTTTCTGATTCTTTTGCTTCTGTTGTTGTTGATACCCTTTCCCGGACACGTCCTTTTGAAAGAGAATATACATTATGCATAATTATTTCATCTTTTCCGCTATCATATTCAGGATATGATTCTAGATCAAAAAGCTCGGGAGCTAGTGGAAATAATCATTCTTTTTTCACTGGCTGACAGTTAAGAGCAAATGGTTTGCTAGTTTTAAGTATTGTGCTACAAACAAATATCGGGGGACACTCTAAGAATAAAGCCGAAGATGGATGAATATATATTGCTGATGAACCAAAGTCATCTTGTTTTTTTGTATACATATTGGAACCCGAATTAAAATACAATTTATCCAAAAGACCGGCGGTGATGCAAAGACCAATTGAATCTGGATCTTCATTTTTTTCAGCTCTGATATTATGATTTCTAAGAATTCTTAGAAGTTGAAATCGTATTTCTTTGATTTCATTTAAAACTCTTGGATTTAAGAAGTTATCGCTAGCTCATTTATAATTATAATTATTTTTTTCATAAGCTTTTCAAATATTTAAGAAAGTAAGAAAATCAGAAGAAGAATTTTTAAATTGTTTATGTTTCTCATCAGCTTGAGAAGCTTTTTCTTTGGGTCTAACAAAAACATTTTTCCCACTTAGAAAAGAAGCTATAGTTACCATGGTATCAGTATTATTATATTTCTCTGATTCTACCAGTATTCTTCCTAAATGAGGCTCTAGAGGTAATTCATTCATAATTTTTCCTTCTTTAGTGATATTCCCATCTTGATCTAAGGCCCCTATAGCTGTAAGAGTAGCCATTGCTTCTTGAATATTTTTAGATTCTGGCTTATCAATAAAATCAAAATTTTCTGGTGATATTTTTAAATTTTTCATAGCTAAGACAACATTGGCGAGATTAGACCTAATAATTTCTGGTGTAGAGAATTTAACTAAGTTATTAAAATTTTTTTCAGAACATAATCTATGGCAAAAACCTGGTTGTATACGGCCAGCTCTTCCGGCTCTCTGAGTTAATCCAGATTGAGAATGAGGAATTACTTCTAAAGATTGAATACCTTTATCAGGATAATACTGCATCTGTTTAATTAGACAAGAATCAATAACATAAACTATGCCAGGAATAGTAAGAGAAGTTTCAGCTATATTAGTAGAAACTATTATTTTTCTTTTTCCATTTTTAAGAAATATTCTGTTTTGAGATTCTGGATCCATTTGACCATAGAGAGGAAGGATTTCTATATTTTCTTTGTTAACGATTTGATTATTAATTTCTTTTATGGTTTCTGATATTTCTTGTTCCCCTGGCATAAAAATTAAAATATCGCCTTGAGAGTTTTTCTCTAGGATATTTTGAACTTGTTTGGCGGCTAAAAAAGGTATTTCTTTTAATTCAGGATTTATTTGTTCATAGCTTATTTGCACAGGATATAATCTACCTGGAATTTCTAAGGATGGGGAATTGAAATATTGGCTAAATTTATCTTTTTCAATTGTAGCCGAGCTAACAATAATTTTTAAAGAAAGTAATCCTTTTTCTTTTCTTTTGGCTTGGACTTCTTTAAGCAGACCTAAAGAAAAATCAATATTTTGGCTTCTTTCATGAGCCTCGTCAATCATAACGGCTGAATATCCTTCTAGAAGAGGGTTGGATTGGACAATTCTTAAAAATATACCATCCGTAATAAAGTTTAAGCGAGTACCTTCAGTAGTATGGTTATCAAATCTTATTTGATAGCCAATTTCTTGGCCAACTAAAGCATTTCTTTTAGCAGCTACATATTTGCAAATAGAACTAGCCGCTAAGGGGCGAGGTTGAGTAACCAATACTTTGCCTTGTAAAACATCTAATAAATAACCTGGGATTTCTGTGGTTTTACCTGAACCAGTTGCTCCTACTATAATACAAGAATCATTTTTTAAAATAACCTCTTTAATTCTTTTTTCAAATCTTTGAATGGGTAGTTCATTTAGAAATTGTTTTTCTGCTTCTTTATACTCTTCTGTCTGTTTGGCTTTTTTTAAAATATTCCTTCTTTCTTCCTCGGGACTATTTAAAATTTTTTCTTTTAAATTGTTTCTAAAAATTTTAAAATCAAAATTTTTCATTAAAATATTTTTATATTTTTATTATCTTCGGAGTATCATAATTCATTGGTTTTATCATAAAGATAATACTCTAATAAAAGAACTAATGGTTTTAAAGAAGGCCCTATAATAATTGTTTTTTCAGATAATTTAATTTCTTTTTTTATCTCCTCAAATGTTTTTTTAATAGCTTTTAAGTAATTTTTTTCGTTTTTATATTTTAGCCAGTATTCCTCTACATTTATTTCTTGTAATTCTATTTTATTATCAGTCAATTCATTTTTATAAATATTGTTTTTAATAAAAAAATCATCTACTTTTTCTAGCCGAAGAACGCCTTTTGGTAGATGACTAAATATAATTAATTTTTGATCTTTTTCTTCTAAAACAAATTCCCGGCTTAAAGATATGCTAGTAAATAATATTTTCATTAATAGCTCTAAAGGATAAGACTCGGAAACTAAAATTGCCTCTCCTTGGATCTGAAGAGAATCAAAATCTAAAGATGGTTTAGCGTATTCTATGGTCTCTCATTTTCTGATCATATTACTAATTAATTTTATATGTGTTTAGTATATCAAATTTTAAATCAAAAAACAAATAAATGCATCAAGTATGCTAAAATCTAAGTGAAATAGTTCGGTCAAGTAATTCAGAAATCTACGAATCCTAACGCTGCCAGACAGCGTTGTGTGTTTCCTTCCAATTTCTGGATATGTTTAGATTTTTTGGTTGGAAAAAAGGAGAAGTTTTTGCTTCTCCTTTAATCGATGTTTTAAATAATCAAACAATACCAAAATTGGCGTATTTCACTTGTAACCCTGCCGGTATCAATTTTTCATCAAAGAAATTGTGAATCATTTTCACAAATTCTTTTTGTTGTTCATCGTCCAATGGGTTAAAAAGCTTTCCCAGTTGAATAGAGAAGCTTTCTGCAAAATCATAAAGCAAACTTTGAATCTTGATTTCCCAATCAGGAACTTTTTCTATCCCCCACGTATCAACGAGCTGCTGCAGAGTAGCTATCTCTCTTTTTGCTATAACCTCAACAAAACACGAGACATTACGAATTTTTGGATTTTCTGTGATCGAATGAATGATTAAACTAGCTGCTCCTCTTTCTGGAATTTTAAGTAATGCCCAGGGATGACAAAAGATTTTATCTTTACGCATAAAAAACTCATCATTTTCAAATATTTTTATCACTTTTGTTGATGTTCCATCTTTTGAAACAAGAATGCTATCACAGTTGATCTTGGCAACTAAAAAATGGCAATCCGAACCAAAATTCATAAAGAAGAGCAATAAAAAGAGAAATATGCTGAAAAGTAATATCGTGCCAGAAAATTCAATATTTCCTTTTACTACGTCCATCCAAAATGGTAAACCAAATATCCCGATAATTATTGCCGTGGTTACTAGCCCTATAAAAACGGACTCTAAAACTCTAATTAATGTTACCTTCTTGCTGTTCCCATCAAATACATTATTCATTTAATCATCTCCTTTAAGGTACAAATTTAATTAAAAACATTGTACCATATATTTTATTTTTTGCAAATTAAAAAAATTCTAATAAATAGAATTTGGCTCTAGAACTGTTGCTCTATAAAAAGACGGGTGCTCTTATGAACACCCGTCAGGCGATGATGACGATTTTTTTGTAATCAGCTCAATGCGATATTTTTCAATCTCAATGAGCGTTTTTACTATTTGTGGAATATCCACAACACTGTGGCGATCATATCTACCCGTATATATTTCACCATTTACTTTAAGATCGCCATATCCAGAACGCAATATATTTATTTTTTTAATATTAACGTCTGGATCAAAAAACAAAATACACCAATTTGTTTCCTCCATTTTACCTTTATCTTTTGTGATGATCGGAAAACCGTTCTCCATTAAGAATGTTTTTATCGCATTTAGTTGGAAATCAACTAATGTTAAATTTTTATCAAGGCTTCGACTTCTCTCAATGCGTCGTCGACCTTTTTTGTAATAGCGTATAAAAGCCTGTACATTTATTGGTTTATTTCCTAATAAACTAAACTTAAATATCTTTTTCATTTAATCATCTCCTTTAAGGTACAAATTTAATTTTCAGTATTATATCACAAATACTGGTATTTTGCAAATTAAAATAATTTTAGACGGGCCATTCAACTATTGAATATATAAAAAATCACTTTTTAAAAAGTGATTTTGTTTTTATCTTTGCTCCGCGGGTAGGATTCGAACCTACGAAATCCTCCTTAACAGGGAGGCGTTGTACCACTCAACTACCGCGGAGCAAAGATAAAAAACTTTAAATGCGTTGTTTTAAAAATTTCCTTAATTAATGACTTGTATATATTATCAAAAAATATATCAAAAATCAAGAGTTTTTTAGTTTGCAAAAAAGAGAGAAAATTGATAGGATAATATTATAAAAATAAATTTATAATCATATCTCTTTATGAAAATATTTATTAGCTGCAGTAGAATGTTTTTTAACAAAGTTTTACCTATTAAGGAAGAATTAGAACGATTCGGTAATATTGTTAGTTTTCCTAATGGCTATAACACACCAAATTTAGAAGAAGAAATGAAACTATTAAAAGAATCAGAATATAGAGAATGAAAATCAAAAATGTTAAAAGAAGATGGAGAATTAATAAAAAATAACGATGCGATCTTAGTGTTAAACTTTGAAAAGAATGGTATTCCTAATTATATCGGCGAAGCTACTTTTTTAGAAATGTTTAGAAGTCTTGATTCAAATAAAAAAATATTTCTTTATAATCCAATACCAAATAATATGTTGAAAGATGAAATAGAGGGAATGAATCCTATTGTAATAAGTGGCAATTTAAGTTTAGTCCAATAGCATTTGGTTTATCTCTTTTTTAATTCTATTCCGACACAAAGCTCTAAACTCGTTCAGGAAGCGGATCTACATATCCCCCTGACTTTGGTCAGGGGGTTTTAATTTGCAAAAAGTAATAAAGTATGGTATAGTATCGACAAATATAATCTGCGCCTTGAAAGGAGAAAAATGAAAAAGAAAGTGTATATATTTGATATTGATGGAACAATTGTTAACAGTTTGATTTATTTCAGATCAATTGTTAAAATATTCGAGTTTATTTGTCCCATTTTATATGTCGAACCACAAAAAGGTAAAAAAATTGTTTGTGGATTTATTTGGGATTGTTTTCAAAGAATAAATTTTAAAATGGAAATTTTCCCAGGTGTTAAAGAATTTTTTGAAAAGATAGAAGATAATTCAGAAATATACTTTATCTCATGCAGAAGAGAAAAACATCGGAAGTATACAATAAATCAGTTAAAAGCTTTATTGCCTAAAAACTTTGATTTTAGCTCCCGTCTCTTATTAGCGCCTACGAAGATAACCTGGAAAGATGCCAAGAATTTCAAAGTCATTGAAGCTAGAAAAATTATTAAACAATTTTTTGATAGTAAGATTATCTTAATTGAAGATGATCCGCATCTATTAAACAATTTACCAAACTGCCCTAGAATTGTTAAAATTCTTTATCAGCATAAAAAAAACAATGGAACACCTCTATACCCCTGATTTTGTTCAGGGGTTTTAATTTGCAAAACAATATAGTTTATGATACAATGAATGCATAAAAATTTGTTCTTTAGGAAAGAAGGTAGAATATGTGTGGAAGATGTGGTTTTGGATCGATGTCGCCAGCATTACAACGAGAAGTGTTAGCAAAAAAGGTGGACAAAAAAGTTCCGAATCCTACCGCCAGGAAAAAAAGAGATAGACATGGTAATAAGAAAAGAAGTTAACATGATCTATCGTTTCAAAACTGCCCTTGAGCTAGCGCTCTTGGGCTTTTTTATTTTTAAAATAAATAAAAAAACCATGTTGGCCATCGTGGCCAACATGGATAGTACGTTTTATTCTCGAGAAACGGTTCCTTCGTTTCTCCGGGTCGAGTAATAAATCTTGAGATCTTTACCCGACTTTGTCGATACCCCCTTCAGCTTCCAGTTCTCACCGGAACCGTCTTCCTTTCTAATAGAGAGTACCCGAACGGGAACCTGTTGGCCGCCCTCTAATTCAAACATGAGCACTTTGTTGTCAAATAGTGACAACATGAGATCAAATTTACCTGGACCGTCAACGATCCTTGCAGTTTGTGGCATAACGCCACCCCTTTCTTTTTCAAAAAACTAGTTTAAGAGCAAGATAACCTTGTTCTTCTGTTTTTATGTTAACACACAATTATCAATATATCAATAGCAAATATGCTAATTTAAATTCAATAAATTAGAATATTAATCAGAACGGTACCTGGTACCGTTCTGATTAATATTTGTTGTTTTCTGACAAATTTAATGTGTCTTAATTTAATATTTCATTTAGAATTTAGCTGGCTTGATTCGAGAATATCTCAAATATAATCAGGAAGCATCTTGAGATACATGAGTTTTAATTGGGGATTAGCAAATGCTAATCCCCAATTTTTATTTTTTGAGTTTGAATGAATTTAATATTTCCGGTATTAATGTTTCGTAATTACCCCGTAGTTTTGATGTCGTATTAAAGGCAAAAATTCAAACATCATTTTCTTCCCCTTTAACTAAAGCCACAAAAGTTTTAAAATCAATATTTTGTTGATTGATGTTTAATTCTAAAAACTTGGCTGGATAATTATTTACTAAACCATCGCTGACATTGCCAAAAACAACATTGCTAACAGCATCTTTCATTGCCGATTCGTATTCGGGTAAATAATCGTTTAGAGATTTTTCGGTAGTTGTATAAGTGATGGCATAATAAGATTTAAAATTAATCTTTTTAATATTTTCATCATCATTATTTTCACCAGCGTTAACGACCATGAGTGTAACCCCGGGAATTTGACTTTCACTTTTTACTCATTTATCAGGTATGATTATTTCAAAATCGTTGTTTACAAATTTATTATTTGGTTCGTTGATGTTTTTAGAAACTTCGCCATTGCAACCGCTAGTTGGTTGGCTAGATGCGGGGTTACCATGCTTAACTCAATTACCATTTTCACAAATTCAAGTATCTTCTTTAGAGCTGAAACGAATAATAACTAATATCCCTATCAACAATATAACTAGCAACAAAAGATAATATTTTTTTGGATTTTTCATAATTAAATTATTAATTTTTATTAATATTTATATAGTAACATGCTATTAAATAAAATACAATAGAAAAACTGGTTTTTACCAGTTTTTCTTTGAATATGAATTTTAATTTATTCTTTCTTACTCTTTTTACGACGAACAACTCGTTTCACCACTTTACGAACAGTGCGTGGTTCTTTTTTAACTCGTGGCTCACGTATGCGTCGTTCTCCATTTTGATCGCGATTAACGGCTTTATAAATACCTAAACCAACAAAGAAGATAATAGCAATAATAATTAGACCAAGAGCGATTAAAGCCAATTGATCGGTAAGTCTTAGATCAAAGAAGGTTGCTCCTTTATAATCTTTCACTTGACCTTTTGGCATAATGCTAAGATGAATATCGCCTTCAGAAATAATTTTATCATCACGATAAATCTTATAAATGGCTGGATAACTACCGGCTTGAATGAAGGCAGGAATACGAGCGGTTACTCATTCAGTGGCAAAAGGTTTAACCTTTGGAACATTGGAGGTTTCAATGGTGCTGATAACTTTTGTGCGCTGACTATCATAAATGACTAATAAAACTTTGGAAGGAGCGGATTTAATATTACCTTTGTTTTCAATTTGCATAGAGAAATTAACAATACCAGGAGGATTAATAAAACCAATTTTATAAGCTTCTTCAATATCAGCAATTTTAACGCCTCGGATTCTATAGTCAACAATTTTCATAGCCACAACATTGATGTCAACATCAACTAAAATACCAAAAGCTAGAGAAACTTGACCACCTTCTTTTTCTTGAGCTGATTTAGTAGTGATACGAATATCACCTCTATAGCGACCAAAAGCGGATTGAGCGGGAACGTCAACTGAAAAGGTTAATGGATATTTGGTTTCACCTTTAGGTAAAACAAATTTATTACCTTTATCAATACTAAATCAACTATTAGCACCGGGCACACCAAATTCGATCTTAACTTCCAAATCTTCTTCAGCATCAGAACGAGTCAAAAAAATGGTTTGTTCGTAATGCGATCCAGGAGCAAGCCCAGCATTTCTAATATAAGGTGGCGATATACCCAAATCGTCAGCTAAAGCTACAAACGGAAATATATAAATGGATAAAATACCAAATATAAAGATGATTAATAGTTTTTTAAAATTCATATTTTTTTATTAAATTTTGATTATTAATTGAAACTATCAGCCGGCTGATTCACCGGTTAAACCAGTAATGGTATTACTACCGCTATAAGTTCCGGTAGCTTGAGAAGCTGGAACTCTTAAAACCCAATAAGTTGATTTAGTTGGTGTTAAAGCCCCAGTTTTTGGTTTAGCTACATTTATTTCCACTTCAGCTGGATTAGTAGTTAAAGCTGTACCAGCAGCTCAACCTTGAGCAGCTGTTAAATTGTATTTTTGTTGACCAACGGCGATAGTATTTCCACCGGAAGTCATGTTAGTACCTGATAATTGTTCATCTACCCCAACATTACCTTTAGCTTGCATAACGGTTGATGTTTCAGTTGAATCACCACCAGGATTTAAGGCTCCATAACTAATTGATTCGGTTGTAACGTCATAAGATAAAAACATACCCATCTCAGTTCCAGTACTGGCTTGAACCAAACCGGTATTAGCTGAATCATCATCGGTGGCTTGAACCGAAGCTAATCAATTTTCAGCTGCATAAGTAGCACTCGCAACAGTTGGATCAGCGGTATAGCCTAAAGGAAATGTGCAGGTTCAAGTCACAGCTGAATCGGTTGTGCCACTACAAGAGCCGGTATCCTGAGTGCAAGATGGTGTTCAAGAAGCACTGGCATCAGGGTAACATTTATCAACATCATAATTCGCTGATTCATCGCAATTAGCTGAAGTTACACCGGATCGATAAACATTAATAAAGGCAGATGAAATTTCATTACCGGAAGTTGAGGTTTCACAACTGTTATTATCGGTTACAGTAAAAGCAACTTTAAAACCAGTAGTATCACCAGATGATGTGGTTAAAGTTAAATCCCCTGACCCATCGGTATCTTGAAGACTTATAGTAGAAGCTGTAATTGAAGGAGCAACATTATTAACAGTTAAAGTTGTATCGGTGCCTTGAGCCGTGCCGCTAGAAACAAATCCAAACTGATCAACTATATATACATACGAACTATAATTGGCATCTGGATAAACTGAAGGAATACTATACCCACAAGTTGCGTTTGAGGACGCGGCTGTGGAATGACATCATTCGCCGTTAGTACAAGCTGGTGATGCACCACCGGTGAATCCACTAGCTTTACAAACATATAAAGTTACAGTAGCTGATGTATCGGCGTCGGATGAAGTTGTGCTTCAGGTAACTGTTTGGCCTGGATTTTTCCCAGAATCATCGGATGCAGCTGAAAAAGCGGGAGCATGGTTAGTATAAAATGGCGTACCGCTATCACCAGTTCCCTGATTAGCTGTAGCTGTGCAACCAGTAGCATCACAACCATAAGCAAATCAAGCATTAGATCAAGAATCCCCAGATTGAGTTGTATATGTACAAGTTGATTGTGATCCAGAATTAACAAAAGAAGTAGCTACACATCATCTATCAGTAGCACCACCATCACAATCGGTTCCAGTAGTACCAGCCGTTTTACAAATTAATAATTTTCATTGATCAGCATTGGCATCAGTAGCGATAGCTTGAAAAGTAATAGCACCGCCAACATTAGTTGGAACTGTAGCGGTTGAAGCAGTTGACTCAGCGGCATTACCAGAAAAAGCTGGTACAATATTTTGAATTTCAACGGATGTGGTGGCGGAATCGGCTGAAGCTTTTGGCTCTTTATAAATTAAAAAATTAAAAGCTAAAATCGAAATAGCTGTTAATATAAAAGAGGCTGTTAAAAGTTTTTTCATAATTTATTTTTAAAAACCATTATTTATTTTATTTATTAGTGATGACTAATAAATATTATTTTTATTAATGATATTATAATTTATTTTTTTAAAAAAGTCAATACAAAATCCTAAAAAATTTTTATAATAAAAACAAAATT
>Ga0265297_10008957_pt1 | contig 13159 bp, 18 predicted proteins | sample Munlanlwell13791_FD_192502 | JGI IMG/M metagenome (GOLD analysis project Ga0265297, IMG submission 192502) | Leachate microbial communities from a municipal landfill in Southern Ontario, Canada - Leachate well 137-91 | ecosystem: Engineered > Solid waste > Landfill > Unclassified | place...
ATACGCTATACCCATAGTTGCTCTTAGCATTTATATCGGCCCCAGCCTTTAGCAACAACTCAACAATGTCTTTACGTCTATATAGTGTAGCTTTCATCAATGCACTCCACCCATACTTGTCCTTAGCATTAACATCGGCCCCTGCATTAAGCAGCAACTCAACAACATCTTTATGCCCATAGTGTGCAGCATGCATCAATGCACTCCATCCATCATTGTCCTTAACATTAACATCAGCCCCAGAGTTAAGCAGCAACTCAACAACATCCTTATATCCATTAGCTGCAGCATTAATTAATAATTGGCTTTTCTCTTCATTAGATAACTTCTTTAAATCACTAATGATTTGTTCTTTAGACTTAGGCCTAAAAATATCCTCCAATGACTCGTTTATAAACTTAGCTTTCATTATAACTTAAATTTATTTGCGTCGATAAATTGTCGTAAGTTATTAGGAATCTCTTCATTATGAGCATGATTTTTATTCCATATATCTTTGGGTATATAAACACCATATACTCCTCCTTGTGTTCCTGTTCCACCATATTGAGCATTTGCTCTTATCTTCATCATAGAAACTTGAGATAAACTGTTCATGTCATATCTATTAATTTTTACTAAATTTTCTATTCCTAAGATTTTTTTACTATAAGATTCTCCGTTTATTTCAGTGTCTTTATAGTCTTCATATCCTATAAACGCATAAATATCATAAATTTCATCTTTTAATAATTCTTCTTCATTTCTAGTTTCTTTATATAGAGATATTTTTAATTGTTCAATATCCTTTCTATTAAATAAATTTTCTTCATATCCTCTATAATTTATAATTTTTATGTTTTTTGCTTTTTCTAAAATATTTTTTCTTCCATATTTTTCTCCTAATTCATAAATAAATGATTGGAGTTTATCTATTTCATTTTTATCTATTGCTCCTTTTATTTTAAATAATAATATTAATTGATTAGATTCTGGCTCAATTCGTATATCGTCTTCTAAATATTTAAATAAATTTGGCCAAGTTTTAAAAAATCTCCAAATTAAAGCGGCTTTATTTTCAAAATCTTGACTATTGATATATTTTTTTAAATCATTAATTGTTTTTTCATCCTTTAAATTATTAAAAATTTCTGGAAGGCTTTTTTCTAAAGTTTCAATATAATTTATTTTATCTAAAATTTTTAATTGATCAAGTTCTTTTTTAACAGAATTTTTAATATCTTCTAAAACTTCATCATTATGTAATAAATCTTTATACATTTCTCCCCATTTTACTTGCATTTCTTTTATTTTCGAAATTTTTTCTTTAACAGAAAGAGGTTTTATAAGTTTTATAACTTCATTAATTCCTTTAGGTTTCAAAATGTCTTCTAAAGATTCATATACTAACTTCATAATATATTTTTAAATAATTTTATTAGTAAACGTAACAGGATAAATTGGTGTCATAAAGAAAAATTAATTATATTATACGCGGTTTTATGAAACATAATTAGTCATTATGGTTTTTTATAATTTCATTAACTATTTGTGTTGTTAATGTAGTTTCTTTTTCAAAATATCCTCTTAAACTTTTGCTATTTTAAATATTTTGATTTACAAGATTCTTTAATAGAACACTAGACATATTTTTTTTATTTTTAAGCGGTGATGTATATTTAGTATGTTCTGATTCTATCCAATTTTCTGGATTATAAATAGGATTTATTATACTTTCTAATTCATAATCTTCAATTATATTGTTTAAACCATTATCCAATATTAAAAGAGTTTTATTATCTAAACTATTAATATCTTTTTCAATTAAATTTTTATTGCTTGTAATATTAATTAAATTAATTAACTTTGAAAAATCAAGTTGCGCATTTATAAGATCTTTTTGGCTTTTAAAATATTTAATAGAATTTTTGTAATTAGATCTAAGTAAATTATTTAGTTGTCTATATTTATCATATATAGATTGGCTTGAATTCACAACAAAATCTTCTATTGATTCATTAACAAATTTTGCTTTCATTTTATGTGTTTATTTTATTTAGAATTATTTAAATGCCGTATAAGCTAGAGAAGCAAGAACTAATTTACTTGTTAATAATTTTCCAAGGGTTCCATTTTCTTCTATGCCAAGACATTTACAAAGAGATTTCATAATGGCAGGACCAATTAAAGCTGAAGCTCCCGCAGCTACTAAACCCCCAAATATTCCTTCATCTATAGGTTCATTTTTTTCTAATTTCTCTAATAATTGTTTATACAATTTTTCTCCTTCTTGAATTTGATCAGGAGTAAATCCTTTTATTTGTTCAGCTTCAAATATTTTTGAACAATTTTGATAACAAATATCATAATATGTTGGAATATCATTTATCATATATCTTATTTTTATTTTAAATTTAAATGGATTTATTTATAATCTCTTCTGTTATGTTGTCTTTATTATCATCTAATATATTTCCTAATATCCAATTTATTTTCTTAGATGATTGCATATTTTTAATATATGTAAAAATTAAATCTTCTATAGTTATTCCTTTATTGGAAAGTTCTTTGTATATTAAATCATAATTTTCATTAAACAATTGAGCGATAACAGCAAATTTATCCATTACAGTTCCACTATCTATTAAATCATCAATAATAGTCTTTATGTTTTTTGGTTTTAATATATCATCTATATTTTCGTTTACAATTTTCGATTTAGTAACTAAAATGTTTTTTATTTTATTTTCAAAAACATATTCTGGCATTAATTCCTTTATGATTAAATACAAGTCGTCTTCAGTTAATGAGTCTAAAAAGAACTCAATTATTGCAAATAAATTAAAGTTTTCTAAAATCCAATTTCTATTAATTTCTTCTGAAATAAAAAATTCATTTCTGGAATAGATAGAATCTATAGAATTAATAATTATGTTCCATATTTTGTCTATTTTATTAGAGAATATATTTTCTAATATTTCAATTATTTGTTCAAAATCAAAATAATTTAATCGGATATAATTTAAGATTATGTATTGTTTTTCTTCAATATTTAAAGATTCCCAATAATTTTTAATGTCACGTTTGGATTTTGGTTTTAAAATATCTTTTACCGATTTATTTAGCAACATATTTAAATTACTATTTTTATATTTATTTGTTTTTAATGTCATAAATTGTGTCATTTATTCTCCGTTGAATTTTGAATCTATTATATTGAAGATTTAGTGTAAATGTATTAAATTCAGCGACAGTTGTTGCATATGATATATCAAATTGAGATAAGGATGTTGGAATTATTTTTTCGAAATTAAAAACAACTAATTCAAATCCATGATGATCTAGAAAAGAAATTTGCATTGGATCCCAAAATGGTCTTTTAACTTCATATATTTTAATAAATAATTCAATTTGCTCAAAAAGAATCCAATATGTCAAAAAACCTTCAGATAATTTAAATGTTAATGTTAAATTTTTATCGAATAAGGGTTCTAATTCTTTTCCAGGTCTATATGCTATTTTAAATTGCTGTTGTGGTTGTTCAATATTAGATAAACTAATAGCTGGGAAATTTAAACTTTGTATAGATGAATTCATAAAATCTTCTAAATTCTCATAAGGAAGTTTTAATCTCTTTACTATAGGAGTCCATCTTTCATGAATCTCAGGATAAAAAAACGATTTATTAAATCTGACTATAAATTGGTTTTGTAAACAATTAAGTATCATTAATTCATATTATTTAAAGTTTTACTTTCATTCTTTTGTTCCATATCTTTTTAGCAACTCAACAATGTCTTTAGACCCATTAGCTGCAGCATGCATCAATGCACTCCACCCACCATTAGTCTTAGCATTAACATCAGCGCCGGCCTTTAGTAACAACTCAACAACATCCTTCTGACCATTAGCTGCAGCACTCACCAATGCGCTCCACCCATCATTGTCCTTAGCATTTATATCGGCCCCAGCATTTAGTAACAACTCAACAACGTCTTTAGACCCATATCGTGCAGCAAGCATCAATGCACTCCGCCCACTATTGGACTTAGCATTAACATCGGCCCCAGCCTTAACTAGCAACTCAACAACATCCTTACGCCCATTATCTGCAGCATAAATCAATGCACTCCACCCATCTTTGGACTTAGTATCTATATCGGCTCCAGCATTTAGCAACAACTCAACAATGTCTTTATACCCATATCGCGCAGCATAAATCAATGCACTCCACCCATAGTTGTCCTTAACATTAACATCTGCCCCAGAGTTAAGCAGCAACTCAACAACATCCTTCTGACCATTCCTTGCAGCATTAATTAATAACTGATTCTTCTCTTTAAGAGACAATTTCTTTAAATCGTTTATGATTTGTTCTTTAGACTTTGGTTTTAATATGTCACCTAATGACTCATTTATAAATTTAGCTCTCATTTTATGAAAGTGTACTTAAATATGTTAATTTTTTTATTTCTGCATCAAAATCTCCTAATAATGCTAAAATTCCTTCTTGATTACAATCTTTATAATAATTTATCATTTCTAATAAATCTTTACAAATACAATTTAAAATGTATTCTGTTGATGCTATTGCTATGTCGGAAATATTATTGCTAATTGTATTAATTTTTGGTCTTCCAAAAGCTCCGATAACACATTCTCCTATTTTATCGATATTACTATCTAGCAACGATAACATTTCGTCTGTCATTTTATGTTCTGCATAACACTTAGTTTGCCAATGATTCATTCTTATTTGATTACGATATCCCATTAATTTAATTAAGAACCCAAATGATTTGTCTAATAAATTTTCAGGTTGTATCGAGATATCAACTAATATATTTTCCATTTATTAAAATTTATTTTAATTATATATTTAAGAAAATATTGAATAAAAATAGACGATTTTTTATTTATTGATGACTTAATTATAAAAAATTTATATTTAATTCAAAAAATATTATTTATTTTACATTCTTAAATCAAATAAAAACAAATTTCAAAAATATGAAAAAGAATATAGATAAAATAATGAATGTACATTATTGGCTTATAGATAATGACATTTACATGTTAATCTTCATTATTATATTTATAATTATATTTGCATTATGTTTATCAGAAACATTTAAAGCTATTATAAATTTTAACTCAGTTAATTGTAAATAAGTCTATAAATATGGGAAAAAATTTGATTTGTATTAGGGGATTACAGGGGTCGGGAAAATCAACACTGGCATCCGTTATTGGAAGTGCTATATGTTCTGCTGATGATTTCTTTATAAAAAATGGTAAATACCAGTGGGATAGAGACAAATTAAATCAAGCACATAATTGGTGTTTTAGAAAATGTGAATTATATATGATAAAAAATATAAGTCCTATAATAGTAGCAAACACATTTGTAAATGAAAACCACTTAGATCGATATATTGAATTATCTAAAAAATATAAATATATGTTTTTTTCCATTATTGTAGAAAATCGCCATGGAACTAAAAACATTCATGGAGTTCCAGATAATGTTATTGAAGAATTAAAATTAAATTTTAATATAAAGTTATGATATTTTAAGATGGATTTATCTGAAAATTTAAATAAAAAATTTCAAAATCAACATAAAATTGATGAAGTTGATACATTTCAGGAATATAGAAAATGGTCTAAACAAATTCCTTATATAAATTTTCCTATAGATTTAGGAGTTATAATTATGGCTCCTCCAAAAGGAGCCATAATTAGATTTTTAATTAAAAGAAAAAATTCCGATACCTTTATGAGTGTATATTTAGATTGTTATGATAGATTAGGTGTGGTTGGAGAACCATATTGGGAAATTTATAATTCTAAAAATGATGATGCATATAGATGCCCGTTAGAAGAAAATTCCGATGAATTATTAAAAAACATAAATTGGCTTTTAGGAAATAAAAGAATTAAATTTAAAAACCCCCTGAAACATTATTAAAATAAAAAAGAAAAATAATAAATAAATTTATCTAAAAGATTATTTTATAGAAGGATTTGCTTAAATTAGCAAGATGAATGACGTATGTTTTACTATAAGAAAACAGTATGAGATTAGTTTTAAATATCCAAGATGAAGAAACATTTAATATTTTTTTAAAAATATCTAAATCTAAAAAAGATAATGTAGAAATTATAAATGCAAATTCAGAAAGAAAACTTTTAAATAATATAAATGTTGGTGATGTTGATGCATTTATAATAGAAAATTCAACAACATATTATCAAAAATCTATAGATTTTATAAGGAAAAAACATCCAGATATATTAATAATTATTATCGGAGAAAAAGAATTAGATAAAATTGATAATGCAGATATTTATTTACCACTATTAGAAGATTTATCATATTTTTATTCGTTAATAATTAAAAGCATAATAAATTATCAAAGAAATTTTAGTACTTTAAAAAAATTAACTGTAAAATGTAAAAATAAAGTAGAATTTGGAGATTGTTATTATGAACCAAATCTAAGAATTTTATTTTATAATGGTAAAGAAATAAGTAAATTATCTGAAAAAACAGGAGGAATATTAGAGATATTAGCAATCAACTTTAACAAATTAGTTAAAAAAGAACTAATTTTAGAAAAAGTGTGGTTAAAAAGTGATTATTTTTCTAGTAGATCTATGGATGTTTATGTTTCTAATCTTAGAAAAATCTTTGATAATAATAATATAAATGTTAAAATCAAAAACGTATCTAAGTCAGGATTAATTCTATATTAAAATATTAATTTTAACATATTTTAACATATTTTAAGAATTATTTTTATTATATTAGCACCATAATTAAATTAAAAAGATGAAAAAATTATTAATTGTGTGTAAATTTATAATAATTAATTATTTAGGAATAGCTCAAATTCCTCAGTTTTGTGATACAATTTTATATTTATCATATTATAATGAAACAAATTTTAATGAGAAAACAACTTATCAGCCAGAAGTTACATTTAATTTTAATAATGATGTGATTGTAACAACCATGAAAGATCAAATGTGTAGGTACCGTTCATATGGAATAATAGAAGAAGGGAATGATAATATACACATTTGGAAAAAATATCAATGTTTAGATAATAGTGGCTCTTTAGTTCACATTACATTTGCTTATGAAAAACCATCAAAAGTACAAATAATTGTAATAGATTATGGTTCAATGTATATGTATTTTGAAGTTAGATCATATACTATACCTAATAAAATTAAAGATATTTTTGAGCATTTAAGTTTAGATAAAGATGCTTATAACACAATTTATTCTAATGAAGACATTAATAAATTTTTAAGACAATTTGGAAATCCAGAATTAATTACAAAATATATAATTTCAAATATTTTTATAAGTAAAACCCCATTAAAATCAATAGAAAGATATAACAGTACAGGAAAATATTTAGGTAAAGAAATTCATTATGAAAACTAAAATATCTAATAAATCAAATCTATCAGAAAAAGTTCTTAAAGAATTTTCAAAAAGAAACATGATAATAGAATTAATTCAAAATTCTTTAATTGGAAAATTAGATCCATCTTCTAATTTTAATCCTCAATTTTTAGCTGATGCTATACTAGAAAAATTAGAATTTAATAAAACTTATAAAGAAATAAAATGCGATAATATAAATTCTATTATAAATTCCTTTAATCAAATGATTAATGATATCGATAATGATATGAATTCTGAAATAGAAAAATTAGGAGACAGTTCATCAGATTTGTTAATTAAAAATTTTGCAAGAGGACAAAAAACAGCATGTGAGAAATTAAAGGATTCTCTAAATAAATTATAATATTATGGAAAACACTGAAAAATATGTAAATGAAACAATTCAAATTTGTCTGAAAGAACACCACGAAGGAAGAATGAGTTTAGAAACATATAACTCCATATATAGTAATTTAGCTTATATAAGATGGAAAATTAGACAAACTAATATGTTAATAAAACCTGTAAATAAAAAATGAATTATACTATTAAAGAATTAGAAGAAAATGATTTAATTATTTTTTCTGCAATAATGGGTTCTAATGCATATGGAACATCTTTACCAACGTCAGATAAAGATGTTAGGGGTGTTTTTATGCAACCATTAGCAGATATTTTAAAATATGGATATGCAGAACAGACAGCAGATGATAACAATGATATAATCTATTATGAATTGAGAAGGTTTTTATTATTAGCTGCTCAAAATAATCCTAATATTTTAGAATTACTTTTTTCACCAAAAGATTGTGTAATTAAGACTTCAGATGAATGGAGAATGATACAATGTCATGCTAATGAATTTTTAACAAAAAAATGTAAATACACATTTGCTGGTTATGCTATTGATCAAATTAAGAAAGCTAAAGGATATAATAAAAAAATAAATTGGGAAGAATCAAAATTACAACGCAAATCTGTTTTAGATTTTTGTTATATTCTTGTTGAAGGAGGGACAAAAAAATTTAAAGAGTGGGCTAAAGATTTATTTACTCAAGAAAGATTTGGTCTTGCAAACATAGAACATTCGCACGATATTTATGCCATGTATGATCTTAATGAATATGATGTGCCTAAAGGAATTGTTTCTAATGAAGAAACAGCAAACGACGTTCAATTAACTTCTATACCAAAGGGAATTAGTCCTATAGCATATCTTGCATTTAACAAAGATGCTTATTCTATTCATTGTAAAAATTATAATGAATATAAAAAATGGTTAAAAGAACGCAATGAAGATAGGTTTAAAATGAATAAAAAACATGGCAAAAACTATGATTCCAAAAATATGATGCATACTTTTAGATTATTAAATGTTTCTATTGAAATTGCAAGAACAGGAAATTTAATAGTTAGAAGATCAAATGAAGAGATAAAAATTCTTATGAAAATAAGAAATGGAGAATTTGAATTCGATAATTTAATAAATGATGCAGAACAATTAATTAGTAAAATTGATGAAGTTTATGAGAATTCATCTTTGCCTAAACAAATTAATAATGATTTCATTAATGAATTGTTGTATTCTATTAGGATTAAAAAGTATAAATTATAAAAATGGACAATTTTTTATTATTAAATCAATTAATTGTTGAATTAAATAAATCTAATTCAACACTAGATAAGATAAATATTTTATCTAAACCAGAATATAATAATATTTTTATTAAAGAAGTATTAAAAGCTGTTCATAATCCCTTTAAACAATACTATATAACATCTAAAAATTTAAAGAAGAGATGTGATCTTAAAAATGCAAAATGTAGTTATACTAGTTTATTACAACTTTTAGATGTTTTAAGTTCTCGTAAAATAACAGGTCATGAAGCTATATGTGAAACAAATGCATTTATTGATAAACATATAGAATTTAAAGATATTATCTATAATGTTTTTGATAGAAATTTAAAAACGAGGATGTCAGAAAAATTAATAAATAAAGTTTTTCCTGAACTAATTCCATCATTTGAAGTTGCATTAGCTAATAAATACGATGATAATATTGCTAAGAAAATAGATTTTATTAAGGAAGATTATTATGCTTCAAGAAAAATGGATGGTTTAAGAGGTATAGCCATAATTGATAATCATGACATTAAAATATATTCTAGAAGTGGAAAAGAATTTTTTACATTAGATGTAATTAAGGAAGAACTTCAAAAATTAAATCTTACAAATGTTGTGTTAGATGGAGAAATTTGTATAATGAAAGATGATTTAATAATTGAAGAGCGCGAAGGAGATCAAGAAAAAACATTTAAAAAAGATAATGAAGATTTTCAATCTATTTTAAAGGAATATAATAAAAAGAACCATACTATTAAAAATCCAAAATTTAAGATATTTGATTTTATTGACATTAATTCTTTTATGAATAGAAAAAGTAATAACAAATTATCAGAAAGACTTAAATATTTAGAATTTGCTTTTCATTCTTATAAAGGAAACGTTTTAGATATCGTAAAACAAACAAAAGTAAAATCTATTGAACACTTAATAGAATTAACAAATCAAGCTAAAAATCTTGGATGGGAAGGTATAATGATAAGAAAAGATTGTCCTTATGAAGGAAAGCGTTCTAATAATTTGTTAAAATGCAAATCATTTCATGATGCAGAATATATTGTTAAGGATATTAGTATAGGTCCATTTAGAGTTATAGTTAATGGATTAGAAGTAACAGAAAACATAATGAGAAATGTTCTTATAGAACATCGAGGGTTTCCCGTAGAAGTTGGGTCTGGATTTTCCATAAACGAAAGAAGATATTATAAAGATCATCCAGATGAAATAATAGGAAAGGAGATAACTGTAACTTTTTTCGAGGAAACAACCAATCAAAACGGGGAAATAAGTTTGAGATTTCCTACCATAAAAGCAATTTATAAAAATAAAAGAGATGTTTAAACGAATTAAAATATAAAACCAGCGTGCATTTTCAAATGCTGAGCAATTTTAATTGAGAGTTTATCCCAAACAACGTTAAATAAATCTCACTTAGGAAAAAAGTACTTGTGAGTAGTAATAACTAAAAATTATAAAAATGATTAAATTTACAGAAGTAATTCAGACGCAATTTGATAAAATGTGCGCATCTGGAAAGTTGTTCAGAAGTTCATTAACTGGACAGCAAGTTTGGGATTTGTATATTAATGGATTTGAGAAAAAATATAATCCAATATTCAGAGACCCAGAAAGTTCTATGCACAACTGTAATTTGTGTAAAAATTTCATTCGTAGATATGGTAATATTGTATCTATTGATGAAAATTATAACATAATTACAATGTTCGATGTAATTGTACCAAAAGAATTTATTACTGTAGCAAAATCTATTTCAGATTCACTTAAAATAACAAAAATATCTGATGTATTTTTTGAAACATTCAATGAATTAAACTCTTTGCCTTATGAAAGTTGCAACAAAAATAATGATTTATTTAAATTAGGCATTGATAAAAATGTAAAACGATATACTAAAGAAGAAGCAGAAAAATATGGAGTAGTTAAACCGGAGGAAGTAAAAACTTTCAATCATTTACATTTGAAATTACCAAAACAATTTGTAGATATGGGAAATAAATCTATCGAGGCTATAATGGCTGATTTCCGAGATGCAAAAAATGTCTTTCAAAGAGCAATGCAAGAAATTCCTTTAGATACGCTTAATTTGGTAAAAGATCTTATTAATCAAGGAAGCTTATTGGATGGGCAAACACATTTGTATAAAATTGAACAAATTATTCCTTTGAAAAAACATTATGACTATACTGAGATCAATAAAAAAAATAATTGGTGTTGGGTTAATTCATATAAACTTCAATTTGCCAAATTTAAAAATGAGCTTATTGGTGTACTGTGTACAGAATTGGCAGAAGGCAAAGAATTAAATGAGGCTTGCCAAGCATGGAACAAGAGGGTTGACCCCGCTAATTATATGAAGGCGGTTGCTCCAATTACAAAAAAGCAAATTGAAGAAGCTAAAAAATTTGTTGAAGAAAATGGATATGAAGAATCTTTTAATAGAAGGTTTGCAACTATCGATGATATTAAGGCTTCTGAAATTTTTCATGTAAACGTGGGCAAAGGCGAAATTAAACCAGTATCAATTTTTGATGGTGTAAAATCAACTTCGACAAGACACAAAAGAAGTGAATTTGAAGGCATAGATGAAGTTTCGATTGAAAAATTTATGAAGGATATTTTACCTGAATGCACTTCAGTTGAGGCGTATTTATCAAATAAACACGAAGGAAATTTGGTTTCACTAACAACTGCAAATATTAAAGAAAGCAAACCTATTTTTAAATGGACAAATAATTATTCATGGACATTTAATGGGAATTTAGCTGGGAAATCTCAAATAAAAGAAGCTGTTAAAACTGCTGGGGGTAGAGTTGATGGGATTTTAAGATTTTCAATGATTTGGAATGATACAGATGGACAGGATAATTCAGATTTAGATGCTTGGTGTGAACAACCAAATAGGGAAACAATTGGATTTAGTACTGGTTTTAGGAAAGACAGAGGAAATGCTTTTAGTTCTTTAAAAGGACAATTGGATTTGGACAATACCTGTCCTAGCGGAAAGATGGCAATTGAAAACATTTATTTTGTTGATGCAAAATATATGAAAGAGGGGGTTTATAAATTTTGGGTAAATCAATATAGTGCTCGTAATTCTCAAGGCTTTAAAGCAGAAATTGAGTTTAATGGAGAAATTTATTCATATGAATACAATAGGCCTGTGTCAGGAAACATAATGGTTGCCGAAGTTACTTTTAAGAAAAGCGAATTTGATATTAAACATTTGTTACCAGAAAATCATTCATCTAAAGATCTATATGGATTACAAACTGAACAGTTCTATAAAGTGAATTTGGTTTGTTTATCTCCTAATCATTGGGCCGAAAATAACGTAGGTAATAAACACTATTTTTTCATGCTTGATAATTGTAAATGCCAAACTTCAATTAGGTCGTTTCATGCAGAAAACCTTATTCCAGAGTTAGCTCAACATCGTAAGGTTTTAGAAGTACTTGGAAATACAACAATGATTGAGCCCGTAACAAAACAATTGTCTGGACTTGGATTTAATGCAACAGTAAGAGACGAACTTATTGTAAAATTACAAGGCTCATTTAAAAGAATAATAAAAATAAAATTTTAATAACTTAAATTTAAAAATATGTACAAACAAGCTTCACAATTAAGATTAAGATTTTTGACTAATGTAGGTCAATTATCAGTAGAACAACTCTGGGATTTATCTCAAACACAGTTGTCAAACTCTATTAAGGCAGTAAAAAAAGTATTGAAAAAGAACGATGATGATGAGTTATCGTTTCTTGAAGATACCAAAGAAGTTGATATTGAAAATCAGTTAAGGTTTAATATTCTTAAAGATATTTATCTTACTAAGAAAAAAGAAGCCGATGAACTCAGAAATGCTGCTGATATTAAGGCACATAATCAGAAAATTGATTCCTTAATTGCCGAAAAACAAGAGGGTAAATTAAGAGAAATGTCAATTGAAGATTTGGAAAAACTTCGTAAGTGATAATTAAAGGGCGTAATTTGCGCCTTTTATAACTGACTTATTGTGTAATGGTAGCACAGCAGATTTTGGTCCTGTTAGTCTAGGTTCGAATCCTGGTA
>Ga0265297_10008958_pt1 | contig 13158 bp, 11 predicted proteins | sample Munlanlwell13791_FD_192502 | JGI IMG/M metagenome (GOLD analysis project Ga0265297, IMG submission 192502) | Leachate microbial communities from a municipal landfill in Southern Ontario, Canada - Leachate well 137-91 | ecosystem: Engineered > Solid waste > Landfill > Unclassified | place...
TGGGCGATGGTAGCCGGTAGCACATCCAAAAATAAGAATTAAAACGCAAAGGGATAAGGTGGGATTTATTATTCTTTTCATCGATTTTTCTCTACTTTCTTCAAAACTTTCGACCATCTTTCTGCCTTCTTGGGATCTTCGATTTGGTTTTTGAGCCATTCCTCATAAGTCAAAATAGGCTCGATGTTATTCTGCTGCATCTCAAGGCGGTATTTGCCATATTCTTCTTTTGTCTCAAGTTCAACCTTTTCGTAGTTAACATCACTTGCTCGGCATGCCGCTCCGATTCCAGCTCCGACAAGCGCAAAGGCGCAACCATTTAATAAAAATAATATCATTATAAATGAAATTAATATTTTTCTATTCATTTGTTTTGTATCACGCTACCGCCCCCAACAAAAAGGGGGCGCATATTCCTACCGGCAACAGTTACGTAAATCCGATAAGACTGCATTTCCCCTTCCCCTTTCGGGGAGTGATGCAGTCTACCTTACGTAACTGTTAGAGGCCCTAAGTCCTCTTTAAGGTAGAGCTATTGAATCAGTTTTTCTAACTCAAGTTTACCTAAACTTTACCAAAAGTCAAATCTAAAAAAACTCCTCTATATTATTGTTTTATCTTCTTTTTTTTGAGCAAAAAAATCTCTAATATCTCTGCCATTGAATCATTCAAACGTTCGTCTTGACACTCAGCAACATATTGATTCAAATACCTCAAATAGTCCCAACCGTTGATCTCAAGTCCTTCATGATAAACATTAACAAATTCGCTAATAAACATGGTTTTCTGGAAATCTGTAAGCATAACCCATTCTTTAGGGGTAATTTTAGAACCATCCCAACGAGCTTTATCTAGAGGAAAGAAACATACCTCGGGGATATTATCAGAACTATACTCATAACTGCTGCCTATATTCTCAGGGAAAGGGTTAAATTCTTCTGCGAACAGCAAAGCATAAGACAACAATAATGTTGCCATCGCCCAACCAACTATTAATTGTTTTTTATTCATTCTCACTAAAGGTCTTTAGCTCTCTGAGAATTTGATAGCAGTTCATCCAAGAGTTTCTTTGCATGATTTAACCAAAACTTATTATGCTCATCAGCGCAAGGCTGAAGACTAAGTATTGCCTGTCTAAATAGTATCTCGGCTTGTTTTTCGTCTTTATAATTACTCTCTTTTAAATATAGAGAACCCAAAAAACAACACAGCTGCCCATAATCCGATAGCGTTGTTGATTTTTGAGCTTCCATTAACTCCTTGGCTTTTAAATAAAGAGGTATGCTATCATTTTCTTTTTTAAGATGACTCGTGTATAAAGCCTTAAGAAAATAAGGCTGATAATTATTCTGCTCTATTTTTATTGCTTCATCACACATATCTACCGCCTTCTGTTTTGCATCAGGAGAGCCGATATAATTTCCGTAAATCTTAATTAACAAAATGCGGAGATTATTTTCTCGCGGTTCGATCCTTAACGCTTCCTCTGCATACCTAGTGGAAGCGACATATATACCTCTACGAAAGAAATACACAGCAGTAAGAGCTAAGCTAATGAATGTTTCCTGAGAGCTAAGGGCACCAATAGTTTTTATGTTTTTTGAAGCATATCTTTGCAGCATTTCTTCAGTTTCTTTTGAATCCTCCTGAGGTGAAATACTGAGCTTAAATTCTACGCTACTATCAGGATTAGTCTTCGCACTGAAACTTATTGTTCGTTTACTAAGAAATTTTTGAATCCTCTGCTTGATCTTCCGCCAAAACATCATATAGTTAACCTTCCTTCCATAAAGCCTAAACCATTGATTTATTCCTGCTTGGTCATTTACTCGAACTCCACAACCGTCAAGAGTTCTCTTATGTCCATATTAAATGCCTTGGCGACTTTAACCAAAACTTTGGTAGTCCCTAAAGATTTACCGTTTTCTATGCGTGAGAGCGTTGCTTTACCGATTCCGCCTAGCTTTGCAAGCTGTTGCAGAGTAATGTTATGTTTATGGCGAAGTGATTTTATTCGTTGGGAGAGGGTCACTATATCTAAATTTCTAATATTTTCCAATCGGATAGGCTATTTGGGTCGTAGTGATATTTTTCTTTATCATAGTATCGCCAAGTTCCAGCAGCATAAATTACAATACCACCCCATAACTTTCGTTTCTTTTTAGTCTGTTCACGTAAATATCTTTGTAGGCCGTTTGACCTTGGCTCTGAATCACGAGCGGTAATACCACCCTTAGTATCGAACAACCCAATAGTATCATCTTTGAACTGAACAATAAAATCAACATAGAAACTTCTTTCAAAATTATTTTCATCTTTATATGGTACAGCAAAATACTTGATTTCTCCTTCACCATTTTTATACCACCATTTTATCTTTTTAGAAACTTCAAGCTGTTCTATGAAACATCTTTCTGGTTCACTCAAACGTGCCGAATAGAATGGCTTTATAACGGACTTAGATTTATCACTTTTCTCATATTTACTATTATAACTAATAAACATAGGCACTTCCCACTCTGGCGTTTCTTGTATCTCTCGTTTTTCACTGAGTTGCTGAACAACATCCGTCTTGTATTTTTCTTTTGCTAAATTTATAACATTAACAAAGGCCTGGAAATTCTCTGGTGCTAAAACAAGTCTTTGGGCTTCAGGGTCGTATTTATCAATTTTGTATTTCTGCTTGATGAACAAATAGATTGCCGTCTTCATTCTGTCACTTGAATCAACGGGAGCATAAGGAGAACAGGCGTGAGCTATAAACCTATCAAATCTATCTGACAGCTCCTTTTCGTTTAGCTCAATATCTATCGTTCCTTTATGCTCTACTTCGCCCGCCTTATCAACATCAATAATCCTTCCGTCGCTCATGATGGGATTAATAACACGTGATGGTTTTAAGTCAATCTTATCATCCAGTTCATGTTCTTCTGCGACTTCAAAGAATATAGTTGCAAACCTTCCCGAAAGCCTCGTTCTTTCTCTTTGTCGTTTTAAGTAAATTGAAGGGATTGATATTTTATTATATAACTTATCATCTCTTTTTCCTTCATATATCGTGATGTAATCCTTTGCATAATCTTCCGTAATCTTTATATCCGATAGATTAGTAAAAACAAATCCCTTATTCAATTCTGGTTCGTTGTAATATTTCAATTCAGGCATTCGCATTATTCTGCCTATTGTTTGAATAGTAAAATCAAAACTCTTTGATTCTCTGAAAATCACAAGTATGGAAGCTCTTGGACAATCCCAACCCAAAGCTATTGCTTGTTTAAATATTAACACTTCAACTTTATTATCGTTTTTTTCTATATTAGTCAAAGCATTTGAATGTTGCTCTGAGAGCCAAACAGCTAACCTTTCATTCTTTTCTGTAATATCAAATTTTTCTTCAAGTATACGGATAACGCTATTTTTTTTATCCTCCATTCCTTCTCTTGCATCAGGAAGCTGGATAAGAACAAGGGGATTAATATCTGCGTTTTCTTCTTTTAACTTCATCTGTAACCATTTTCGTTTTAATAAAGCAGATTCAATAACCAATTCATCTGCACTTCTATCGCCAATCTTTTTCTTTTCAAATTCTGGATTAATGGAAATCTCCGATTTAATCATCTCTTCAGCTTTCACATCAGCTAAGTGTACCTTCTCAAACTCAAACATGTTTTCTTGTAAATGAGGAGTGGCAGAAACTTCAAGTGTTACTTTAGGAGCAATAACCTCAATTAATTCTCTTGATTTCTCTGATTTTGCCGTATGATGGCTTTCATCAATAATCAATACAATATCTCTACCTTCTTCTTTAGTATGCTGAATAATACTATTTAGATTGTTATCTTGCTCATTTTCTCTTACGTAAATGTTTATATCTTTTTTGTTTATGCTGTGCCAATTCAGAAAAAGAATCTCATTCTCGCCAATTTTTCTATCTTCTAAATCCTCAAAATAAGAACACTGAATTAATCTGTCATCTTCATAATATTTTTCTAACTTTTCTTTGCTTTGTTCATGCAACATTCTTACTGAAACCCAAACAAAAGAAAAAGGCCTATCATTTTTTTTATCGTTTACGAGTTTTTTAAGCATTTCCGAAACCATGAGGGTTTTACCAGAACCTGTGGGAGCTTGAAATACTACAATTACGTTGTCAGGAGCACTCAATGCTCTATTAGCTTTTCCATAAAGATTTTTAATTGCTTCTTTTTGATAATCTCGCAGTTCTATCATTTGAATATCCTCTTATATACATTTAGTATGACTGCTGGAATTGGCTTTAATTCTATCCTATCAGCCATATCTTCAAATTCCTCTTCTCTCGCACTTTCATCAAGAGAAAATATATAAACCACAAACTTCTTCTTCATATTTTTTGCTTCTTTCTTAAATGCATCAATGCCTTCGTCATCATATATAACTCCTAAGTGTTTGTTCTGGCTATTCTTGAATATTCTGAAATCCTCACCCTTCTTCACATAGTCAAAACATTCTTCTTTCAGGCATAGCATTTCGGTAGCCTGCTTGCTAAGTTTCTTCTTATTTCTGTCAGTAAGCTCAGCTTCAACAAAGTCTGTATTATAATATTTAAGATTACCACTAAGTCCATCTACTTTTTCTCCTTTTGGAGATATATATCCCAATATTGCTTTTTTGATTCGAGGATAACAGATATTCTTACAAATATCTCCCTCATTGTTTGTACAAAGAATGAATTTTCTGTTGCTATCTTCTTCCTTATTAAGCTCAAGAACAGCATGTCCCGTTGAACCTGAACCAGCAAAAAAATCAAGAATATAAATATCCTTTGTTTTATTTGTAATGCGAATTAAATGTTCTACTAACTGTCGTGGTTTTGAAAATGGGAAATCAATTTTCATCTTGATCAACTCTTTTGACCCTAATGAATTCGGTATATCTATAAAAGTCAACGGCTTCATCCCTGATTCTTGTCTTTCGTGTAGATATATTTTAGTATAAATATTCCACTTTGACTGATTACCTTTTTCATCGACCAACGGAGACGTTTTGGTCTTAACAAATACAACTCGGTCATCTTTTAGATTCTTTTCGAATGTTCCAGGTATCCAACGAAACATTTTATCTTCTTCTGGTGTAATAACCTTCGTCCCGTCAGGGCAGGTAATGTAATATCTTTGATTGGGTCGAGGGTCTAAACTGGGCATATACAAAGAAACAAGATTATATTTACCTCGTTTATCTTGATGTTTGAATAGCTTCAAATATTTATCTGTTGTTTGAGCGAGTGCATCATCAAATTCATTTAAAAGTAGATAGTTTTTTGTGTAAACAAAAACATAGTCTGTCGATGGAGAAAAGAAATTACCTTTATTGCTTGTTGCTTTTGATTTTCTGGTAATAATGGATAGCAGATTATTTTCTCCGAATATTTCATCACAAATAAGTTTTAATTGAGCTACCTCATTGTCACCGATAGAAATAAAAATAACGCCTTCTTTGGTCAATAAATTCTTTGATAATCTGAGACGCTTCTCCATAAAAGAAATCCATTTAGAATGACGATAACTATCTTCTGAATCAACATACTTATCATTGAATACAAAATCTTTGTTGCCCGTGTTATATGGTGGGTCAATATAAATCACATCAATTTTACCCTTATGCGTATAATTTAACACTGAAAGGGCATGATAGTTATCACCTTCGATGAGTATATTGGTGGATTTATTGTTATCCGTCTTAATTTCTTTTGATTTATCTTCTACAAGAACTGGCAGTTTTTCTTTACACAAATTGGCCACTTCTTCCTGCTTGTCTTCCCAAACTAAACCATAGGTCTTTTTTAGCTTTTTCTCTAATTTCTCAACTTCTCTTACAAGCTCTTCTTTACTCCAATTATCGTAATTTCGTTTTGCCATATAATTTTCCTTCACTGCCAAATGAACTTTATCTAGATGACGATGGCGAAGATGAAGACGATGAAGAAGATTCATCTGCTTGCTGTATCTCTTTAACTAAATGAGCAAGATAACCAGAATGTTTAATTTTAGGTAAAATGTGCAACAAAACTGAGGTTCGAAATAGTTGGGAATGTAATATAATTTGCTCTCTCGTTTGTATCTCTTTGATACTACCTTGTTTTATGAGTGCTGGAATATACTGATAAATATTTTTCCCTCCGCTTAATTGTCTAATTTCATTTTTTGTTAAAGGCTTACCCTTGATGGCTAAAATATCTAGAATTAATTCGTTGATGCTCGGCTTCCCTTTAAAATCATATAATGTTGCGAAATCCTTGGTTTGCAAATCATATGCTGTTTTGTCTATGGCCTCATCCCAGTCTTTATCATCTATAGACATATCGGTATCTACCTCTATAAGGTTGTGTCCTATCATTTGAATAGAATGAGGATAACCACCCGTAACAATAATATTACCTAACAGGGCTTCTTCATTCCAAGAAACCTTTGCCTCTGTGAATCCCTTTTGAAGAACCTCCGCAGCTTCCAGTAAAGGCATTACTCTTAAAGGAATTAAATCAAATTGTCTTCTTGCTGATTGGTCGCTTATAAAGAAATTTTCCACAGTCCTATCATAACCGATAAGCAAAAAACAGATATTTCCTATGCCTTTAACATCGAGGGTGGTAATCGCTCCCCTAAAAAGCTGAGCGCATATTCTTATATCGGCAACATTATCCAACTCATCGATTATTATTAAAATACCATCTCTAACGTCACTGCTTTCTTTCTTTATTTCTTGTATTATATTGGACAGGATAGAAACTACGAGGTCTTTAAGCACTGTGGTATCTTTTTGCTGGTCTTCCAAACCAACCTCTATCCCGAAAGAAAATGCTCCTATTGAAAATTTACCGTTTTTAAATACATCTCCGAGCCTTGTTCCCAATTGGTCAATAATGCTTTTGGGCATAGAATCTGTTAGTTCATTCAATGAGGCCTGCATCACGCTTGATATGGATTGATTCTTCTCGGCCGAGTAATAAGCAGTTAAAAAATTTAGACCTCCCAACTCTGGGTCATTTATTATAGCAACATTCTTAATCAACTTTGCCAAAGCGGTCTTACCTATCCCTCTTTCTCCATACAATAAGAAACTTGATGGCATGCCTCTTTTTGCTTGGTTTAGTTTCTGGATTATTTTCCATATTTGTTGTTTTCTACCAGCAAATAGGTTCGTAGCAACAATGGAGTTAGGATTGAATGGATTGTATTCTTTCATTAAGCTCTCCTACTTTTATAAAAAGTATCATAAATACTATATATTGTCAATATATTTTGTATAAAAACTATATAAATATATAAAATTCTATATATTTAATATAAAATTATATATATAGAATCTAAAATTGGCTGGTTTTAAGGCAGGCTTGCTTCTAACTCATATTCAAATGTTGCATTGCGTTCATAATGTGCTTCTTATTGGCCCGCCGGGAAGCGGCAAATCAATGCTTGCAAAAAGAATCCCCACTATCATGCCCGATATGTGCGAACAAGAAATAATCGAAACAACCTGCATCCACTCTTCGACGGGGATTATTCCTGCCGAAGGCCTTGTCCTCTGGCGGCCGTTCCGCTCGCCGCACCACACCACATCCGATGTGGCTTTAATCGGCGGGGGATCCATTCCTCAGCCGGGAGAAATCAGCCTTGCTCATAACGGCGTGCTTTTTCTTGATGAACTGCCTGAGTACGACCGCAATGTCTTAGAGTCGCTGCGCCAACCCCTTGAAGAAGGGTGTGTACATATTTCGCGTGCGAAAAAATCACTTACCTTCCCCTGCCGTTTTATGCTGGTCTGCGCCATGAATCCCTGCAGGTGTGGCCACTATAATGACGCCCTGTCTTCCTGCAGGTGTTCAACAACACAAGTACATAACTATCGCTCAAAAATATCAGGGCCCCTGCTTGACCGTATCGACATTCATATCGAAGTGCCTGCGGTACGTTATCAAGAATTAACAAGTTCGCATCCCGCCGAGAACTCGGCCTGCATCAGAGAAAGAGTCAACAAAGCCCGCTCAATTCAAAAGAAGCGTTTTGCCTGTGAAGGCATTTTTCATAATGCCCAAATGAGCCACAAACAGGCAAAGAAATTCTGCATGCTCGGGCATGAAGAAAACGAATTGCTCAGGGCGGCGATGACAGAATTAAAATTAAGCGCCCGCTCCTATGATAAAATTTTGAGGGTCTCCAGGACAATCGCGGATTTAGAAGATTCTGAAAACATTACCGCAGCGCATATTGCAGAAGCCATACATTACAGGAGCCTCGACAGAGATTTTTTTTCTTAAGAAATGACCGATAACCATACAAACAAGCGAGGTTGACGCAAAAGAGCGGATCAATTTTTGCTGCGGCTATAAAGACTTTGGCAGGCGGGGTTTAATCTCTCCCTTTTGCACCTTGTCCAAAAAAGAATCCAGTAATTCGTCGGCCTGATCAAGGCTTGCAAGGAGACTATCGGAAAAGATATTGGTGACGTCAAAGACAAGCTTAACGTGCGGCTGGGGATTAACAAGTATAAAAGAATTATTGTTTTCTTTCATGCTCTTCCTGATTCTTGCCAGCGCCCGGAGTCCCATACTGCTGACATACGTCAAGCCGCTGAGATCAACGATAATGGCGATGGCCCGCGGCAAAATTTCACTTGCCGCCTTCTCGAATTGATCATAGGTCTGTGTATCGAGCGTCCCCGTCAAGGTAATCTGGAATGCCCCTTTTCGTATTTCCTTCTTGGATAATTCCAAACCCATATGCAAACACTCCAAAGCTAACAGTACAATAACCAGGCCGCTGCCTTAACAGCGTATTAATACTATTCTACAACCGGCAGCCCCAATGTCAATTCAAGAAACAAAACGGCAATGCGTTCTTGCGGCAAGCATGTAACACTGAAGTCATCCGGCCATGCAAACCCCGGCATGAGAAAAATGAAAGGCGGACACGAAAAAATACTTAAGGATGAAGCTGTTGGTGCATGCGGCTACTTTGATTTTATGGCCAGAACTTTGATGAAATCCGCCGCGTCTTCTATTTTGTCGGTAATTCCCTCGATATATTCTGCAAGCTGATACGACAATAAAAGCGTCGGCGCATCCAACTTTTCGCTGATGATCGACTCTATCATCGCCCTCTTCTGGTCATCGGCCTGGCTCTCGCAGGCATCTGCTTCATGACAATCAGCGATGGCCTTCTTGAGGTCGTTTCTCATCAGAGCTTCTATGCCATCTTTCAGTTTAGAAATAGAATTAAAAAGTATATCCGTGGCTTTAGCCATCTCGCTCAATATTGATTGGGGCAGTTTTACCTTTATGAAGTCTAAAATTCTTGCCGCGCCATTCGTCCAGTCGGCAATCTTATCCAGCGAACGCACAAAATGCAAAAGGTCCTCTCTGTCCGGAGGAACCAAGAGCCCTTCCGAAAGCTCATCAACCATCTTTGACCTTAAATCATCGGCTTTGCGTTCGCACTCCCGTACTTTCTCTATCGCTTCTTTCTTACCGGCATTGTCTCCGGCGATATAAGCCAGGATTGCTTTCTTAAACCACTCCACAGTCTGATAGGTAACCTCAACGTGTTTTTCCGCATCTTCTAAAATGATTTTTTCTTGTTTCATGCCCAACCAGCCTAAAATATTCCTTGATTCTCTCATGGTACATACCTCCTGTCTATTTTACTACCAAGCTTAATAATTTTACTATTAAAAATGATATGACGCCGCTCACAAACGGCGTCAGGCTCCAGCTAAAGACAATTTCACCTATTATTTTTTTGTTCACCATCCTGACGCCCTTAATCAATCCCACACCTACCACGGCCCCCACAATAGAATGGCTCGTAGAAACAGGTATACCAAGCACCGTATATAAATGCACGTTTAACCCGCTGGCAAGCTGTGCCACAATTGCCATTAAAGGCGCCAGGCGGGTTATGCTAAATCCAACAGTCTGAATAACCCTGCGGCCAAATGTTACAATACCGATTAATATAGCGACGCTTCCATAGAGCGCTGCCCGATTTGAGCTGAGTATTCCCGCGCCGGTGATTACCCCGGTGGCATTTGCTACATCGTTGGCGCCCCACGTAAATGCCAGATAAATACTTGTGGCAAACATCAAAAAAACAATAACAGTGTCGTTAATCCTCCTCGGTATTATAGAATAAAAAAGTCTCCTGAAAGGCCGATACAGAACATAAGAAATTACCCCTGCGCCCACCGGAGTAAACACCCAACAGATAAATATATCCAGTAACTTCCTCCAGATTACCGGAGCGCCAATAGCAACGCCTGCGCCCGCGATCGCTCCCACAATTGCATGGCTGGTGGAAACCGGCAAGCCGCGCAGCGTCGCCAAAAGCACCCATGTGCCGGCGCCAAAACAAGCTGCCAGAGCAACTAAAAGGGCCGCATTCGGTTCCAAGGCATCTAAAGGAACTATGCCTTTACCCACAGTCTTTATTACGTGCGAACCTAATAATATGGCGCCTAAAAGACTGCACGAACAGGTAATAACTATACCTTGCCTGAGTGTCATCCTGCCCGAACCGATATTGGCGCCAACGCAGTTTGCCGCATCGTTTGAGCCTATGGTCCAGCCAAGATAACCAGCAATGGCAAGAGTCAATGCTATTAGCAATACGCTCATATATAGAGGGAAGTTCTTATTAAAAACTTAAGACGGTTAAAGAGATATTATTCTATCAGTTTAACGCGGCAAAAGCAATCAAATGATTGTTCCCGGTATTATGGGAAAAATAATTAAAAGTTTTTTTAAACATTGCAACAAGTCGTTGCCGGATTTTAAAGCATTGTTCTGCGCATATCGCACAAACACGCCGGTTGAGAGAAGCCTTGATAGAAACCCATGGCCGTATTACAATAATCTCAGCCCTATTTTTCCTTTTAACAAAATGAATGCTCCTTTTACGCAGAAAATGCGCATCAGCGCTCATATGAAGCGGCTTACAAACTTTACCGATATTTCTGTGTTTCGCGCCTGCCTCATCCTATTTTTTCTCGCGCTCATCCCCCGTATCGTTTGTCTTTGGCAAATGCAACACAGCCCTTTAGCGAACATGCTCACCCTGGATGCGGCATCATACGACCGCTGGGCACGAGAGCTTGCCGGCGGCAACTGGTTAGGCAAAGACGCATTCTACGCCGCGCCGCTCTATCCTTACTCACTCGGCATCCTCTATCGGCTCTTCGGCCGCTCCTTTCTTTTAATACGCTCTATCCAAATAATTATCGGCGCGGCCAACTGCGTGTTGATTTTTCTCGTTGCCAAAAAGGCACTCAAGAATTCCTCCGTCGCCATTCTTGCGTTCACATTTGCCCTCTTCTTTAAGCTTTCTGTTTTTTATGAACTGTTTCTTGTTTCGGAAACACTCGCTTCGTTTTTCTTTCTGCTCCTGATTTATTGTGCACTCGATATGCGCCAACACCCCACGAATGGGCGCTTTGCGGCCTTAGGGGTCATCTATGGGCTTTCATGCCTTATGCGGCCGCATTTTCTTATATTGCTCCCCTTGCTCATCATCTTGATCATTACGGGATTACCTGCACTGCCCCGCTATGGCCGGATAAAAAAATGCGCGCTTTTTATTTACATGTTTATACTATGCGTGCTGCCGGTGACCGTGCGTAATTATGTCGTGGCAAAAGATTTTGTCCCTTTGGCTGCGCATGACGGGATTAATTTTTATTTGGGAAACGGACCGTTTGCCGACGGCCGCCATACCAATGTCCCGTTTCTAAGCAGCGACTTCCAGGGAATTAAAGATTCCCGACGCGTTGCAAGCCTCGCCGCCAAGAAAGAACTCAAAGCCTCCGAGGCGTCACGGTACTGGTACGGTAAAACATTCGAGAGCATTGCCAAAAACCCGAAACGATACTGTGGTCTGCTCTTACAAAAACTCCGATTCTTTTTAAGCGGCCTTGAGATGCCCGATATTTTTTCTTACAGTTTTTCATACCAGTTCATCCCCGGCCTCAAAATACTCTTCGTCGACTTTTTTCTCCTCATCCCCCTCGCAATTATGGGGATATGCCTTGCTGTTGCACCGAAAAAACCCGCTGCCGTACTTTTTCTATTCTTTATTTCCTATACAATTGGAGTAATCCTGTTTGTCGTCAGTGAACGGCTCAAAATGCCTCTCTATCCGCTTTTTATCCTCTTTGCCGCTGCAGGCGCAATCCTGTTGTTTTCTCCCGCCACAAGCAGCACACGAAAGCTAACAGGCCTGACAATTTTTATCGTCTGCGTGCTCATTAATTTCAACAAGGGGTTTGATTATTTTTACCGCGTTAACCACAGCGCCAGCTATGCAATGGTGGGAGATGTCCTGTTGAAAGAAAATGAAACGGAGAAAGGCTTTGAGTATTTGCGCCGCGCGGTTGCGCTCGCACCCAAGACCCCCGACGCTCACCTGCTCCTTGGATTATGGTATCTGCGCGCCAATAAACTTGCGGAGGCCGAAAAATCCTTCATCACTTCAATTAAATTAAATCCGAACCTGGCATTCGCCCATTACTACCTCGCAACAATTTATGCCCGCCAAGGAATGTATGCGCACGCGGATTTCCATATGAGAAACTATCATTTATTAAAATCGCGGTAAATGGTATAATAATTTTGTTTGAAAGGGCAGGTAAGAAAATAACCGTAGGCATACGCTAACCTTATCACAAAGGAGCCCCGCTCTATGCGAAGAGAACCCTTTATCTCAATCATCATCCCGGTAAGGAATTTCGAACGCACCCTCGATAAAACCTTTGAATACCTCATGAACATCGACTATCCGCGCGACAAGATGGAAATCGTCATCGCCGACGGCGGAAGCACTGACGGCACTGTGCCGCTCATCAAAACCTACCAGCAAAAATACCCTTTCATAAAACTGATCGAAATCCCCAACTGCCCTTCACCCGGTTACGCACGCAACAAAGCCCTCGAGAACGTCAGGGGAGAGTTTCTTTTGTTCACCGACGGCGACTGCGCGCCGTGCAAAAATTGGGTGTATGAATTGTTAAAGCATTTTGAACGTGACGAGAAAATCGGCATTGTCGGTGGGGAGATCTATACGCTGCGCGTTGAAAAAGACAATATCGTCGAGGCCTGGTGCGAACATTTCCGATTCAACATGGTGTCGCCGC
>Ga0265297_10008959_pt1 | contig 13156 bp, 9 predicted proteins | sample Munlanlwell13791_FD_192502 | JGI IMG/M metagenome (GOLD analysis project Ga0265297, IMG submission 192502) | Leachate microbial communities from a municipal landfill in Southern Ontario, Canada - Leachate well 137-91 | ecosystem: Engineered > Solid waste > Landfill > Unclassified | place...
GTAAATGGATCGTTCCTGGTTATCGACTTCTTTGATGATCCACCGTACCTTCTTTTGATTCAGTTTCCTCATTGGAACTGAATCGTCTATCTCCTTTTTCAGGAGAAAGTAATTTCGGGAAAAGACAGTGAGGAAAAAGGAGAAATATATTTAAATACCTGGTGTATAAGAAACCGAAGAGATGGTGGTGTTGGGATGAGGGATGACCCGATAGCAACGGTACTAGATGATTTATTGCGACTGGATGATGTTTATGCCTGTGTCGTCGCACGACGAAACATGATTTCCGTCATGCCATCAAAGGAAGAATTCAAACCCGAGGTGAACCAGATCTGGGACGTTATCAAACGTGCAATGGACGACGTCTTTACGGTAATCGGGGAGTATTCCGGTGCTGGTCTAGGCGAGATGGAGTTCCGACTACAGGACTACGAGGTACTCTTCTATGTGTTTCCCGACACTGAAAATGCACTGGTCGCGATTATTCCTGCGCTCGCAAACAAAGGGTTACTCGAGGTCGAATTAGAGAACGCTCGTCGGGAGATTCTTAAGCTCATGGAAACGCCACCAACAGAGTCGAGTATTTCGAAAAAAGACGATGAGATTTACGCTACCGCATAAATAGAAAAAATTTAGAGAAATAGAAGAATGATGCCCGAAATAGAATCCGCTGTAGGGATGTCCAGAAAATGGGATGCAAGAACCGCAGGAAGAGAAGTCGCTGAGACAGCAATCCAAAAACTCAGCAGACCCCCTGACGTCTTCTTGTTATTTTCCACCATTCATTATGAGAAACACGGTGGATTCCAGGAATTGTTAAAGGGTGTTTATGATGTTATCCCTGAAAACACACCTTTAGTTGGTGGTACAGTAACTGGTTTTTTAAACAATTATGGGTGCTTTGCACATGGTGTAACTTCCATGGCCATTTCTTCAACAGATATGGATATTGCTATTGGACTTGGTATGAATACAAAAAGGAATCCGAAAAAAGCTGCACGACAATGTGCAACTATGATAAAAAAAGGATTGAATAGCAGTTCTTACGAAAATAAATTTTTGTTGAATTTGATTTCAGCGGGAGAATTACCTGATATGCCTCTCTTTAGAGGAAAAAAAATTATTAGACCTGGATTATCAACCAAGGCGATATTACGATTCTTTGGTTTTTCACAGTATGTTTTACAAAAAGGCTCAGGACGAGACGATGAAGTAATGGAAGAAATAACACGACAGTTACCTGATTACCATATGCTTGGTGGGGGAACACTCGATGGAAGAGCGACCCTAAGGAATTTCCAATTTTTCAATAAAAAAATCCTCAGAAATTCCGTTGTCTCTCTTGGGATACGAACTAGATATAACGTTGATGTACAAACGACTCATAATATGAAAAAAACAGGTATACATTTTAAAATCACAAAAACGAGCAAAGATGGAAGAATCATCCATGAGATTAACGGGGAACCGGCCGCATCTGAATTTATTCGATTGCTTGGTTGGCCAAAGGATTTTCTCAATGAAGAAACTTGGTTTAAAACGAATTTTTATTTTCCTTTGGGGTTCCATATTAAAAAAGATAGCTTAGAATTTGGTCCCAGAGTTATCGGCCCAATCCTTGGAGAGTCTTTGACAACCACCATACGATCAAAAGATCCTGATGCATCAATACTAACTATCGATGGGAGAAGTTTATTAGAAACCATTGATCAAAACCTTAGTACATTCCCCAATGTTCCTGCGTTTGGATTAATATCCTCTTGTACAACACGTCTAGAGACAATGGGCGATAAAATATACCAGGCACAGAATCGTATTCAAAAGTATTTCGATAAACAGCCGTTCATCGTATTCTATGTCGGTGGAGAGTCTACCTATTCTCCCAAAAAGGGATTGAACTATGTGAATATGTCCTTTAATTCGGCGATTTTCTGGAGTGATACGAAAAATTCATAAGTTATTTTTGTTTAATAGTAAAAACTTCCCTGGCTGCTTCAAAAGGATCCATTTTATTATCATATAACCTTAAAGAAATATTTGAACATTTATTGATGAACTTACCTACCAAGTGAGATTGTACTCTTTGTTGATACTCTTTGAATGAAAAATCATTGCGCTGAAATGCATCAATAATTGCATTTGCAGCAATATCACCATATGATAACGCAAAGTGAACGCCACCTCCAAACGCTGGTTCTATGCCTATCGCATCTCCAACTAAGACAATATTTGCGTTTGAAATGATATCTTCTTTCGAAGGCCAACGAATAGGATGACTACGCCACATCCTCGGATTAATTTTAACATTTCTTTCATTTAATTCATGATAAAAAATCTGTTTTAGGTTTGCTCTCGGTTTATTTTTAAACATTCGAAAATCTACTAAACCATGCCCTATGAAAGGAACCCCCCCTTTAATGTGAGGTACATGCCATACATAACCCTGCAAACCTTGAGTTTGATACGTCATATCAACAACTATCTTTTTTTTATCATACTCAGAATCGTATCTAGAATTTGCAGGTGCAAAAACCTCAAGAGTTTGGGCGAGATGTGATATATTCCCCGTCCTCATTTTTTGACGGACCTTGCTGATTGAACCATCTGCGCCGACGAGTATCTTTACTTTGTATACACCTTTATTTGTCTTTATATACAAGAGATTATTTTTACGAGAAAAATCAAGAAACAGTTCGTTTTCCTGTAATCGAAGCCCGCGGTTCACCGCCGTCTTCGCCAATGCATGATCAAAATCTTTTCGTTGTACCATCTGAAAGCTATTCGGTTGATGCAAAAGGAAAGTATCTTTTCCGAATATAAATTCTATATCTGAAACAGCTACTGAAGGGATAGTAAGTTGAACATCGAGATTGTTCAATACCCTACCACTCCATGCTCCGACACCACCACCACATAACTTATCACGTGGATATTTTGCTTTTTCAATCAAAATTGATTTTGAAGCTAATTCCGGAGCATATTTATGGAGATGCAACCAAGTAGAAAGTCCTGCTGGTCCACCACCTACAATCATAACATCGGATTCTTTTTCCGAGTTATCCTTTAATTCTGTCAATCCCATCTTATAGGTTCCCCTGTTTCAATCTATTGTTTTTCCAAAATTCGTTAACTGATTTAATGTAAAACCATATTTATAACCCCATGTCTCAGTCTTCTTTAAATGGTTCATATCGATAGAACCCACATGATTTTTTCTCTCATTCTCCATCGCCTGCATAATTATCTCAGCAACGCAAGAAAAAATTTTATCATCCGGTAGACTAGGGACTCGAAAAGGAAATTGTTTGGGAAGATGTACCAATCCCCCATCTATTCGCAGACTATCCGGTCGTTGTCTCCACACAGGATATGAGAAATTTGGCGGTTGAGAAACATCGATAATTATTGCGTTTTTTTTCACGTTCTCTGAAGTTAATAATGCTGTCGGGTGGCTAGTCGCGGTGATAATGACATCTGCAGTTTTCGTTTTTAAATCAGTAGTTATTTCAAAATCTCCATCTAATTTATTTTGGAGTTCTTTTAGTTTATTTTCTCTTCTACCAACAAGAACTGAGTGTGAAAATTGTGGCACAAGGATTTTCGATACGGCTTCTCCAATTATTCCATATGCACCAACGATTGAAAGAGTAAGATCTGAGAGATTTTTTTTTCTTACCTCTAGTGTTTTTATTGTTGCTTGACAAGTGATTGCTGCGGTATAGCTATCACCATGATTCACAAAACCAGTATATTCTTTCTGCTTGGTGACCCATACTCCTCCATCTGTAACCGATGTCGTTAATGCACCCAGTTGAATTAGATTTATATCTAACTCGTTTTGTAAAAACAAAATTAATTCGAGCAATCTTTTTCTTATCTCTTCCAAAGATTGCTTCATTATTTGTTCCGCAGTCAATTTTAAACCAGTGATTCTCCCTTTGATTCGGTCTAAATTAATTTCAGGAGAATATATCCAATTATTATGAATCCAATCTCGAGGAATCTGTTGAATATCGCTCTCTATCATTAAATGGCCAATGGTCGCGAATTTCATGAAAATAATCTTCTTTAAAGGAAGTAATCATATAATTGTGCATTAAACTTTCTCAGAATACACGGGTCCTTCCTGGCACCCCCTTGGTTAAGAGGAACTCTCAAGACGACCAAAAAGTCTCACACCGGTATATGCTTTTGCTTCAATTGTTTTCTTCGGTTCATATGAAATTTTGACATGACTGATATAGCGAACTAGCGCTTTGGAAAATTCAGTATCAGGAATCTTTACAGAAGGGAGGTATGAATCAAGACTAAAGGTATCCGCGGGATTCTCTTGTTCTACTCCTGTGAATTCGAGCAGGGACGATCGTAACTCCGGCTGACATAATCCTTTTTTTACTAAATACGTAAGAAAATCAGTCCAACCGTTTTCTTGGTTATATTTTTCTGGAGAAATGAAGCATTCCAATCCGACTTTCAGATCAACATGGTCACTGATATTTATATGTAGACGGATACAATCAACGAACTCTTTTAGCTCCTTTATCAACTGGGACAGTCCATTCTCCTTATCTGTCCATCCAATAGTCTTGAGATATGGGACAATGTCATCGGGATGTATCCTCTTAATGACGACACGCATTCCCTCTGTTTTTCTTGATAACATCGATGCGACATGAAACACCGAGGCTCCTTTCGGCAGTTTCTGCACTATCTCTAGGAAATATTTTTCTAATTTTTCAGAAACCGGCTTTCCTTCCAGACAGGGAATCGCGTTTCTAGTAACCCAGGTGCAGTTCTTAACATCTGCTGGGGAATCAATACGCAGGGGTACCGTCTGAAGGAAGACACTGGGAATGGATATCTCACTGGAAACATCCGCAATATCAAACTCTAACCAAACCCCAAGCACATTCTCATGAATTTCAGATTTTGGATTGGCCCAACTGAGAGCAAACCTGTGTAGTTGTTTCCACTCAGATTTGTGAAGCACGGCATGTGGTAATTTTTCGTTTTCTAATAGGTGAATTAAAGCGTTGCGCTCGCCTTTTAAGGCGGAAACCGCAATCAGATAGTCGGACGGTGCATCTGGATTCATCAGTCGCTTTTCAAATCCAAAAAAACTTGTTAAACCACCTGTAAAATATCTTGTTACATTCTTGATTTCTGAATAATTCTGAGAGGATATTAGCTTCTCAGGAATATGAGACTCAATGAGTCGGAGATAATCTGATGGTTTTAACGCTCCAGATGGCAGCTCCTTAAACTTCCTAGTGATCTCAAATTTTTCTTGATACTGTTTTAAATTATCCTCTAGGTTAATCTCCCTTGCCCAAGAGACATTTTCAAATGATGTTGAATAGCTAAAGGAGTTATCCCACATAACTGATGAAACCTCCAATTTCATACTCAGGCTTTCATAAAAGCCTTTTTCGCACCTAGATACGCAAGTAAAGGCGCAGGTATTCGTATCAACATCTTCTATGGCTGGGTTCATTCTTTTTTTCTCCCTACGAATAGTAATTCTCCTGGGACACATAAAGCCCGACTCCGAGAAAATCCTACAAAATTCCAAAAATAGCATGTTTTGTGTATTTTTGACGAAAAATTATATTTTAAGAATAGAACTTTTGCACTTTTCGACATTTATTAGGGATAGCTAAGGAGAGACACTAATTTTTTCTCCGCCGATGCTTCCTTCTGTTTTTCAAAAAAGTGCAAAAGTCTTGTTAATAATATATCATGTAGATTATGATGACCCCTTGAATGTTATTTGGTTGTGTGAACATTGTCATACAAAACTATATAATAAAAAGTAAGGATACTTTCAGCAACCCCCAGATGGTTTTTATATATGGTGATTGTATGTTATGTTGTACTGTGAAAGGGGGAAAGCAAAGATTTCGATTGTAGATGATGTATGGGAGATTTGGAACAAAGTTTTTTTTACAGGAATTACAAAAAATGAAATACATTATAGACTTGAGATAGAACTTTTAGATTTAGCAGAAAAATACAATGAACTGGGAGTATTGGAATATCCTGTTAATCAATTTTATAAAGATGGTTTGATTGATGTCGTATGGGTTGAGCCATTTAATCATCCTGTTACTGCATTTGAAATCGATTTAAGTAAAAAGGAAAAGTCTATTTTTAAACTGCTAAAGATAGATGTCAAGGAGAGATATTGGCTCTATTATGGCGTGTATGCTGATATCAAATCATTCATATCCCATTTAGACCCAGAACATTTGATAACTGTCATTGACCTACCCTATTATAAAAACAAATATAGAGAACATATTCCAAATCAATAATCCTTACATTTTTTCGGGGCAATAACATTTATGTATTGAGTTTTTATCTGATATTGTATTATAAGGACAGAAAGGAGTATGGATACAAAGGGCGAGGAATTGCAATTATATTGTCAGAATTGTTGTGCAAGATATTCATATTGTGAATTTAAAGATACAATGCGACCTTATGACAAGAGTGCAGAAACTTGTCCAGATTTTCTTCCCAAAGATATTTACAAAGCTGTAAACCCTGAAACTCTTGAAGTTACAAGTTCAATGTCATCTTGTTATCGTAAACGTTTGAGCATTGACCCTAGTTTTAGACCATTACCTGAAAATATACCACTATCATTATGGACAAAAGAACAGTTGGAAAAAGCAAAGGAATATGCTTTAAAGAAACTAAAAGAAGAGGAAGAATCGGAGATGGAATCTGAGGAAGAATAATGGTATCTTCTGAGGAAGAACAAATACGTCTGATTCTCTCGGAGCTAAGTAATAACCAAAAAGATGCAGTATTAAGTAATGAAAGAAGGCTTTTAGTCTTAGCAGGAGCAGGTTCTGGTAAAACAAAGACATTAATTAAAAAGATAATTTATCTCATATTTGGAAGGCAAATCAAACCAAGGAATATTCTTGCAATAACTTTTACGAAAAATGCTGCAAATGAAATGATTGATAGATTAATTTTCACAGCTGACACTACAGGAAAATATGAGAAAATTATAACGAATAAAAAAATTTCATTTGCAGATAAGGAAAAAGCAAGATATGAATACGTAGCTAAGTATGGATGGATAAACCGTATTACGGTTAAAACTTTTCATAGTTTATGTTATTCAATAATGAGAGAACACGGCTCTCCTGAATTTGATAATAAATTCAGGGTTTTAGTTGATAAGTTAGATGAAGAAGAACTCGAGGTTCGTAATAAAGCAAAAGAAACGCAAGATGAAATCATTAGAGATTTGATAGTTAAAAGATGTGAAGATATTGATTATTTACTGAAGTTAAAAAGATATATCCTTGATTTTTATGTAGATAAAATCCAGACGATGCCACGATACCAGAGTCAATTCTATGATAATAAAATTTATACTACCCTGAGAGGAGAAAAAGTCAGGTCAAAATCTGAAAGATATATTGCAGATTGGCTTTATAGACACAACATTGACTATGTTTATGAACCTATAATTGACTTAAAGGATTTTGAATTTAAACCTGATTTTTTCATTCCTGAAATCAACACCTATATAGAACATGTAAGTAATTTAAGTAAAGGTACGAAAGATAAGGAGGAACAATTTGATTTGGCAGGTCATACTCTATTTAAAACATATGAGAATATGACCAGAAATATCAATGATTTTTACACTGCATTAGAACGAATAGTATTTGGGAGATTTAATAAAAAAATATCAGAAAATACCGCTATAAGGTATGAAGAAGAGTTTAAAGGATATCATGATAAAGTCCATATCTTTATTCAATACGTAATTAGTGCAATAGATAAAATCAAGGTATCCAATCATAATTTTAATGAGATATATGATAAAGCCATGGGGAACCCTCATGACCGAGTAAAAATTTTTTATGAACTCCTTAAACCAATCTACGTTGATTATCACGATTATTGCACTAAGAAATCTTATTTGGATTTTAACGATCTCCTCTTAAAAACAGTTGAACTTTTGAAGAATAACAATGATGTAAAAAACCATTATAGGGAGTTATTTCAATATGTGTTAGTTGACGAATTTCAAGATGTGAATAATGTTCAAGTTGATTTGTTGTTTGAAATTCTTGCCGATAAAACACAACTCTTTTGTGTTGGTGACGATTGGCAAAGCATCTATGGATTTCGAGGATCTGAGGTTGACTATATAGTAAATTTTGGAACGCATTTCCCATCTGCTGTTATTAAAGAACTAAATATCAATTACAGAAGTAATGATGTGATTGTTAATGCAAGTAATGAAGTGATTAAGCATAATCAATTTAAGCTTGAAAAGGAAATAAAAGCTGCTAATTCTTCTGGGAAAAAAATATATTTATATTGTGCCAAAAAGGAAGAAGAAGACGGGGTAAATACGGTTGCAGAAAAAATACAACAATTTTATAAGTCTGGTTTTGCGAAAGAAGATATTTTATGCTTGTATAGACGAACAGATACATTTAGACCATATTCACTGAAATTCAAGGAGCTAGGATTAAAAGTCCAAGCTAGGACAATCCATGCTTCAAAAGGTCTAGAAGCGAATATTGTTTTCATAATCGGATTGAAGGATGGAATGGGGGGTTTTCCTAATGTCTGGGAAGACGATCAGATTTTTCAGATTATAAGAAAAACAAACTATGATATGTTGATGGAGGAAGAAAGAAGATTATTTTATGTGGCTTTAACAAGAGCAAAGGAAGAATTATTCTTGATTTCAGAACAAGGAAATGAATCTATTTTTATAGACGAGATTCCAGGGGAGTTTTTAGATAGAACAAATTTTTTAATATTAACTTTAAAGAATCAAGAACCAAAGCCATGTATTAATTGTAATAAGAAAATAAGAGATGATTATAACTATTGCCCATATTGTGGATTGGAGGTAAATTCAAATTATAAAAAAAATCTAGGTGAGTCAGAGATACTTGAAAAGGCAATAGAATCTTATACTCTAAATGAAGATGAGCTTCTAAGAAATAAATTGAAGGAGTGGCAATGGAATAAGGCGAAGAAGAAAAACATACCAGTATATTGTATTATACAAAATAAAACTATATCAGAAATAGTAAAGAAAAAACCATCTACTTTACCAGAACTTGAAAAAATTTATGGTATTGGAAATAGAAAAGTTAAGCAATACGGGGAAGAGATACTATCCATTATTGCTCAAAATGAAAAAAGAAATAATAATGTGGTATCACAACAAAAAGAAATTTTTTCTGAAGATGAATGTAGATATAAAATTTTAGGGTGCTTAAAGGAGATGAAATTCACCCCGAGGAGAATGCTTTTGTGCGAGATATTGAAGGGTTCATTATCTGAAAAGACTTCCAATATGATTATTAATGAAATGAAAAACTATGAAACATCTGTAAAGGAAAATAAATATTTCGGGGCGCTAAATTCTTATGAATCCGAGAAAATCATTTCTCTGATAAATCATCTTATGGAACAGGAATACATCGAAAATTATGATTGGAAGCGTGATTTTGGAGACCCATTTATTCGATTGACATCCAAGGGTATTCTATTTCTTGTTGAAAACTCATTAAATAATGAGAAGAAGATAGAATGAAAAAACAACTCGTAATCATAGGAATCCTCGCCCTGCTTGTTAGTGTTGGATTTAGTTTAAACCGTGTCACTGCTTCCTCTCGTCTGAATTACTGAACAGACTTCCCAGACCTTTGATGTTTTCTGTCGAAGTGGGTGTGTTTGAGATTTAGTATTATAGTACGGGATTTTTTCCTGGAATTCTCTTATATTACATAGAAACTTTTGGAAAGTGGCATTTGTAGGGTATAGACAAGGGGAATTCCATTTTCTTTAATATATATAAATAAGTAAGCACTCCGAGAGAATGAGATACCAACAAGGGAACCATTATGTCTGAGGGAACCAAACCAGAAACATCATTATGTTTTTTTATTTCTATGAAAATCAGAAGATAAAAATATTATTTTTTATAACTTATAAGAATTTAAGAGAAAGTAGAAAAAGTGGATTATGGTGAAATATTCACGAGGCATTCCTCATTTTTCTCTTTTGTTGTTTTCACGCGAGATCGTAAAGGAAGGCACAAATACTGGTCGTCTTCCACGAAGACCAACCCGTTCTGTTCGAAACTCTGGAGTATTGCAGTAAGTTCGAATTCGGGTACATCAAGGAATCTGTGTTGCAGTTCTTTGAACGAGATAATATCAAGACAGCTGAGGAACACCTGTCGTTCGAGTTCATTGAGCAGGAAAATCTTTATGTTCTGGTGGTTCCGTTTATCGTAGATTTTTATGAACGTCCCCCCGTCAACAAAGTAAAACACCAGTCGGTCAATCATGGTTGGCGATGTACTGCGTTGCAGCGCTGTCGTCTCCTGTGCTTTTTTCCATTCTTCCACGAGTGCTTCCCAGGAGTGATTTGTTGTCTTGGTTCTCTGGATGAAACCATACACAAAAAGAAATCCTTTTTCTAAAAACTCTAACGGATACATGAGTTGGTCGATTGGGGAGTATTCCAATCGTTCGATGTTGTATTGTTTCGGATGGCGTTGAATCTGGCTTCCGTGCATCACGCGCAGTTCGCAGAGCTGTGGTGCGTCCAGGTATGATTTGAGGAGTTGAACTGTTTTTGTTGTCTCCTCGAAATCCACGGGTTCTTCGTTTGGGTATCGTACGAGAAGGTTGTAGGTGTTTTTGATGTCGTTTTCTTTGCAGAATTTGAGTGCAGCGATATTGTCGATGACTCGTACCCCTTTGTTCATTTTCCGCAGATAGTTCTTGCTGAATGATTCGATCCCGGTTTGAATCATGGAAAACCCTGCTTCTTTCATGCTGATGTAATCCTCGCTGGTCAGTTGTCCAGCGCGCGCTTCGACAAAGAAGGAGTAGTCTCTTCCGAGGTTCTTGAGTTTTTCAAACAGGGTTTGGTATTCGGTCTTGGGGAGGGTGTTTCCGATGAGTTGGAAGTCCGTCATCCGGTATCGCTCGGAGAGCCAGCGGATTTCCTGCAGGATGCGGCTACTGGTTTTTTCTCGGTAGCAGGGGTGTTGGAGGTTGAGGTTGCAGAAGGTGCATTGGTTCCACCAGCATCCGCGGGAGATCTCCACAGGGAGTCGGCCGTAATAGTGGTAGTATTGCTGGATGTCTGTGGGTGTCGAGGTGAGGTCCTGGTAGAACTGGTCGTAGGAGGGTATCGGGAGGGTGTTCAGATCAACGTTGGTATCGGTGTTGTTCCAGAGGACTTGTTGGTGGTGTCGGTAGATGAGGCGTGGGATGAGGCGAGAGGGCTGCTGGTTTACGGCAAGACAGGTGAGGGCGTCCTCTCCGTCGCCGGAGACGATGCAGTCGACATAGTCGAAAGCGCGGAGCAGGTTGACTCCGAGGGTGCCGACGGTTCTGCTGCCGCCAAAGACAATGGTCTTCTCCGGGTTTGTTTCCTTGATTTTTTTGGCGATTGCTAGGGAGGGAAGAAGTTGTCCGTAGTTGAGGGTGAAGCCGATGATGTCGAAGGACCGCCAGTTCACCTGCTTAAGAATCCAGTGATACAATGCGTCGGTCCGCTGCACGTATTCATCAAAGGGAAATGGTGGTGAGTCCGGGTTTTGTGGTGTGTGCGTTTTGAAGTAGTCGCGGAACTTGTTCTCGTTCTGTTTCCAATGCTCTGGGAACACGTACCGGGAGAACACCATTTGTGCGGTGTACGAGTCGTTCGGAGGATAGATTAAGGAATGGTAGTTTTGTAGGCCGTAGAACTCTGCTGCCTTGAGATACAGATGGCGTGTCTCGATGGTGATACCTTGTTTTCGGCAATACGCCTCTAAAACCGCGAGTTGGATTGATGGAATGGTGACTCCTGCAAACGGCATGGAGACGAGTAAGACAGTTTTTTTTTCGTTGTGCATCGCCAAATCCACGACTATCAATCACGTGGGTTCTTTTATAATTATCTCAACTGTTGTTGATGTTGAAAACTGATGAGGTCAATGAAAGCTGTAGGTTTAAATATATCCTATGTTATAGATAATATCAGTAGTGGATGATGAAGACATGAAAGTCAATCGAGTGGTTGTTGTCCTGTGCGTCTTTTCTTTCTTTGGAACCGTGCTGTTTCCCTTCGTGCAAGGGATGATGCAGGATTCCGATGCAGCGATGTTCTCCCTGGGAGGAGAGACTTGCTGCCCTGAGGATTCCTTGGTTCTGCCTTCCTCGTTTAGCTGGCGTGATATCAATGGGGTGGATTTCACCACCCCGATCCGGAATCAGAACCCGTATCCGAGCTGTGAGAGCTTTGCGTTGGTCGCGGCGGTGGAAACCATGGTTCAGTATCACGTCGGGTTTCCCTTTAATTGTGATTTGTCTGAGGCGCATCTGTTTTTCTTCAGCGGGGGGAACATCATCTGGGGGTCGTATCCGGAGAATGACACGAAGTTTCTCAAGGAGTATGGCGTCCCGGATGAGGCTTGCTGGCCATATCCAAAGGAGAGGTATCAGTACCCGTTGAACACCACGTCCCCTGATTGGCAGAACCGGACCGTCAAAATCACGGACTGGAGGTATCTGCCTGCGGATCCTGTCGCGATTAAGACTGCGCTGATCACGAACGGGCCGGTCCCGAGTTACTTCCTGGTGTATGATGATTTCGTGTCATTCAAGAAAGGGATCTATCAGCATCGCTGGGGAAATGTCCGAGGCGCCCATTACATGGCGATCGTCGGGTACAACGATGACCCGGGGTACTGGATTGTGAAGAACAGCTGGGGGACCAAGTTTCAGGATGAGGGATGGATCAACATCAAATACGGGGAATGTGGGATTGGGACAAAGAACTTCTACCTGTCAGGTGTCTATGGAAAGTTCCCTCTTCTTTATGTGGATGATGATAATATCGAAGGCCCATGGGATGGAACCAAGGAGTACCCCTACCGGTTGATCCAAGATGCTATCGAAGCGGCGTATGATGGGTATACGGTTTATGTTTTGAATGGAACGTATCAGGAACACCTCGTCATCGATAAGCGGATTTCCTTACGGGGGGCGGAGAAGAACACTACGATCATTGACGGAGATGGTTTTGAGGATGTTGTGACGGTCACGGTCCCTGACGTGAGTATCTCTGGATTTACCGTGCAACACAGCGGGACGCAACT
>Ga0265297_10008960_pt1 | contig 13155 bp, 15 predicted proteins | sample Munlanlwell13791_FD_192502 | JGI IMG/M metagenome (GOLD analysis project Ga0265297, IMG submission 192502) | Leachate microbial communities from a municipal landfill in Southern Ontario, Canada - Leachate well 137-91 | ecosystem: Engineered > Solid waste > Landfill > Unclassified | place...
CAATAAGTTATAAAAACCCGATTCCTTAGCTAAGGGGGAGTCGGGTTTTTTTATTGGGTCGATGGAGAGGGCTATGAGCGCACCGACAAAACAGGAAATGCTTGAGAACGTTGAGAATGCCATTAATGCCAGAATGACCGGCGGTGCTGTGCAGTCGTATTCAATCGGCGGGCGCAATTTGCAGTACATAACATTGGCGGAACTTATAAAACTGAGGGACAGCTTAAGGCAGGAAATCGCCTCTGGCAGTTCCCGAACGTCGTACGCAAGATTTGAGAATCCAGCATGAACATAAAAGAAAAAATAGCAAACGGATTAGACGGGGTTGTCGGTTTCTTCTCGCCTAAGGCGGGATTAAAGCGGCGCATGTTTCGTGAGGCGATCAAGTTATCCGAGAAGTTTGGGGCCTATCGAGGAGCGGAAAAGAATCGGCTTCGTTCATCTTGGATTCCGGGCGGGGGATCGGCTGATCAGGACATCATTCCTGATTTACCAGATTTGAGAGAGCGTAGCCGTGATTTAAACCGCAACGACGCACATGCTTCCGGTATCACGAACACTATGACAACAAATGTTGTCGGCACCGGTATTAGGCCGCAGAGCAGGGTTGATAAAGAGGCTTTAGGGATTGCCGATAGCAAGGCGGATAAGTTTCAAAAGAAAGCCGAACTTGCGTGGAAGGTCTGGCTTCCATACGCCGACGCAGGCAAGCGTATGGATTTCTACGAGATTCAGCAGTTGGTTGACAGGCAGATTCTTGAGAATGGAGAGGCGATAGTTATTCCGGTCATGCTTAAGGACAAGAATCGTCCGTATTCGATTGCGTTGCAAGTTATCGAGGCAGACAGGCTTGCTACGCCGCCTGATAAACGTGGGGACAAAACCGTAAGAGCTGGGGTTAAGATTGGCGAGAACGGTGAGGCGGTTTCGTATTTCATTCAGAAAATACATCCCGGAGATTATCGTTTCACGAAAGCGGAAGATCGAGATTTTGTTGAGATTGCCGCTCGCAATGAGTTCGGCAGGCCGAACGTTTTTCATTTATATCCAGTTCAGCGATCAGGACAGACTCGTGGTATTCCGTTCTTCTCTCCTGTGCTCACGTATTTCAAAGATTTGGCGGAGTACGCCGAGGCGGAACTTGTCGCCGCACGGATTGCGGCGTGTTTCTCGATATTCATTACTTCCGAAGCGTCGATGGATCTTAATACCGGATATGACCGCAACTTTCAAGGGCAATTTTTAGAGTCATTAGAGCCGGGAATGATAAGGCATCTTCTTCCGGGAGAGTCTATAACCTCGTTTAATCCACAACGACCTTCAGCGACATTTGAGCCCTTTATAGAAAAGATGCTCAGGGCGATTTCAGCGGCGTTGGGTTTGCCATATGAGCTGGTCGCCAAGGATTTCTCAAAGACGAACTACTCAAGCGCACGTGCGGCTCTCTTAGAGGCAAGAAGATATTTTAAGGTTAGGCAGGAATGGCTCGCACGCAAACTCTGCCAGCCGGTTTGGGAAATGGTTCTGGAGGAGGCGTATCTCAGGGGCGAGCTGGGAGCGATTTCGTTTTACGAGAATAAACAATACTGGGTTAATACATCGTGGATCACGCCGGGCTGGGAATGGGTTGATCCTCTAAAGGAAGCCCAAGCGGCTGAAGTCGGTATCAGAAACGGTATTGTTACCTATTCAGATTTATATTCGGCGCAAGGAAAAGACTGGGAGGAATGCTTTGAGCAAAGACAAAGAGAGCAAGAAAAAATCAAAGAGCTCGGGCTTGAAATCAATCAGAAGGCAGATTCAGGTGATGGTAAGAGCGCAGATGCAGACAGCTCAGACGCTCATCGTGGAAGTGAGGAGCAATAAATGAAAAAGGATTTATTCAGAACGGATATCGCACGTTCCGGCAACGTCAAAATTGATAGGGATACAGCAGTTATCGACGGTTTCGCCGTGGTTACCAAAGGCGTCGTTAAAGACAACCGGGGTGAGTTTGATGATGTTTCGCTGGATTCAATTGTCGAGCTTGGGAACAAGGCGAAGATGGGGGTCAAGTCAAGATTTGGTCATCCCAATATGAGTAGTACGGCTCTCGGCACGTTTTTGGGCAGGGTTCGCAATTTCAGGCGTGACGGCGATATTGTCAGAGCCGATCTTCATGTAGACAAGACAGCGTTCGACACTCCGGACGGCGACCTCGCAGGGTATGTGCTTAACCTTGCGGAAAGCGATCCGGAGATGTTCGGAGCGTCAATGGTGATTTATTGGGATGAGGAAAAAAGAGAAGGTTTGGACGCTAATGGCAACGAGCTACCGCCGTTCATTCGTGTCACCAACCTTTTCTCGGTGGATGTGGTGGATGACCCAGCGGCGAATGACGGTTTTTTCGGTATGCCGTTTTTCTCAGAAACTGTGCGGCCATCAGCGGAGATGACAGCGTTCTTGGACAAATTCCTGAATAATCCTGATGCGGTAGAGAAAACCATCGGGTTTTTAAATAGATACCGGTTGAATAAGGAAGTGGAAATTAAATTTAAAAAGGAGGAAGCGGCAATGGATGAATTAACAGTAGAGAAATTGAAAGATGAGAGAAAGGATGTTTTTGAGGCGGTTCAAAAGCAAGGTTTTGACGCTGGCGTGCAGGACGAACGTGGCAGAGCGGTGTCGATTCTGAAAAAAGCGGAAACATTTCAAGGGATGAATGCGCTCGCTCTTGAGTCTGTGGAGCAAGGGCTTACGCTTGATCAGTCAGTCGTGAAATTCCAGCAGAAACGCTTGGATGACATAGAGAAAGCGTCAGCGCCGGTTGTCGGGCCTGATGGCGAGGAAGTATCCAAGAAGAAAGTGACCCATTTGGAACGGGCTCGGCAGTTTCAGAAAGATCACAGTTGCAATATGACTGACGCTCTTAAAGCGACAGCGGACAAAAGACAATAACCATAAAGGAGGAGGTAGAAAAATGTCTCAATTTAATATCGGATCAAAAGCGTTTGTGGCGGGAGAGGCTTTAGAAGCCTACCGCAGGGTGAAGTTAAGCACCGGAAGCGGTTCTCAGGTTGAATATGCCGACGCAGGCGAAGCTTGTATTGGGATTACTGCGGCCAAGGCGGCGCAGGGCGAGCATATCAGCGTTGATTTAAAGACCACCGGCAGGACGTTCAAGATGGTTGCGGCTGGCGCTATCAGCGTAGGCGGCAATTTTTATGGAGCCAATGACGGCAAGATTAGCGCAGTCGTGAGTGGTTCCATTGCCGGAAAAGTGTTGGAAGCGGCCACAAGTGATGAAGAAGTTATCGAAGGGCTATTTGCCTAATTAAAAGGAGGAATAAAAAATGCCAGATTATCAGGGAACAAGAGCTGTACCGAGACTTGAGTTAGGGGAAGCGGCGCTGGAGTTTATCCAGTCGCAGGATGAGTTTATAGGCACAAAGGTTCTGCCTATTTTTCAAACAAAGAAAAAAGCGAGTATCTTTCCGGCGATCACACGGGAGAGTATCACTCGTGAAGCGGACACCAAGCGTGCGCCGAGAGGGAATTACAACCGTGATTCTTTTCAGGCGAAGGACAGGCAGTACAACTGCGAGGAGCATGGTCTGGAAGGGCCTCTTGACGATTCCGAACGTGAAATGTACGCCACGGATTTTGACGCCGAGCTTACAACCGTTCAGATCGTGACACGCAGGGTTCTGCAGGCGCAGGAGAAGCGCATCGCTTCAAAAGTTTTTGATACCTCGGTTTTCACGGGGACAAAACTTTTTACCGACTTCTCGAGCGCTCCTTGGGATAACGCCTCAAGCGACGTTATCTCTCAGGTGAGAGCCGCTCGTGAGCAGGTAAGGCAAAACTGCGGGATAGAACCCGGTTCGCTCATTTTGAGCAAGGCGAACATCGACCGGCTTTTGAATAACGACAAGATCAAAGGAGCGATTCAGTATGTCGCAAGGCTGACTGAGGCGGAACTTCTTAACGCCATGGCGGATATTTTAGGCGTTAAGAGGATCGTTGTCGGCAGGGCGATTTACAACACCGCAAAAGAAGGCAAGTCGTTTCAAGGCGCCGACATCTGGAGCGATGACTTCGCCATGGTCGCCGTTATCGGCGAGGGTCAGAGATTATCCGACCCGACCGTGGGAAGGACATTCCTTTGGACAGCGGACAGCCCGGAGAACGCCACGGTTGAGCAGTACCGTGACGATGCGGCGAGAAGCGACATCTTCCGTGTGCGTCAGCACGTGGACGAGATGATTGTCGATCCGTACTTCGCTCATCTGATGAAAGTAGACGCTTAACATTTGAGGTTCGCCCGGGGGTTTAACCGCCCCCGGGTCCTCGATTAAGGAGTGTCTATGAGCTTAAAGGAACAGATGCCGAAGGACGCCGTGGGTTGTTTTTTAAACAGCGGTGAGTTCGCCGAGGAGATTACCTACACGACAGGCGCTGGTGTTTCTAAGGTGATTAAAGCCGTTGTTGTGCGATATGAACTTGCGCCAGCGGAAGAAAACATTAACCGTTCATTAAAGAAACAGGCGGAAGTGTACATAGCGAACGATGAAACAAACGGCGTGACCACGGTAAATAAAAAAGATGACCGCATAACGCTTAAAGATACCGAGGGGTTTGACCATGAGGCAAGGATTAACGATGTCATAACTCGTGATGAGGGTATGTGGTACCTCTTGGTGGGGTGGTAGGCATGGTGCAATTGACCACAGAGATTGACACACGTGCGCTTGATCGGGCGATTAAGATCGCACCCCGGGTGCTTAAGTTCGAGCTTGCGGATGGATTGGATCGCATCGGAAAAGGGTTTTTGAAGCGGTTCAGACAACAACAGCTTCAGGGGCCTCCGGGTGTGCGGGGAGCGTCTGGACACGGGCTCTTTGGCACGTTCAAACGAACATTTTTCGTGTCGCCGGAAATCGAGGGTATGGGAATTGAAATATTCACCGAGTCGAAGATCGCAAGACTGCATGAGACGGGAGGCACGGTAAAGGATCCCGGCGGCAAGCGCCTTGCGGTTCCATTGTCGGCACGAACCCAGATGTTCACGACCACTGGAAAACTTAGAGCAAGATACAAGCGCCCGAGAGAATTAAAAAACGTCAAAGCCCTGCGATGGAATGGGAAAACATTTCTTGCCCGGGTGACAAAACGGGCGCAGAAGATATTGCCGCTTTATATCTTAAAGCGGCAGGTGAGGATAAAACCTCGGCTTGGGTTTTACCGCACATGGGACGGGCTGGTGAATTACCGTATTGATATTTTAAATAAATCAATCGATAACGCATTAAGGAAGATTTAATGGAAACGGTAAGGGAGCGGATACTTCAGAACATAAAGACCACGATCGAGGCGGTGACGATCGCTAACGGATACAACTTTGATTTCACGTCGCAGACAGTCCAGCGGTGGTCAATGCACGGCAATCGCATGGTTGATATGCCAATGGCGGTTATCAGTCCGGGAGATGAAGACGAATCTAGTTCGCCGCATCCGTTTGAGGAATGCGTGTTGACGGTTTATTTGGACGTATTTTTTATCAATGACGAGAACGATGCCGTGCCGACCGACACGTATTTGAATAGATTGCAGGGCGATATTAAGAAGGCAATTTTGTTGGATTCGACTCGGGGCGGAGACGCAATTGATACAGATGTTTTAGGAACAACTCCGTTTGAAACGACAGAGGCGCAACCGTACGCCGGGATCATTATGGAGTTGAGAATTCGGTATCGCCATTTACGGTCTGATCCAACGGCAAAGAATTAATAAGGAGGAATTGCGATGTCAATGCTTATAAGAAAACGCCAGCTTGCGGCGAAGATAGAGGCTGTTGAGGGTATTGCGGAAACCCTTGCGGCGGGCGACGCAGGCATATTGGTCAATTTTTCGCCCAAGGCAAGTTACGATCCGCAGATGTACCAGCGTGACCCTGTGCGGGCTTCGCTCACAAAAATGGGCAAACTTGCGGGGAAACGTTCAGCGGGAATCGATTTCAGTATCGAGCTAAAAGGATCGGGGTCGGTGACGGTTGAGCCGGAATGGTTGAGGTTGATTAAATCCTGCGGGTTTGCGTCCAACGCATTAAAGAAGATATCGATCGGGGTGATTACCTCAGGGCCTTATCTTCACGGTGAAACAATTACCGGCGGCATGTCCGGGGCGACCGGCAGAGTGGTTATCAAAACGGTTAACGGAACGGCTACGCTTTATTTTGTCGCTTTAAGCGACACGTTTGAGAGCGGTGAGACCATAACCGGCGGAACATCCGGCGCTACCGCCACGGCGACAGCGGATCCTTCCAATGCGGGTTTTGAGATTAAACCTATAAGCAGTTCAGTGGTTTCGTTAACTATGGGCTTGTTTGAGGACGGTATCAGGAAAGTTCTTAAAGGATGCCGGGGGACGGTGAAGTTTAATTTTAAGATCGGCGAACCGGCGACTTTGGATTTTAGTTTTAAAGGCGTTGAGTCGGGCGTTGCGGACGTGCCGATGCTTACGGGTGTCAGTTTTGACAATACCGTGCCGCCGGTGCTTTTGAACGCCGTGATGTCTTGTGACGGGGTGTCGCTTAATATCGGCGAGATGGAAATTGATGTCGCCAACACACTCGCATCAAAAGACAAAATTGACGACGCAAAAGGGATACTTTCTTTCATGATCACCGGTCGTGACATGCAGGGGTCGTTTAATCCCGAGATGGTTCCGGTCGCCACGCACGACTTCTTCTCGAAGTGGTTCGCCAATACGCCGATGGCGGTTGATCTGGCTTACGGCGAAACAGATGGCAATAAGTTCAGGTTCTACGCACCCGGGATTATTTATAACAAGGTCGATGATGGAGACCGTGACGGCATTCAACTGGCGCAGACGTCATTTGATTTAACCGGCTCAATGGAGCCCGGCGATGACGAACTGGCGATATTACTTTTATAAAACAGGAGGTGTTTCATGTTAACAGGCATTGATATTAACGCTACACGAGAGCATGTGTCCAAGCTGGATACGGACAAGGACAATCCCACGGTGTTTCATATCGGGCTATTGGATCCGGTATTGAGGGCGGAGGTTGATGATGAAAGCAGTACGTATGAGATGAGCTCAACAAATCCCAATGATAAAGCCAAGGTGCGGCTTAATTGGAATAAGCGGCAGATTACGGCGATTAAGTTCGGGCTCAAGGGCATGGACAATTTTCTTGATCCGCAGACCAATAAGCCGGTCGAGCTTAAATTCGACACGATTCACTACGCAGGCAAGATGAGAAATGTCGTTCCGGACAGGATTATCGCCATGTTTCCGAACGAACTCAGGCAGGAACTTGCGGAAGTGATTTTGAGCGAATCCAAACTTTCGGAGGGCGAGCAAAAAAACTGATAGTGGCGGTTCATTTGGGCGACCTCACCATGAACTGCCGCAGTTGTCAAAGCGGGAGAAAGATTCAATGCGAGTATGAAGTGCCCGGACAGGAAGTCTGGGAACTATACGGCGAGCAGTACAGAGGATGCCCTTTTAAAATCGTCACGAGAGAGTCGGCGAATTTTCTAAGGGCATTTCAGTTTTATAAGCGGGGATATTTACCTAACAGCGGAAGTTGGATGGATCAGTCAGCGAAAATGCTGGATGCGTTCGAGGTCATTGAGAAAGAGCTTCAGGAGATAGAGCTTGAGCGTGAGAAACGAAGGAATCGGTTTAAGCGATGACGAATAAAGAGTTATCAATAATATTGCGGTTACGGGATGAAGCGACGAAACGTCTTGAGGGCGTGCGTGGCAGTCTGCAGAGGTTCGCCAATTCTTGGAAGAAGAATTGGCTTGCTATAACCGCCGCTATCACGGCGAGCATTATGGCGCTACGCAAGGCGTGGGATCTCATGGAGATGGGAGCGAAAGCCCAGCAGATTGAGGAGAGTTTTAAGCGCATGACCGAGAGTGTCGGCATCAACTCCGAACAAATGAAGCAGTCGCTAATGGATGCGGCTCACGCAACGGTTAATTTCTCAAACGTGGCGGATAAGGTTTCCGCTCTCATGGCGCAGGGCTTAAATATGGATCAGGTCACGGCGCTCATGCGGCAGGCTCGGGTTGAGGCACGGATATTCGGCACCACTACGGAAGAAGCGTTTCAAAACATATCAAGTGCAGTCACCGGCGGTCTGGTTACGACGCTTAGACGTTCATATGGGCTTCAACTATCACTCAAAGATGCGGCTGAAGAATACGCAAAAGCCACAGGCAAGACGACAGAAGAAGTGCAGAAGTATCACATGGCGCAAGCGTTAGCCAATCATATTTTGGAAAGAAGTAAATCTCACCTTGAAGCGGTGAATCTTGAAATGATGACCAGCTATGAAAAGGTGCAGATGCTTAAATCCAAATGGAACGATTTTATGGAATCGACCGGGCAGGCATTGTGGCAAGTGCTTGGATTCCTGCAGGGGTTTATGAACCAATTGGTGACAGGAATATTCACTGTTTTGGAATACGGCGCCGGTGCGGTGAAGGCGTTTATCCAAGGCATTACCAATGCGCTTAATAGTCTTTTAAGATTTGCCACGGATTTCTTTCAGTCGCTTATGGTGCCGCTGATTAAATTCTATGAACTTTTGGGAAAACTACCCGGCAGTGTCGGTGAGACGTACCGGCAGGCGGCGGCTGAAGTCGAGCGGTTCTCGGACTCATTAGAGGACAAGACGATTCAGTTTAACGTTGACGGCCTCACGCAGGGTCTTGAGGAAGCAAGGCAGGCGTTTAATCTTGCGGCTGAGGAAAGCGCACGAGAAGCCATGGCGCAGTACGATCTTGTTTTTGCCAAGGTTAAAGATACCGGTGATAAGACAGCGGATATTTTGAAGAACGTCGCCAAGGAAGTTGGCAAAAGCGCAGAGGAAGCGGGTAAACAGTTTAACGCTATGGAGGAATTCGCAAAACAATCAGCTCGCAATATGCAGAACGCTTTTTCGGAGTTTTTCTTCAAGGCATTTACGGGAGAGCTTCGCAGTATTAAGGACGTGTTTGCGGATTTCGGCAGGGCGGTCTTGCAGATGATATCGAACATCTTGGCGAAGTTGTTACTTATAAAGTTGTTTACCGCAATGGCGGGCCCCAGTGGTCAGATATTCGGCGTGTCTGTGGGGAGTTTGTTTCATAAGGGTGGCACGATCGAGAAAGGCAACAGGGCCTTTATCCGTGCTCATTCCGGGCTTGCGCCTGATGAGGTGCCTATTATCGCACAAACCGGCGAAGGCGTGCTTTCCCGCAGGGGAATGCAGTCGTTAGGTGGGTCAGACAATTTGCGGGCGCTCAATAATGGTGAGTCTATCCGGGGTGAGGGGATTACGATAAACGTCAATCAGGTCATTCAGGCGTGGGACGCTCAGGACGTTTGGCGTAACCGCAAGATGTTATCCAACGCCATAGCGGATGATATTTACAACAACGGAAAGATACGGTCTGTGATCAGGAGTTACGCATGAGTGATTTCACGTATTTGCCTGATTTTGTTTTTGAGGAATCGTTGGAATACAAGACGCTTATCTCTGAATTTGAGAACGGGGCGGAACAGCGCAGGCGTAAATGGGCGGCGCCGTTACGCAAGTGGCGATTAAGATTTAACAGCCGGGTGAAAGGTGACATGCAGGCGGTGCGGGATTTTTTTAAGAGCAAATACGGGGCGTTTATGGCGTTCACGTGGACGAACCCGAACGACTCGGTTGAGTATTCAGTGCGGTTCGTTGAGGACAGTTTTAAATTCACCATGAAGGCGCATGAAGTCTATGACTTTGAGTTTGATTTCTTGGAGGTGAAGTAATGCCCCGAGACGTTGATCTGACATTCAGACAGGAAAAGGCGAAGCAGGAAAACGCCCCGGTATTTCTTTACATCCTTGAGGCGTATGACGGAGTTAACGATCTGTATCTGGCCGGTTTCGATCAAGACATTACGTATGACGGCGTTCTCTATTCAAAGTTTCCGATAACCCACGAGTTCATAGCGGAGAACAATCAGGGGCAGATTGATCAGGTGAAGGTCAGGCTCGGCAACGTATCGAGGCTTATCGAACTTTATCTTGAGCAGTACGACTTCAGGGGAAAGAAAGTTGTTATCCGCATGGTTTGGGCGGATCAGTTGTCGGATCCGGACGCCCATATGGACGATGTCTTTTATATCGACAATTATTCGGCGGATCAAAAGAACGTGGAGTTTACCTTAACAGGGAAGTTTGATGTGTTGGGCGTGGATCTACCCGCACGCCGGTACGCACGGAATTATTGTTCTTGGAAATTTAAATCAGCGGAGTGCGGGTACGTGGGAGGAGAAGCTGTATGCAACAAAACGAAACAGCGTTGCAAACTGTTGGAGAATTACCAGCGGTTCGGAGCGTTTCCGTCGGTGCCTTCAAGACGGATTTACATTATGTAGAAAAACGCACGGTCGAGAAGTATCTCGGCATTCCGTACCGGCATAGAGGCAGGTCAATGGACGGGCTTGACTGCTGGGGGTTTCTTAAATTCGCTTACGCTGATTTGGGGTATCACCTTTTTGACGTGGAAGACTTGGAATACAGCAGGGTTTGGGGCATTAAAGGCAAAGACTATTTCAAGGATAACTATGCGCACGATTGGAATAAGGTGCTTGAGCCGCAGGTGTTTGACGCTATTTTGTTTATCAATTCAAAAGGTGTCGCCAATCATGCGGGCATAATTTTAAGCAACAGGCGGTTTATTCACTGTTGCCATCAAGGTGTGATCGTGTCACGGCTTGATGATGTTTCGTGGCAGAAAAAGATTGAAGGGTTTTATAGGTTAAAAGCATGGTCATAATCCGTAACATAACAAATCCTTTTAAGACCGAAGACGCAGAAGTCAGGGAGTTTAAGTATTCCCGAAGCAAATGCGTGCGGGACTATCTTGACGAGGCGGGTCTGGATTATAAGGACAAGCGGGTCATTATCACCGGAAAGCGCATTGAGGATTTATCCGTGCGGCTCGATGATGGCGACCAGATTATCGTTATTCCGGAAGTAAAGGCTCCGATTGTGGCTGTGGTGTCGTGGATTATTTCCGCTGTCTGGGCGGCGGCCGTGGCGCACCCGTTTTTGTTCACTTTCTTCGTGCTTTCGATGGGGTATTCCATTTATCAGTACATGAATCAACCTAAGATGCCGGATTTCAATTTAGGTTCAGCAACCGGCATGGACGAGGGATCGCCGACGTATGGATGGGACGGCGTTCAGACTATTCAAGAGGTAGGGGTTCCGATCGGGGTGGTTTACGGCAGGCACCGGATCGGCGGGAATATCATCAATCAGTTTTTGTGGGAGGACGGGGACAAGCATTATCTCAATGTCTTGCTTGCGCTTTGCGAGGGCGAGATTGAGTCCATAGAAGATATCGAATTGAATAATAATCCCATAGCTAACTTTGACGGCGTTTCTATCATCAAGCGGTTCGGCACGAATTATCAGAGCATGATCCCTAACTTCGAGGATTTGCATAATATTTATCCGGTCAACGCTAACCTCACGCAAAACAATCCTTATGTTTACACCATGATTGATTCTGATGTTGAGGCGTTTGAGATTCACCTCCGGCTTAATAACGGGCTGTACCAGCAGAATTCAGGTTCGGGAGATATCCAGAGCTGGAGCGTGACTTACCGTGTTGAGTATAAGCCCCATGAGGAGAGTGGTTATACCGACTTAGGCGAGACGACTATTTCGGGACAGTCACGCTCAAGTGTTCGCCGTGTGTTTCGTAAAACCGGACTTACACCCGGGCAATACGATATTCGCATTACCCGCACCAGTGAGGACAGTTCGCTTCAACCTTTAAAACAAGGCGACCTTACGCTGTTTCAGATAGATGAGATTAAAACAGACGATTTGAGTTATCCCAACACCGCATTGCTCGGGCTTCAGTTGTTGGCAACGGATCAATTAAGCGGATCCATGCCGAATATAACGGCGATCGTAGAGGGCAAAAAAGTTTCAATTCCGGATGTGCGCAACGCCGGGACGCCGGTGGATTGGGAGGATTATTACTGGGACGGAAGCGAATACCGGCTTTTTTCCGATGACACCATCCTTTCTTGGGATGGCTCAACATACGTTTTGAAGTATTCGGCGAATCCGGTGTGGTGCTTGCGTGACCTTGTTACGGATAAAAGGTACGGGCTGGGAGAATTTATCTTAACCGCTAATTTGGACAACGCATCGCTTCTTGAGATGTCGCAGTATTGCGAGGAGAAAGTTCCGGACGGGCAGGGCGGTTATGAGAAACGGTTCAGGATGGATGTGGTGATAGACAGCAATCATAGGGCGCTGGATATTTTGATTCAGTTGTGCGCAACATTTAACGCCATGCCGGTGTATAGCGCAGGAGGTCTTACGTTTAAGGTCGATAAACCCGTCATTCCCACGCAGTTATTCGGCATGGGCAATATCGTCAAAGATACTTTCGCCCAGAGCTGGAAAACGATGAAAGAAGTGCCGAACGTGATTGAGGTTCAGTTTACGGACAAAGAGAAAAACTACCGGCAGGAAACAATTGCCTACATTGATGAGGAATCGCTGGCTTCAGGTGATCCGATGCGTAAAAGCCAGATCCGGTTATTTACCACGGGCGCAAGCTACGCAATTCGTGCGGCTCGCTACGCCTTAAAAGTAGCTCGATATATAAATAGGTCAGTTGCGTTTAGGGCTGGGATTGACGCTGTCGCTTGTCAGGCGGGAGATGTTATTTCGATATCGCATGACGTTCCGCAGTGGGGTTTTTCAGGCAGGGCGCAGGCGGGAAGTTCAGCGGCGCTTATTAAGTTAGACCGCTCAATGATTATCGAGGACGGTAAATCTTACAAGATACAGATTCGTTTTTCAGATGACACGATTGAGGAGCGGCTTATCACTTCACCAACGGGGACGCATACCGAGATCACGTGCGAAGCGTTCTCAGCGGACCCGCAGGCGTTCGATGTTTACGCTATCGGAGAAACAAACAAGGTCAAAAAAGATTTCAGAGTGGTCGCTATCCAGCGGGAAGGCAAAAGCGAGGTTCAGATATCGGCGCTTGAGTACAACGAAGCGGTATATGACGATTCGGACATCATCTTGCCGCAGAACAACTATTCATCGTTATCAAGCGAGATTCCCACCGTC
>Ga0265297_10008961_pt1 | contig 13155 bp, 12 predicted proteins | sample Munlanlwell13791_FD_192502 | JGI IMG/M metagenome (GOLD analysis project Ga0265297, IMG submission 192502) | Leachate microbial communities from a municipal landfill in Southern Ontario, Canada - Leachate well 137-91 | ecosystem: Engineered > Solid waste > Landfill > Unclassified | place...
CCGCACTATCGCAGTAATTAAAGTAAATTCCATACTGTGAGGTATAAATAGGATTTGCCCTGACTAAATTGAAACAAACCGCTGCATCATTATTATAATCCATTCTGACGCCATAATAGCCAAAGCTGTCAATCAGGTTATTTTCAATTTTGTTTCCCCAGCATCTTACCGAAGAAGATCCAACCAACTGAATAGCATAAGATCCATGTTTAATATTATTGTATTTTATTTCATTAAATGAGTTGGATGCGCCACTTCCGGAATAAATTACAGCATAATTATTGGAAGTTGAACTTATTGACTGGCCAATTATCCGGTTATTAAGCAGCTTATTGAACTGAGCACCGTTGATGAAGTCAATTACCCTGGAATAGCTCCCTGTGCCGGATCTGGAAATGGTCAGATGCTGAAATGTAACATAATCGGCACCATTAAACTGAAGGGTAAAGTTATTCGTTGATGATGAAGAGGAGGCATTATCAATTAATACAGCCGAACTATCGTTGCTTTTTGATTTAAAGGTAATGGTATTTGTAGCAGATGCTCCTGGAATTTCTGATAAAATAAGTTGCTCATTATAGGTTCCTGATTCGATATTAAATACAACCGCACCGCAAACCCCACTACTGATTAAGTCCGCAATAGCACTGGCTATTGTTGTATAATCGGGGCTGGAAGAACCACCTACAGTATATGTCCCGCTTAATGCTGTCTTAAAATTACTAATGGATACAGTATCATTTTTTAAATTACCATCTGTGTTACCATTTGGCTTGTCTGTATAAAAAACCAGGTTATAATTTGTTCCTTTATAAAAGGTGTATTGTCCTATTGTAATTATGGTATCTCCTCCAACTTTAACCGGTTTACGCAGTTTGAATGTTGTCTGAGGATTACTGTTAACAGACCAATGCACATCAACACTATCCAGCACAACTACACCAAAGTTTTTAACCTTGACTTTTATATCCAGCACGCTACCTGAGCAAGGGTTTAAAGATTCAAAAGAAACGATGCCTGCATCGTCCGAAGAAACGGTAAACTCATCGGCACCTATGTCGGGTGTGGTCGTATGCCTTGTATTTCCGTCAATATCAGTAGTTATACCAGAATAAGGAATAGCCTTGCCATTTAATCCGACAGCAGAAGTATGAAGGTCAGTTACTGAAGTATAAGATGGATTCAGGCTCACGGAATTACCGTCAAAGCCGGAAGCCGATTGCCATGCGCTAAGCGAGGAACAGGAGGTAGAACCATAATTTGCTATTGCAGTACCAGTTGCATAAATATTATTGTAATTACTTAAAGTAACATATCCTAATGTCACAGCATTTGCCACAATATCAACAGCAAACCCTCCTCCGGTATTCACAAGATTATTATTAATAATTCGAATATTTCCATAAGCTCCTGAAGCAGGTGAATAAAGATAAATACTTCTTCCGGTTGTTGTACTTCCAGCAGTCAGATTCACTGAATTAAATACAACATCGAGATATTCATTGTAATAAATGTACATTCCGTAAACTGTACCTGTACCCGTAGAGTGAGAAAGAAAATTATTGGCTACAATTGCCCTGTTGGTATAACTACCCTTACAATAGGAAATATAAAGCAGGTAATTCGAGGAAGTCTGGCTTGAATGGATTTTATTACCGATAACTCTCATTGAACTGTCACAATAAGAAGGATACAAAGCATAAACAGTTGTTGAGGTTGGATTCGAGACAGTATTGTAATTAATTTCCACATAACGGTTATACCCAATCCTAATTCCATAATAATAAAAACTATCAACAACATTGTAATTAAATTTATTAAGACTATCATAATTAGTTGATGAACCATAAAAATATAAGGAATAACTTCCATATTTAAGTAGATTGTACGTAAAAGTATTGCAATTATTTTTTGTGGCAGTTGAATATACCAGTGAATAGTTTGAAGAACTGCTTGTTGACAGATAACCAATAATCCGATTATTCAGGAAATTATTGTATTCTGCACCACCAGATACTTCAACAACTCTGGTATAGGTACCGGAACCGGTTCTGGTAATGGTCATTTTTTTAAACGTGATGTAATCAGCACCATTTAATTGTAAAGTAAAGTTATTGGTTGATGAGGAAGACGCAGCATAAGCTAAGATCACTTTTGTGCTATCCCCCGCAGCCGATTGAAAAGTTATGGTATTCGTTGAAGAAGCACCTGTAATTGCCGGAATAACTACCTGTTCCGTATAGGTTCCTGAAGCCACATTAAAAATGACTGGTCCACTTACCCCATTGGTACTTAAGGCGGTAACTGCGGCCGAAAACGAAGCATAAGTGCCCGAACTGCCAATGGTATAAGTCCCGGATAACTGTGCCTGCAATGAAGTAACATTAATGAACATAAGCGCAAGAAGAGTCATGTTAAAGGTAATAATAAGCTTTTTCATTTTAAAATATGTTAATTGTTAAAGAAAAAAAATGTGCACACATTGAAAAGAAGAAATATTAAAAAAGTCAAATAAATCAATTTTGTAATCACAATCAAAATTAGTAAATAAAATTTAATAAAACATCTGTTTTTTTTGGGTGCTAAGATACAATGGTAGATACTAATAGCAAATACGTGATTTAATTCGGCTCAGGTAAGGAATTTTCCCTAAATCCCGGTAGTGAGAATTCCCTGCTTTTACCGATCGTTTATGAAGATAAATTTGAATCGTTTTCAAAAATAATATCGTATGAAAAAACTTGTAATTTTCACATTCTTTCTGATACTGCCATCAATAATGTTCCCGCATGGATTAAAGAAAACAAACGTCCAGTCAGAGTACATCAGCCTCATGAAAGAAAATGTTACATCAAGTATGCAACAACACAGCGCTACTTTGTTTACATATCGCGATAAAAATGGAACCTACATCCGTTTCCTTGAAAAAAAAGAAAACAGGATTTTAGCTTTGAGCTCAGTGTTTTGTTCAAATGAAGTTCCTATTTATGATCCTTTAAATAATATCTCGAATAGAGAGGACAAGGGAAATCCAAAGATAAACGCTCGTTTTCCTTCCTTACCTGTTATTAATGAAGTAAATAACAATTTATACTATTTTCACATCTCCAATGAACAAGTCGTGGTTCGTACAGATAATCTAAATTTTCAGCTTATTCGAAATTATCACTTAATGAACAAAATAGATTTTGAAATAGAAGTATTTATTAACCGTAATACAGGAAAAATTATCAGTATTAAATTAGTTTAAAGCAAGGGGGTAATTTCGTATTACCCTCTTTTTATTAAAAGTCATGAAAGAATTAACCCTATATAATTGGATTATTGAACACGATCCTGACGCCACACTGAAAACATATAGAATGATAGAATCAGGTTGCGCTGATACATGCCTGTGTGCTTCGTGCAAGCACTACTCAAAATTCAGGAAAAACTATCTTAACGAACACGCAACGCAAATACTTCTTAAACTTGGAATTGACAAGACAAAAGAGGCTGAAGTTTATTTTACGGGAGACCACAAATCTTTTGACGGGCAGTTTAAGGTATGGTTCCATTTTATCGGCTCAATAAAAAGTATAACGGATATTAATCATAGCTCCGATAGTACTTATATTAAATTGACCAATACTTCCATGGTAAGCATTTCAGAATTATGTGAAATGCCTAATCCCATATTTAATCGCTTAAAAATACTGCAGATCTCTTTTATTTTACTTACTGATGGCTCAAATATGCACATATAAAACGCTCCACAATGATTAAACTCAAATGGCTTTGCGCTCTGGTAGCGAGAAACTACTCTTCTTCTTTACTAGTTTTTTATGCTTTACCGAAGTTTAATAAATATGGCTTCACCTGACAAGCATTACTTAAATACGGATAAAAAATAAATAAATTGTAACAATTTTCAAAGTAAAAACGTCTATTGTTTAATGTAAAGTATTAATTTTGTTGTTTATATAAAGAAAATCAGATAAAAAAGTTAAACTTTGATAGTAAATGACTTATCGTAAGGTGAAGTTTATATTATCACTACTTACAGCTGTGCTTATCGTGTGGAATGTGAATGCCCAATCCTTGCATCGTCAGAAAGTGGACAGCCTCTGGTATTTGGTAAATACCCTACATGATTCGGATCTATTTGATATTTATATTCAATTGGTGTCCAAGTATGAAAGTATTGATTTGGACTCAAGTCGCTATTGCCTCGAAAAAGCCTGGATTTATGCCAAAAAATACGACAATCTTTCACAACAGGCGAAAGTTATGCTTGATTACGGGCAGTTAGCATCTTATGAAAGCGACTATAAAAAAGCACTTAAAAACTATATACAAGCATTTGAACTTTACAAAAAAGCATCAGATTTTAAAGAGATGACCAATGTCTATCATGAAATAGGCAATTTGTTTTGGACACAAAATAATTATTTAAAAGCTGCTGAGTACTATTTAAAAGAACTAAGCTGCAGTGAAAAGCACAATGATCTGGAAGGGATGGCACGTGCACTGCTTAGTATTGCTTTCATATATGGTGAGTCAGCTGAGTATGACGAAGAGCTTAAGTTTTATAAAAAAGCTCTTGAGATTTGGAAAAAAATTGATGACAAACACGGAATTAATGTTACCTTGGTAAATATTGGCAATGTTTACAAAGAAAAACATAACATCAAGTTGGCTTTGCAATATTATTATCATGCCTTTTCATACAGACAGTATGAGAATCCTCGATCTCTCGATATTCTTCTATATAATTTCGGGGACATCTATCTTGAAATGGATAATATTGACAGTTCTGCCCACTATTTTTACAAAGCTTTGTATAATGCTCAAAAATTCAAAAACAATTACACGCTGGCCTATATTCATCACGGACTTGCCAGATTATATAAAAAAAAGAGCATCCCTGACAGTGTATATCAACATTTGACCTTAGCGTTAAAAAGTGCCTGGATTTCAGGTACACCTGAATGCAGGGCACTTATATTCAAAGAATTTGCTGATTATTTTGCTGAAAAAAAGAATTTTAAAGAAGCATATAGGTACGAGAGGAAAACCGCAGAATTGAACGACAGCATGAGCGTAAACGAAGCGCGCCAGAAGATAGCTGCCTACGAAGTTGAAAAAGTTAAATCAAAACTAAAAATGTTGGAAAAAGAAACTGAAATCGCTTCTTTAAAAACGACTAAAAGTCGAAACCAGCGCAACTTTCTGGCGCTTGTCTCCCTGCTTACTCTCTTGCTTCTAGCCTTTATTTTTGCACGTTACCGTTTCAGGAGAAAAACAAATTTAATTCTTGAACAGAAAAATGCTGAGCTTGAAACAGCCAACAACACCAAAGATAAATTTTTTGCCATTGTTGCGCACGATCTTAAAAATCATTTGGTTGCTTTTCAGAACATATCGCAAAACCTATCCGAAAATTATGAACATCTTGATGACAGCAGGAAACAACATCTTACCACGCGCTTATGGCATTCCTCACAAACACTTTATGGGATGCTTGAAAACCTTTTAACTTGGTCGCTGTCACAATTAAACCGCATTGATTTTAATCCCGAAAACACTGATGTTTATTCTATTGCTAATAAAGTTATTTCTGAACTTCAGCTTATTGCATCCCGCAAATCAATACAAATAAATAACAACATAAAACCAGACACCCTTATTTATGCGGACATCAATATGATTTATACAGTATTACGAAATCTGATCGTCAACGCCATTAAATTTAGTCCTGAGCATTCTGTCATATTATTAAATTCCCAATTTTCTAATGAAACCATCCTTATTTGCATAAAAGACCAAGGCATTGGTATCCACTCTGACGATCTCGAAAAGCTTTTCCGCATTGATGTGGATCATAAAACCATAGGTTCTTCCCGTGAAAAAGGGACAGGCCTTGGATTGATTCTGTGTAAAGAGTTTGTTACGAAACACCATGGTAAAATCTGGGTAGAGAGCAGGGAAAATGAGGGTAGCATTTTTTGTTTTAGTATCCCTTTAAAAGACGAAAATGGAAAAAGAAACAATTGATATTCTGATCGTTGATGACCACGATTTGTTCAGGGAAGGTGTCATTTCCTTATTGGAATCTGAAAAACATATTAAAATTTCCGGAGAGGCAGCTAACTGGAATGAACTTAAGAATATGTTGGAGAATAAATGTCCGGATATTATCTTGCTTGACATTAATCTTCCGGATAAATCAGGAATTGAAATCGCCCACATGTTGTACAATTCAAATCCCGAAATCAGAATAATCATTCTTTCTGCCAATCTTGACGAAGATTCGGTATTCAATGCGATCAATGCCGGAGTGCACGGATATTTACCCAAAGACATCTCCAAGGTGGAACTCATTACAGCCATCAATCAGGTTAATGATGGGAAAGAGTATTACAGCGATGCTATTTCAACCACCATTTTCAGAAATTACCTGCGTTTTGCAAAAGCAGGCAGAAAGCAAAGTAAAGACAGGGAGGTGCAACTCACTGAACGTGAAAAAGAGATCATAAAGCATTTTGCGGAAGGTTTAAGCTATAAGGAAATCGGGGCACGACTCAATATAAGTGTCCGAACGGTTGAATCCCACAAAAACAATATTTTCGAAAAACTCGAATTGAAGACCATCGTTGACCTTGTCAAGTATGCCATAAGAACCGGCCTAAGCAAGGTATAAGTATAATTACGGAGGTTTCTGTTCAGTGTAATTACATAGATTTTTTTAAGGATAAAACCCTATTTTCCTGTCATTCTTCTCATTTTAATTTTGTCATCAAAAACCAATATGATGATGGAGAAAATAAACACCAATGTAAAGAATAATACGAACATGAAAGATAATACCCGATATTCTTCTTTGCTTTTTTTTGTACTATTTGTTTTAACCATCGTCCCGTCCGTAAGGCTCTGCCGGATGAACATGAACAATACAATTTTATTAACTTTTATAATATCAGAATAATATGGTAAAGATATTTTTTATTATTGCATCATTGGTATTTGGAACATTAATGCAAACTTATGCTCAGATTCAACCTAATTTTTCAGATGAAATTATTAATAAATCAAAAGCAGACGGAAATTTAGAACATGTAAAATCAAATACGACAATACTGCCTGTTGATATTTTTATTGAACATGATGTAAATCAAAACATTCTCGACAAACCCAATTTCATTGAAAGCAATTCATTAAAACCATCCATCAATGTGTATCCAAACCCTGTCACCTCAAGTCTTCATGTTGAATTAACATCAGGTTCAAAGGATAAATATACATTATTGGTTACTGATCAGGGAGGCAAAATCCTGATTAACCAGAATTTCAATGGGAGTAGTGCTCTGATTGATATGTCCCATTTGCCTCCCTCCTATTATTTAATATTTTTATTTAACAACGAAAAACTCATTAAAGAAGGAAAAATACTGAAAATCTGAAAATAAAACTAATTCTAAAATTATGATTATGAAAACTTTATTTAATTCCAGAACTCAAAGACGCTCTCTCTTCATAGCCTTTTCGCTGATTGTATTATTGAGCCTTTCATTCACTGCTTGGGCACAAAAAAGCCGAGATCTTTCAGAAAAGAATGTCGAAGAACTCAATTCAGGGAAAATACATGCTATATTTCCCGGAGGTGAAAAAGCATTAGTAAAGTATGTACTCAACAACATACATTATCCAAAAGCAGCCAAAGACAACCAGATTACAGGAGTAGTAAAAGTAAAATTCACAATTGATGAAAATGGCAAGGTACAAAATGCAAAGGTTGTAAAAAGTCTTGGAAGTGGCTGTGACGAAGAAGCATTGAGAATTGTTGAATCCATGCCCTCCTGGCAAGCTGCCAAATTGAACGGTAAAAATGTCGCTTCAAAATTGGTTCTTCCCATCAAATACGAATTGGAATATAAATATATGGAAACAAACTGACAGAACTTAACTTAATATACCGATCTGCTAAAATATTTAATAAAAACAAACACATGAAACATGCAGGATTTATGAAAAACATAGCTGTTCTCTGCTTCGCCAGCTTATCCATTCTCCTTTATCCGGGATGCAACATTAATCTTGATTTCGGATACGAAGTGATCCCCGTTTACGATACCATAAGAAGTTATCCTGGTGGCGGTGGGATTTTTACATTTAAATTGGATTGTCCAACTTATGTTGGTTATAAATTCAATCTATCATTAACTGCCGATGAAAAGCTGCATGCCGAACTTTCCAAAAACACAGTCAGTTTGGATGATCCTGTATTTGAGGTAATTATCAAACCTGATAAAAATTGTGAGATGAAGGACTATAGCATTAAGGTATCTGCCAAAGTTAAACGCAGTCCAAATAGCAACGAATCCGGTACCAGCGATGTGACCGTTCAGATGTACAATTGGGATTTGAGCAAAGAAACAGCTTATTCAAAAATGTGCGAATTCAAGAATTATCTGGTTGATTTCAATCCTGATTATAAAGAAATCTTTGACATCAGCCATTTTGCATATGCTACTTATCCTGAAATCCTGATAGTTGAACATTCAACCTGGTTGAGTGATAATTATGAGGTTAGGCTTTGTTACCATGTTATGATCCCCCCTGACGACTGGTCAAAAATACGGATCAGGAAAAGAAATGAAATCAACGCAGAATTGGCCCTTACGAGAGATTCTGCTGGTAACATCAGCATACTTGATATTTATGATTATCCCACTTTCATTGGTTACTGATTCTCCTAATTTATGAAATTAAGGATTCCTCAATAAAAAACCGGTTGCATTCAAAGAAGTACAACCGGTTTTTATCGGAGGTCCCGAGCGGAGTCGAACCGCTGTAGAAGGTTTTGCAGACCTCTGCCTAGCCACTCGGCCACGGGACCTTTTTCACGCTGCAAAGGTAAAACATTTTTTTATCTGTGAAATTCTCTTTCAACAAATGTTGTGTCAATGGCTTTACCTTTAACCGGATTTAGTTTGCTAATTCTTAATTTTAAGCCAAGAACCTTTGGAAAACGCTTTAAAATTTCTACCTGAATCTCATTTAATAGTGTTTCCATCAGTTTACACGGCTTTCCCATTTTTTCTTCAATTAAAGAAATGATCAATTCGTAATCAACAGTATTTCCAATAAAGTCGCTATTTACCTCCAAAAGGCAATCCACCATTAATTCAGCATCTATCCGAAAGGTCACTCCTTCTTCACGTTCCCATTCATAATAACCGACAGGAGCCTTCAGGATCAAACCTTCAATGCCAATTTTCATTAAATCCGACATGTAAAATTCATTTTGTTACACTACAATATTAGTTAATTTATGCTTTTCGATTATTTTTGCTCTTTATTATTTTTATGTTCAAACGACTGCTTTACATACTTGCCTTTCAGATATTGGTCATTCATCTTTACGGATACACAGATAAAAAGGCCATTATTGTGGTTAATAAAGACTTTCAGTCCGATACTTTTAATTATAATATCGTCTCCTCATTTCTGCAGATGATCTACAATGCCGTTTTGGACGAAAAAATTGTGTTTTGGGATTCTCCATTGAAACAAACCCGCATCAATGCCGACAATTTCTTAAACATTGATCAAAGTAATGAAATTAACTTTTTGGAATCTCACAACTTTTTTATTTACGAAACCTGGAATAGCGAATCAAAAACAAGCTCATTTGCCATTGTCGGGTTTCTTTTTACCAATGAAAATAAGAAAGGAGAAGAGATAAACTACGGATTCATTGACTTTGAAGAAGTTAGAAGTCTGCTTAAAACCGAAAGGATACCCACAGATGCAAATGGTGATTATCTGTTGACTTTTTATCAAATTTTTATGAACAAAACTTATAATTACGACTTGATCTTTTTTGATGATAAACCCATAATAAGTTCAAACTCCGGTGATCCTGAAAAAGACTTTAGCAAAGGAGTGAAAATAAAAAACAAAGCCTTTGGCCCGGAAAAATACAATCTCAACCAAGTGGAAGTTATCCCTTCGAAGCTGATTACTTATGAATTGAAAACTTTCAATTATGACCTTATATCCGAAAAAATCATTGATGCGCTGGAAAAATATTTTGTATCCAATAACAACGCATACGTTTGTTTCAGTAGCGAAGACGTCAGCAGTATGTTCAAAGGTTCCAAATTGCTGATCACCTCTCTTGAAATAAACATTCTTGCCACAGTAAAGAATAATGAAACTGTATTTAAACTGTTGAGCATTGTTCCTTATTCACTTGGAAAAGCTTTTTACCCCATTGACCATATTGCTTTAGACTCCCTCATGATAATTACTGCCGACAGCCTTGATATACGCGCCATTCTTAACAGCATGAAATATGACTACCAGATAACCAAGATCAATAATATTAAAGTCAATCCTGAATTTACCATAGAATATATGAATGCTGTTTTTCAACGGAATTACAAAAACATTGTTCCTAAAGGGCGTAAACCCTGATTAAGGCTATGGTAAGAATACGATTATTTCTTTTATTGCTATTAATCTTAAATTATCCTTTATCCGCTGCAAATATTCTTTCCGACAGCAGTGCCATGCACAGGCAAAGATTGGCCGCGTTTATCGGGTCAAGTACTGTAATTTATACGGGTGCCATGGTGGGTTTAAATACCCTCTGGTACAAAGATTACCCTCGTTCTTCATTTCATTTTATCAACGACAACCGCCAATGGATGCAAATTGACAAAGGAGGTCATTTTTTTTCATCCTATTATTTGAGTATTTTGGGTATTCAAGGTTTGCGATGGGCTGGGATTGATCAAAAAAAAGCCACCTATTGGGGCGGACTTTTTGGCTTCATCTGCATGACGCCTATAGAGATTTTAGATGGCTTTTCTGATAACTGGGGGGCCTCATGGGGCGACCTAATTCTGAACACAAGCGGTTCTGTGTTTGCCATTGGTCAATTTTTATTGTGGAATGAACAGCGATTTCTATTTAAACTTTCCTACTTTCCAAGTATATATGCTCCAATGCGACCTGACGAATTCGGTACAAATCTCCCGTCAAAACTTTTTAAAGATTATAATGGGCATACCTTCTGGATGAGCATTCCTTTCAACACCATTTTGCCCGGTAAAAATTTTATGCCTGATTGGTTATGTATTTCCTTTGGCTATGGGGCTGATGAAGTTTTGGGAGGAACAAAACGCACTACACCCATTGAGTTCATGGAATATAATCCATACAGACAGTTTTATATCTCTTTTGACATCAATACACTCAATATAAAAACAAAAAGCAGAGCACTGAAATATTTGCTGATAGCAACATCATTAATCAAATTTCCTGCTCCTGCCATTGAGTTTAATGGAAGCAAAAATACCAGGTTTCATTTACTTTATTTTTGAATCATGGTATTCAGCAAGCAAAGTACATGATAAAGCCCGTATCTTTGAATATGGTTCAGTTTAGCATAAATATAAAATTTCGGCATTTTTGTTACGGAATTTTATTGCTTTTCCTGGCTTCATCCTGTGCCCAAAAAGGCTGTCCAAATGGAATGTGCATGCCGAGCCATTATTACTCAAGTCCTAAAAATATCCGGGCACTTAATGGAAACCGAAGTCGGGCAAAACACAGCAACTGGAGTTACAATCAAAGTGCGAAGTTTTATACAGGCAGGAGCCGGAAAATTGTCAAAAGCATTGAATACAACCAGCGAATGGATTGGCGAACAGCAGGCCAAAGCGGCAATATCGAGCGCAGCGCTTTTGGGAAAGGCATGTCGGGAACAAGTCCTGCCAACATTCAGAAAAACGCCTTCAAATCCTCTTCCGGATCAAGTAAGTACGGCAAAATTAAAAACAATCCTATTGCCATGCCTTCATTGGCAACGCGCAATTCCAATATTGAGGAGGATCCCTTTAAAGGCAGTATTTCTCTTGGAAACAAAGGAAATATCGAAGGTAATCCATTTAGCGGGGGAGGTGACCGGAATGGGAAAACGAATATTGAAGGCAATCCTTTTCAGGGAGACGATAATCAAACACCCAAAACAGACATTGAGGCCGATCCTTTTAAAGTGAGTTGGTCTGCCAAACGCAGATCAAATGAAATTCACCGTGCCATAAAGTACAAGCAACAGCAACAAAAGAAGAATAAAACCTCACAGTACGGATTGTTTGAACCGGATGTTGAAGGATGGGAAACTAGGGCTGCTGAAAAACCCACAGAATATAAAAAGAAAAAAGAAGGGAAAGGAACCAAAAATCCGGATGGAAATCTTATAAAATAATGCCTTTTTAAAACCTGATGATTGAATTATCAGGGAATAGCTGGCGCATTTTTATTCTACTACTAATTTAATCGAAAAATATTCATCATCTATCGCTAATCGCAGAATGCACAAGGACACTGCTTCAGGAAGCCTGATAATAAAATTCTCCCGGGTAATTACATTGGCATTGATTAGTCGTCCAAACATATCATAAACGGAAACATAGGCCGATCTATAGGAAATACCTGCCAGATCAATACTTATTTTATGATTCTTTGTCCCTATCTTTACTTTATCCATCAACTTTTCACTTACCGAATTGGTTTCCAGCGTTGTGAAAATTGAATCCTGCCCAAGACTTTTTCCATGCCCGCTTTCACCTACTATTCGGTAATGGTAGGTTGTGCTCTTCGTTAATCCGCTTAGTTTGGCAGTGACAACCTCATTGGTATCACCACTCAGTGAAGCCGGATCACCCGTGGCTATTTGACCGTATGCCGCAGTGGTTCCGTATTCAAAATACACATTGGTCAATATATTCCGGGCATTTACATAAGCACTTATTTCAGCATTGTCGGCATTTAGCTTATTGACACTGCCTGTTTCCACCAGCGGAGGTGTTATCGTAAAATCAATTTCATTTCCATAGGCAGTATCCACCATATTTATGGCATAGGCGCGCAAATAATATTTTGTCTCAGGACTTAAAGCACTTATAAGTGAAACAAAACTTCCCGTTCCTGTTCCATCATTCGTTTTGGTCACTAAACTTGCTGCAGGCGAGGGCTTGGTATCCCAGCACACCCCTCTTGAAATGACAGCCATTCCCCCGTCACTTACCACTACTCCTCCCCCTGTTGCTGTATTTTTACCGGTGATGGTCACCGCGCTGGTGTTTACTGCCGGTTTTGATG
>Ga0265297_10008963_pt1 | contig 13150 bp, 13 predicted proteins | sample Munlanlwell13791_FD_192502 | JGI IMG/M metagenome (GOLD analysis project Ga0265297, IMG submission 192502) | Leachate microbial communities from a municipal landfill in Southern Ontario, Canada - Leachate well 137-91 | ecosystem: Engineered > Solid waste > Landfill > Unclassified | place...
GTTCGGAATGAGATATTGGGGTATGAGGGGTGGATTTATGTGAAGAAAATAAGGCATATGTAGCTCTTATTTTTTAATTATTTATCTCTCTTACCCTCTTTACAACTTTTTGTATTTCGCTATATACCTCGTTTAATTCCTCGTCTATTTTTTGAGCATTTTTTTCATCTATGATTCCTTTTCTTACGCATTCGTTTATTTCATTATATACAGTGTTTAAACAGCATTTTACGTCTCCTAACCTTTTTTGCATTATCTCCACAAAATTATTAGCTATTTCTTGATCCATAATATTTATTATTAATTAATTTTTGTCGGCTCTAAAATTGCTGGAATGTTTAGGCTTCTGCAAAAAAATAATATTTCTTTACCTATTTTAGCCTCACGGGCCGTATGGTAAAAGGAATATTCCTTTTTTTGGCAATTATTATATAACTTTTTTATCTCCGGTGTATTGTCATAAGAAACTATCCATTTTGCATTTTTTATTTTTTTTATTCTATCGCTCACTTTCTTGTGGTCTTTATGTTTATAATGATTAAGATATAGCGACTCCCCTTTCATATAATACGGGGGGTCAAAATAAAATATCATTTTTGAGTTTATTGATTTTTTGTTAATTTTTTCAATTAAATCTAGGGCGTCGAGATTAAAAATTTTAATATTTTTTTTATGCAATGCTATTTCTTTGATTCTTTCTATTAATTCTTTTTTATTAAATCTGCAATTAATTTTATATTTTCCATCTTGATTCACGCCACCAATAATACCACCATCTATTATTCCGGAAACATTTGTGCGATTAAGAAAAAAAGTTGAAAATCCTAATTCAAATAGATCAGCCGTCTTTTTATTTTTCTGTATTTCTTTAAATTTTTTCCAATTTTCAACATTGACTTCAGTTTTATTTATTAAATTACAAAATTTATTAGTATGCTTTAATATTGCATACCAAAAAGCATAAATAGAACGATCTATGTCGTTAATTACTATTTTTGAAACATGATTATTCATCAATAAATATAAAGCTACAGCTGCACCACCAGCATACGGCTCAATATATTGCCCACTAACATTATTCTTTATACAAATTAGAGCAATGAATTTTGCTAATTTATTTTTGCCACCAGGATATCTCAACGGAGAATAAAATTTCATAATTTAAATAATAATTTCAAAAATAACCCTCCCGAATCGTTTCCAGGTATCAGTAATAATATCAAAAGTTGGAATATAATCAGGGTTATGAATAAATTGGTTAAGATCATCAATAAATTCCGATAATTTTTTATCCTTTAATAACTTATCAATTGCTTTTCTTTTTTGAGGGTTTGTTATAACTCCATTTTTTTCATCTATGGTAAAGCTCAACATTTCCCTAAAATCTGGGCTCCAATTATTTTTTAACTTTTCGGTTCTTGCTTTCGGATCCTTTTTTATTCTTTTTTTATTACTATCTTCTAAGGATTCTTTTTTCTTTTTAATAATTTCTTTGATATAACCCTTTTTTTCTAAGAAAGAAAACAATGACAATTCTAACAATACCCTCAACGAAACCGCTGATATATTTTCATACCCTTTAGGAAATAACGAAGATTTCATTTCTTGCAATATTTTTTTAACACGGATACTACCCGTGCTAACATCATATTTTTTATATAAACTTTCAGTAATCCAATCTCTTTCTAAACATGTTCCTTGAATTTTTAGTGTAGTTTTATTATTTTTAGCAACTACCTGACCTCCAAGAGGAGAGGCGGTAGGGACGGGTAGAGATGTTTTTTTATAACTTTTATCTAAAAAATTAAAAACTTCCTCAATTTCCCCCGCTATACATTGAGCTCCAAGGGCATATCCTTTAATAGCGTTATTATTTAAAATATACGGGGTTATCTTTTCTAGGTTAGCATCAAACTTTTTCTTGTCCAATACCTCAATTTCTCCTGTATCTTCATCGATAACATAGCCCAAGAATCTTTTTCCGTGTGCTGGGGCTATAATTTTTTCGATTTTATTGAAACCAGTTCTTAATAATTTCTCTTTATCTTTTTCCGTATCCAACATTGGAAGAATTTTTTCGTAAAAAGCAAGCTTAATTAAATCTTTCTGCATTTTACTTTTAGAAACACCATATTCATTTGAAATAAAGTCTAGGGTTTGCGATTTTTCTTTAATAAGACTTTGATATTTTCTAAGTTTTTGGATGGTTTGCCAAGGCCGCATTAAAGGATTCATATGAATATCCCATATTTCTTTTTCGGCCATATCCCTGGATGGGGCTATTGTAATTTTTATTTTCACAATTTGATCCTGTTTCAAAACAGTTTTCAAGCTTTGTAATTTTTTTCTATAAGAATCTTTGTGAGCTAATTGTGGATTTAATAGCAATTTACAAGCGGCCAATCTACGATTACCATCTAAGACAACTAATCTGTTTTTTTCTAAACAAACAATGGAAACCGCGCTACTATGATAACCATTTTGGGCTATATTAGTAGCTATATCCATAACATCATCATTTTCTAGTAAGTACGTAATTATTGAGGTTTCGTCAGTTCTGGCATACTCAGGAATACGGGGATTTTTAAGATCTAGATATAAATTTCCTGTATTTTCTTTTTTATCCTCCCATTTGTTAATTTTAATTTTTCTCATATTTTTAGTTTTTAGGAACCGGCAATCCTAATTTTTGTAAAGGCAAATATTCGAAATAATACGAACAGCCATTTATTGAAATAATATAATCCAAAACATCCTTATATTCCGGTTTTTCAAACCATTTATTTAAAACATAAATAAATTGAACTTCGACGTTCAGTTGAGCTAATAATTTACGATATTGCTTAATTTTGAAATCGCATGTTTGAAGTTTTTCGTCAGTCGATCCGGCCACATTTTGAAATTTAATCTCAATAATAAACAAGGTATTATTAGCCATTACAAAAATAGCATCATCTGGTAATATTTTTTTTGAAATAAACTTTTTATAATCAATGCCATTTTCTTCTAAATATTTATATAATTCGTGCTTTTTAAAAGTCATTGCGACTTTCTTTTTGTTATAATAAATAATATTTTTATCAATGCTGTAGCCTTTTTGTTTCTTAATTAAAGTTAAAAAATCAGCTTCCGCCTCGAAGTGCAGACCTGTCTTTGTATTGGCTCCACCAATTCCGCCTCTTATCATAAATTTGTATGTTAATTTTTATTTAATATCTAAATCTTTATATCTTTTTATTGATAAATCTAAATATTTCTTCTCCAAATCAATACCAATGAATTTTCGACCATTAAGAGCACAGGCTAAGCCGGTGGTTGACGATCCGGTAAATGGATCAATAACCAAATCGCCCTTATCAGTGCTGGCCATAACAATACGAACCAATAGATCTATTGGTTTTTGGGTTGGATGTTTGCCGTGCTTTTTTTCTGACGGTTTTGGGGTTCCCATAGACCAAACACTTCTCATTTGTAAATTAGGTTTTTTCAAAAAGTCTTCTGGCCAATTGCCATTTTTCATTAAGTCATAATTGAATTTATGCTTTCCCTTTTTATCTTTTCTGGCCCAAATTAAAGTTTCATGGCTAGCGGTAAAAAAACGACAACTTAAATTTGGCGAAGCATTTGGCTTAAACCAAGCGATATCATTTAGAATATGAAATTTATTAACTTGTAGGGCAAAACCGCACTGATAAATTGAATGGTAAGTTCCACTAATCCAAATTGTGCCACCCGGTTTTAAAACTCTGTGGCAAGCTTGAGTCCAGGCCAAGTGAAATTCAAAATCTTTTTTTAGACCATTGCTAACATCCCATTGCCCTTTATTAACACTAACCATCTTTCCGTTTTCACAAGTAAAGCCACCATTAGAGAGTAAATAAGGCGGATCGGCAAAAATCATATCGACTGAATTTTCTTTTAGAGTAGCCAAAAATTCAAGACTGTTAGCCTTAAATAATTCAAAGTCCTTATGTTTAAAGTATGGGGTAAGCATTTTTTTAGCTTTTTTTATTTTCTTCTTCACCTTTTTAGGTTCAGTCATATTATAGCAAATGAGTGATAAAATCTATTTAAAAAATAGTTAAAATTTTGATAAAGATAAATTTACTTATTAAAGTCAAAACTTTGTTTAATTAAATTAAAAACCTTTTCTAAATCTTTTTGGTGTTCTAGTTTAATTTCATAATCACCATTGCCCCAGTGGCCAATATGCTTAGGTTTCTCTAAATCACGAGCAATATTATCCGGATCATTTAATTTTCCGCTTTTTACATTAACAAATATTTTTAGCGAGTTATGAAGAATGACGACATCGGCAAAATTAGTTGAAAGTTTATAAGCAATATATTTTGCTTTAGCCTCCTCAACAACATCTTCGTCTAATGCTGTAATTTTTTCTCTTAAAGTTAGGAATAACGACTTAATATCTTCGCTAGCTATTTCTAAGTGCTGATCTACAGAATAATCTTTTTGCAAAACCTCGGTTTTTTCTTTATTGCTTTTTTTGATTATTCCCGAGGTAGAAATTCTAACTTTCTGATAATTTTCCGGCTCTAAATATAAAATATTTTCGTCATAAATTCTGTATCTATAAAGCTCAATATTAATTGGCAATATATCCACGGTATCAATATCAAATTTATTATAGCTTTCAGCAATACAAATAACACGAGGCGAATCCCAATCTATATCGACGTCAACATTTTTATTTTTACATAAAATTTCAAAATTACCTTTGTGGTCTAAAAGCCAACGCAAATAAGACAAGCCCTGATTAATGATATTTTCATTTTGGCTTTTTTTGAATTCAATAATAACCGGAGCACCATTTTTATCTATTCCCAGGGTGTCCATTCTTCCGCCACTGCTAGTTGAATATTCGCTCGCTAAAAAGGTGATATTTAGTATTTCCTCTAAATTCCCCTCAAATAATCTCTGCAATTGTCTTTCAAGATCAACGCTTTTAACAACCATTTTTTTAACATCACTGCCATTTATTTTAAATAGGGCCATAAGTTTAAATTTTAAGTCGTTTTATAAGATAATTTTAGCTTTTAATAGACCAAAAGTCAAACCAAAAAAACTTATCCCCACCCCAACCGGCCACAATCAGACGGCCTCGTCAAAATCCCAAAAATCACTCGCAAAATCGGCTCTTAACTTAACCCCAAATTTATGCTATGATACCCATACGGACTAATTAAAATAAAAATATATAACCTCGGGACCCACTGTTGAACGGATGTCGCTTGCATGAGACGCAAAATAAAAATTTCAAACTCAAAAAAATAATATCCCCTGTAAATTAGCAAAGTCCATTCTTTGCCAATTTAATTCATTAACCAGCATTTTGCCCATGCTCGGTTTTTTTGTTTTGGCAAAGACGTGTTAATTTCGCCTTGGCCTGTTAATAGTCTTGTCCCTATTAATTAGGTTATCTTTCTCTAACTATCTCTTTTTGACCGCCCCCAAACATTGTTTTTTCTATTTTTTTCGGCGAGGCTTGTCCGCTCGCCGAAAAAAGAAAAACAAGTTGGGGCGGTAAATGAGATTTTAGACAGAACTTTATTCAGTGTGCCCTCTATTTAACTTGACCATAGGCACACTTAACGCCGTTAAACCTATGGAGCAACCAATTAGGTGCTATAGGCAAAAGTTAGTTCAATCCGGCGAGTTAATTGAGATCTATAATTATGCTAAACCGATTCATTTAGGCAAAAAACGAAAACCAAGGCCCAAAAAAGAAATGGTCATGCCCACCCTACCCGTTCTATATAAACCAAATGACAATTATTCACCCAGAGAAGAATATGAGCTGTCAAAATATAATGTGAATTTAAACCCCGAGTTAACAATTGAACTTCAAAAAGATTTTTCTCTCCGTCGAGCTCGAGGCCATATTGTTAGATTAGTAAACTCCAACCCTGATTTAAAAAGTTTTCTGACCTTAACTTTTGACAGTCAAAAATTCGGCCAAGCGTTTGTTGATTTAAAAGAATGTAATTTAATTTTCTCTAATTTTATTAAACGCCTCAAACGTCGTTTTCCTGATCTGAAATATTTGGCTATTCCCGAATTTCAAAGCGACTACTATCATCGCACGCAAATTAAAAAAGAGTATGGCGGAAATATTCATTATCACCTGCTCTGTAATTTACCCTTTATTGATAACGCTAAACTAGCCCAAATCTGGGGCCACGGATTTATTAATATTAATAATATTCGTCATGTATCTCGTGTCGGTTCTTATGTCGCCAAATATATCGGTAAAGCTTTATATGATCGCCGTTTCTTCCGCTCTAAACGATTATTCTACAGCCGAAAACTTAATCGCCCCATAACTATTTTGACTTTGCCCAAAGTCAAAGAGTATCTCAAAACCAAAACCGGATTAAACCTTTTGCTCACCAAAAATTATCGATCCGATTATCAAGGAACGGTTAATTATTCCTTGTATCAAGAAAAAAAGTAAGTTCGTTTCGCTCATATAATAAGATTTAATGTCATATGGCCTCAACCATATGCAGTTCAGTCCGCAAGATATTAAAAGCTTTAAGACGATGTATAAAAAAGCTTTTAATCAAAACCTCGACGATAAAGAGGCTTACGATAAGGCTACAAACTTAATTCGGATTTTCCAATTAGTTTATAAGCCAATTACTCAAAAAGAAATGACGGCCACCCTAAACAGACAAAAAGAATTATTGGCCAGTCGATCTTGAAAAAATCCCTGTTTCTTGTTAAGTTAATAATGCTTACCCAATACAATATAATCAGTCCGAGCCTTTTTTCATATTTGTCCCCTGAAAGGGATGGTTCTACCGACAAATATGGCTCTAGGGCTGTATTGTGTTGGGTAAGCTAGGACCATCCCTTTTAGTTTATAAAATTTTAAATATATGGAAGAAAAACAAACTCCGCAATATAAATATTTTGCTTATGTTCGTAAGTCCACCGAGGGCGAGGAACGGCAAGCTATTTCTATTGAAAGCCAAAAAGATGTAATTCGCAAACATTTCAACGGTTTAAAAATCGTGGATATTTTAGAAGAAAAACATTCAGCCTTTAAACCATATAACCGCCCCGTCTTTGAAGACATGATTAAACGCATTAGAAAAGGCGAAGCCCAAGGAATTATCGCCTGGCACCCCGATCGCCTCTCTAGGAACGAAATAGACGCCTCTACGATAACTTATTTAGTCCGCACCGATGTCATTAAAGACTTAAAATTTGGCTCATATAATTTTGATAATTCTCCCGAGGGCATAATGATGTTGCAACTGGCTTTATCGCAATCACAATACTCGTCTTCAAAATTAAGCCGAGATGTTAAACGAGGACTAGAAAAGAAAATAGAAATGGGTTGGAAACCGGGCACCGCCCCCGAGGGTTATTTGAATGACAAAATTGAACAGCAAGGACTTAAAAAAGTTTTAGTTGATACAAAACGATTTGCCCTAATTAGAAAAACAATTGATTTATATTTAACCGGCAATTATACCGTGCCTCAAGTTTGGTCTATTTTAAATAATAAATGGGGCTATCGCACCGTCAAACGTAAAGCTAAAGGTGGCGGACCAATGACACTAAGTGGTTTTTATCGCATCCTCACCGATCCTTTTTATACTGGTCATTTTAATTACAAAGGCCAGCTCTATAAAGGTAAACACAAAGCTTTAATCACTATGGCTGAATATGACCGTATCCAAGAAATGTTAGGCCGGAAAGACAGACCTCGGCCAATAAAGCACACGTTCCCTTTTACCGGCTCGCTTAAATGTGCGGAGTGCGGTTGTAGTATCACTGCCGAAACCAAACGCAAAAAAAATAAAACTACCAAAAAAATTATTACCTACGAATATTATCACTGCACCCATAAACGAAACACCCAAACTTTTCATTGTAAACAATCGTCTATAACCGCCACCGACTTGCATGACAAAATTGAAAGCGAATTAACGAATATTACCGTTACCTCTCTAGCTCGTGATTGGGCTATTGAATATTTAGATAAACAAAAAGATAAAAGCCAAGACGACAATAAAAAAGTCGCTGACACTATTTCTGAAAATATTGAACAACTAAAAAACGAATTAAGCGGATTAACTAAAATGCGTTATCGAGATTTAATTAGTGATGAAGAATTTGCCAAAAACCGGCAAGAGCTAAATGACAAAATTATAAAATTTGAAACTGAATTAAAAAATTTAGATACCAAAGAAGAGCGATCAATTGAACTCACTAAAGACGTTTTTAACTTCGCTGTTTATGCTCATTCCGAATTCTTAAAAGGCGACGATCAGACTAAAAAAGAAATACTGGCGACTCTAGGTTCGAACCACCAATTATTAAACAAAAACCTAATGATTACGCTGTTTCCATGGTTTTCTAAAATAAAAGATTCCACTATACCGTCTAGGGCTAATTTCTTTAGGTTAGAACTGCCTCAAACTCGCATAAACACTACGGAAAAAGAGGCTTTCGCCTCTTTAATTCCTATGATGCACGGGATGGAGGAATCGAACCCCCGCCAGAGGGTTTGGAGTCCTCTGTACTACCATTATACGAATCCCGTAGAATATTAAAATTAATATTATTTTTTCTCTTCTTTCTTTTTCTGTTCCGCTTTTTCCGATTCCTTTTTCTCCTGTTCCTCCTTCTCCTTCATCCTCTTCTCTGTCTCCCTGTCGGCTGCGGCGATCTCTTTGATTTCTTCTTCGCTCACCAGACCATATTCCAGCTCATAGATATGAAAAACCGTAATGGCGATAGAAACAACCAGCGGACCGATAACCACGCCCCAGAAACCAAATAGAAATACGCCGCCGATGATAGAGAAAAAAACAAACACCGGATTAACATGGGCCTTGCCTTGGATCATATAAGTCCGAATAATGTTATCGGTATTACCGATAATAATAGCGCCCCATAAAAGAATAAAAATACCCTGCCAAATTTGTCCGGTCAGAAGCAAATAAATACCGGTTGGAATATAAACTAACATTGAACCGATATAGGGCAACAGCGAAGTAAAACCGATTAATATTCCAGGAAAGAAAGCCGGAACACCGATAATCATATAACCGATAGCACCCACGAGGCCTTGGGCCAGAGCGGTCACAAAAGTGGAAATCATGGTGGAGTAACTGACATCCCTGAATTTTTTAAACAACCGCAAATTATATTTACCTTGAAGTGGCGACCATAACGACAATTTTTTGAGCATTCCTTCCCCATCCCTGAAGAAAAAAAACATGGCAAAAACAATGAAAAATAAGGAAACAAAAAAATTAGTGGTTTCTTTTAAAATAAAAGTGGCCGTTCCCACCATCCAATCGCTGGAACGTTTGATAATATCAAAAACAAAATTTTGCAAATTGCTGTTATCCAGACCAATGAAATCTAATTGGCGTAAATATTTATTCTGGATAAAATCATTATTCTGAGTAAAAAATTGAACCGTATCGTTATAGGCCGTCACTGATTTTTTTCCAGCCAAAATCATTACTTGAGATAAAGGAAAAATAATCAGAACAATAACGAGCAGGCACATGACGAGCGCCGCCACGTTTCGGTTGTTAAAGAAAAGTTTTTTAAATTTACTATATAGGCCGTAAAGGATAGAAACCAAAACTGCCGCGATAATTAACTCAATTAAAAACGGCTTAAAAACGAAGTAACAGGCGACTAAAACTAAAACTACTAACAAGAGCAAAAATGGCTTGCTTAATTTGTTGTCCATATTTTTAGATTAATAGACATTGTTAATTATTATTTGGTCTCTTTGTGCAGAGTGTGCTTGCGGCAAACGTTGCAAAACTTGTTCATCTCCAATCTCTCCTTCAAAATCTTCTTATTCTTATGAGAATGATAATTGATAGTTTTGCACTCGGTACACTCCAATTTAATCATGTTATCTTGCGACATAATCTCCGTTAACGCTAAAAAGATAAAAAGCCAGAAGCTATCTATGGTTTTAGTTGTTATATAAATTTATTATACTACTAATATATAATATCGCCCGAAAAAAGTCAATTTTCGGGCTATTTTTGACAATGTGGACAATAATGAGTTCCCCGGCCGGCGATTTTAATTTTTTTAATACTCCGGCCGCATTTCAAACACTGTTCTTTGTCCCGACCATAAACCTGTAATTTACCGACAAAATTACCTTTTTTACCTTGAGCATCCCGATAATTATTAAAGGTCGTGCCGCGATATTTAATGGCTTTTCTAATCAAAGCCTCAATCACGCCATAAAGCCTCTCTATTTCACCTCGGGTAAGGCTGTCAGCCCTTCTGGACGGTCTAATACCAGCCGCAAAAAGAGCTTCATCCGCATAAATATTACCTAGTCCCGAGATCAAAGATTGGTCCAGAAGAAGGGCCTTGATGTTCTTGGTTCTACTCGCAATAACCTTGAAAAAGTTTTTTAAAGTGAAATTCGCCGTCAAAGGCTCAATTCCATATTTTAGTTTAATTTTTGCTAAATCATTAGCAGTCACTGTTTTCAGATAACCAAAACGACGCTGGTCGTTAAAGAAAAGTTTGCTTCCATCAAAAAAAGTAAAATAGACTCGGGTTGATTTATTGGGAAGCTCTCCCCCGATATAGCCGGAGAGACTGGTCGCTTTTAAGCTATGGCCTCCGACTACTAATTTATTATGACCGGAATAAATCAATTGCCCGGTCATTTTGAGATGAATGAGCAAAAAATGTTTCTGGTCAGAGAGAGAAAATATCAATAATTTACCCAGACGATCAATAGCAACAAAAGACTGCCCCGTTAACCGGGACAGAAATTTTCTGGGACCAGGCGAGACAGTTTTGGCAGATAGAATTTCAACTTTCCTGATCTTTTTACCCAAAATACTTTTGACCAGATCGCGCCTAATGGTTTCCACTTCGGGTAATTCCGGCATAATTATTTCATTAAATACAAAATAACACCGACAACCAAGAGCGCCAAGAGCAGGCCACCGAGGACTTTCATGACGCTGCGACCAATTTTGTTAGAGTCAATCAGATAAGGCATATGATATAAAGTTAATATCTTCATTAAACCAAAAAAACGAAGTTTGGTCAATAAAATAAAAAAGGAAGTCTTTTCAACCCCCTTTTTAGCTCCTTTAAATGAGCCAATTAATCGCAGTCAAATATGAACTCGGTCATAAGACTTCCGCATATTGTCACATCGACATTAAATTTTATGACCTGTTTCCCGCCGAAAAGAATATTGTTTAATCTTTGGACGGCCCCTGCCAGCTGACTATTGGCATTAAATATATTCTCAACATTAGCAGTCCGGATGGCATGCCGGCAGGATTTGAAACAAATACTTTTCTTGTCTTCCGAGAGCGTCAGGCTCAAAGCGATCAGACCCCGTAACAGAGGTTCTTCGGAGCAAGGAACAAAAGTATTGCCATTACCGCCCCTGACTTCAAGTAATTGCAGGAGCTTGTTGTCTTTGGTCCCTTTAATTTTTGCCTCAATTTTATTAACAATAGTTTCGACTATTATCCATTTTTGCCAATCGAGTTCGCTGACCTTCTTTCCGATTGCATTATTGATTCCATGGGCACGCTTGATGTGCTTGCTGAGAGGGAGGAAATCAACTCCAAATAAATTTTGACCTTTCATCTTTACATTATTTTTAGTTAGCAACTAGGTTAATTGTTAAATCCACTTAAATTTAGATGGGCTTAACGATTAACCTAATTAACTTTATTTTTAATGATCGGCTATTGACCTTATATACTATAATGACGTTTAGTTTTAGTCAAGCCGAACTAAAAAACAGGCCTTAACCTGTTTTTCATCTGATGTGGGCCGAGTAGGATTCGAACCTACGAAGGCTGATGCCAGCAGATTTACAGTCTGCCCCAGTTGACCGCTTTGGTATCGACCCGCAATAATCAAAAACGATATTAACAATTTTACATAATAAAAATAGATTGTCAAATAGAGCCAACCTATTTTATTTGATATTAAACTCCCAGCACTTCTCCGAGTAAGAAGCGAACGGCGGCGTAGGAAATAAAGATAATAATGAGACCAATCGCGGCCCACATTAAAATGTCACGGCCCTGGCTGACCTTCTTTTCGTTGCCACCCGCGGTCATCCAAACCAAACCGCCGAAGATAAACATCAGGAGGGCGATAGAGCCGATAACTCCTAAAACCGCGCTGATTATCTTACCAATCAATTGTTGGGGCGTGGTCACTCCGGCCGAAGCCAAAGGATTGTTTAAACTCACCACCGAATCAACGCTTAGGTTCGGATCGGTAGTGGTAACCGCTAAAACCGGGAAAACCACGAATAAAATGAAAAATGCCGGCAGAATCAATAAGGTTAACTTTTTACGCATATTTTTATTAAACTAATTTAATTAAATCTACTTATATTAAACCATATTTTAGAAATAAAAAAAAGGGGGCATTGGTTGTCCCCTTTTTAAGTATTATTGACTTAAGGTCATAGTTATAATTTGATCCGTATTCCCCGCTTTTAGAAAGAACTCGGTGGGATCATGATTCGGAATAAACTCCTGGGCATCGTGATACTGCTCGGTGGCAGAATAAATCACGAGGTAATCATGATTATCGGATGAAAGATTAATAACCACCTTTCTGTCCTGTTGAAACGTAATCCAATGGTCCAAAGTTTCTCCGGCCTTCAAAATAAAGGTGTAAGGCGAGCCGGAAACGAAATAGGTAACAACTTCAGTGGGTGGATTATAACTTGGATTCGGATTGGGTCGATGGTGGAATAAATCGATTAGTTCGACATTCTTGGGCGAATCGTTCCAGCAGGTGTCATTGGATCTGGGATGCAGGAAATAATTTCTGTTGGTTCTGGCGTCATGTTGAATGTCGGCATAGGCATTTTGGTAAATATCGCCAGTGCGACTGTTAACATAAACGGTCGGTTTTCCATCCTCGTAATACGGAGCCGGATAATAATAACCGGCGACAGTCACGAAGAAAAATAAACTGAAAGCTAATATGGTCGCTCGACCCGAGGTTTTCAAAACCGCATCGGACACAGCTAAGATTCCGCCGGCGGTGATAAAAATACAGATCGTCTTAACCCAAAAATCCAGATTAGCATTAACCGAAAACGAATGATGATTGAACCAAATGGTATTGG
>Ga0265297_10008964_pt1 | contig 13149 bp, 4 predicted proteins | sample Munlanlwell13791_FD_192502 | JGI IMG/M metagenome (GOLD analysis project Ga0265297, IMG submission 192502) | Leachate microbial communities from a municipal landfill in Southern Ontario, Canada - Leachate well 137-91 | ecosystem: Engineered > Solid waste > Landfill > Unclassified | place...
ACGTGCCTACCCAAAGCCGGCCTCTTTGGTCCATACCAATGGATTTGATATAGTTATCCGGAAAATAGGCTGAACCGTAACGGTTCAGTTTCTTATATTCTTTTCTGTCCACGGCATACAGGCCGCTCAGACCTGAAGCTACCCACATTGTGTCACCGTGCTCATAGAATGATCTCACTTCCCGGATATCAACGGTTGCCAGCAAGTTCATTGAACTGTCAACAACGGCAGTATAGCCATTGAATGAACCTATCCAATAATGTCCGTCACTGTCGCAAAAGATACTCAGGATACTTTTATCCGGCAGGGAATGGCCGGATTTTCCGGTATTTCTCAGGTTCCTGTCCAGAATGTCAATTCCTCCTCCGTCGGTGCCTACTATCATTTTTCCATTCCCCATGAAATCCATGTCAGTTACACTTCTTTCAGAGAGGGTAAAAGGATAAATAATATTAGAAAAATGCAACGCATTACGGCTGATGAACATAAGTCCGCTCCCGTACGAACCCAGCCAGAGATTTCCAAACCGGTCCTCGCACATTGCATGGATACCAATATTCATTATTTCTTCTGTCTCCGGAAGTCTTGTGAACGTCTTGGCCGAGTTCATCTCGTTAAGGTCCATCTCCCAGACACCATTGAAATCGGGAGATGCGAGCAACTTATTATCCGATGTTACCAGAACGGAAAAGATGAGCCCGTCGGGAAGACCGGAGTTATTTTTATCAAAAACAGTAAAATCTTTGGTGACTTTTCTGTAGAGTGCAATGCCTCTACGTGTCCCAATCCATATATTATTGTCCTTGCTTCTATAAATACTGCCGATCTCATTTGAGGGCAGAGAGGCGGGATCTCCCGGAACGGGCAGATGCTGGACCGCTGTCCTGTTTTCCGGATCTATAATGACTATGCCACTGCCATAATAAGCAGCATAGATATTATTATCCTCGCCAATGACAAAAGAACGTATAATATTGTCTGGCATTCCCTTTACATTCCCGGAATTGTAAAGAGTAATTTTTCCCGTAGTTACCTCGTACTTTCCAATACCTTTATTATACGTGCTAAACCATATATCGCCCCGGTCATCTTGAGCAACATATGTTATTTCATTGGATGGCAGCGACAGTTCCGGGTTGACACCATGCCTGATAAAGAGAGATTGTCCGGCAGAATAATCATACGATGCAATACCTGATCGCTGTGACGCGATCCACACTTTGTCGTTGAACCGGTCAGAAACTACTCTATTTAATTCATTTCCGGGGAGGACGCCCGAATATTTGGTAAAACTGCTTATTGATACTCCGTCAAACCGGTTCATGCCTTCTTCTGTTCCTATCCAGAGAACACCGTATCTGTCTATGTCCAAAGAAACTATAAAGTTGTTTGAAAGGCCTTTATCCAGCTGGAGCCACTTGGTAACATGCTTATTTGCGCCTTCTTCTGCCAAAAGAAAAATGGGCAAAAAAAAGATTGAAATGAGGGAAACAACAAGTCTTTTCATTATCTGATTGCGATTAGCGCAAATATATATCTAAAACTTCATTAAGCATATGCATTTAATTCATTGATCAAATACAGACCTTTTTTGAATGAATTGAATATTGTGTAAAATTGAGTATCCTGTATAAATTTGAAATAAAAATCAGCGATCCTGTTGCAAAAAGAAAGTCTATGGGCATGATTAAATACAAAATGAAACTGTTCTGTCTTAGTGTGGTATTGATTGCAGGAGTTATGTGTACTCCTGTTTTTGCCCAGGTCTCATTCGGCCGTTCTGAATTGTTCAATGAGAATTGGTTATTCTATCTGGGAGATGATTCAACCGCAGCTGCTACTACGTTCGACGATTCAAAATGGCGTCAACTGGACTTGCCTCATGACTGGTCAATCGAGGGAAAACTTTCGCCTTCTCTGGCCAGTTGTACCGGATATCTTCCGGGAGGAGTGGCCTGGTACAGGAAACATTTTAACGTCAGTGTTTCCGCCTCGGAGAAACTGTTTATATACTTCGAAGGTATTTACAACAGAAGTTCCGTATATCTGAACGGTCACCTCCTCGGATACAGGCCAAATGGATATGTCTCCTTTATGTATGACCTGACACCTTATCTTGTAGATGGAGCCAATATCATTTCTGTAAGGGTGGACCATAGCCGGAGTGCCGATTCCAGATGGTATACAGGCTCGGGTATATACAGAGATGCATACCTGATCAAATCTTCGCAGATTCATCTGGCACAATGGGGTACTTCTTATGAACTAACGGAACTTTCCGGCGACAAGGCTGTTGTGGCGGTTAATTATTCTGTATTCAGCGAGATCCCGGTAAAAGAAAAGCTGGAGGTTTTGGTTTCGTTGTCCGATCCATCGGGGAAGCAGGTTGCCAAAGGGAAATCCGGCATCAATGTAAATTCTGGAAAAATTTCAAACAGTTCATTGTCAATCAAGTTATTACGGCCTCACTTATGGAGTATCGACGATCCGTATTTATATACTGTTCATATTCAGCTTTTGCGCGGCGGCTCTCCTATTGACGACTGTATAATCAGCGCTGGTCTGCGTACGATACAGTTTGATCCGGACAGGGGTTTCTTCCTTAATGGAAAGAATATGAAACTTAAGGGGGTCTGTCTTCATCACGATGCCGGAGTCCTGGGCTCCGTTGTCCCCGAAGAGGTGTGGGAGCGAAGACTGGGTAATCTAAAATCAATGGGGGTAAATGCCATAAGGATGGCTCATAATCCTCAGGCGCCGGTACTCTATACGCTTTGTGACCGGCTGGGCCTTATGATTATTGATGAGATTTCCGATGAGTGGGAATTCCCAAAAAGAAAATGGATAGAGGGCTGGAATATAGGAACGCCTGGTTTTCAGGGCAGCTATGATTTCTTTGAAGAATGGATTGAGCAGGATATCACAGACATGGTTCTGAGGGACCGAAATCATCCTTCTGTTATTTTATGGAGTATAGGGAATGAGGTTGACTATCCGAACGATCCTTATTCTCATCCCGTTCTGGACGGCTCGGCCATAAACCAGCCCATGTTCGGCGGATATCGTCCCGAAGCTCCTGATGCAAGACGTATAGGCTTAATTGCCAAAAGGCTGGCTGCAAAAGTTCGCTCTATAGATACGTCCCGGCCTGTTACCGGAGCACTCGCAGGTGTTGTAATGTCCAACGAGACCGAATATCCCGGAGCCATAGATGTGGTAGGATATAACTATACGGAAGACAGATATGACATGGATCATGAAAAATATCCCGGACGAGTCATCTACGGCAGTGAAACATCTGTTGGATACAGGCAGTGGAAAGCGGTTCTGGACAGGGACTTCATCTCCGGACAATTTTTGTGGACAGGGACAGACTACCTGGGAGAATCGGGCAGATGGCCTTCCCGCGGACTGTATACAGGGCTATTGGATTTAGGCAGTTTCCGCAAACCCCGGGGATGGTTCAGAGCTTCTCTGTGGAGCGACAATCCTGTCACATATATTGGTACCTATCCGTCACCTGCCGGGAGAAATGCCAGATTTCTTTCAATTGATGCATGGGATACATGGAATTACGAGGAAGGACAGATGATAAAAGTAGTATGTTATACTAATGCACCTTTCGCCAGACTCCTTCTCAATGAAAAAATAGTGGGAGAGAAGATTGCCTATGACCAGGAATCGGGAGTTATCGGATGGGATATTCCTTTTTATCCGGGAGAGCTCACGGCTGAAGGATGTGATGCCAATGGAAATATTCAATCACGTTATACAATACAAACCACGGGAAGACCATATGCTCTTCGTGTAAGTGCAGATAAGACTGTTTTTACCCATGAGAGAAGTGTGGTTCATCTCACGGTAGAGATCCTGGATGAAGCAGGCCGCGTAGTAAATCTGGGAGACAATGACATCACTTGTACCGTAGCCGGCCCGGCAAGGCTTCTGGGACTCGAAGCCTCGGACAACACAGATATGACAAACTATTCAGACAATCATCAGAGAGCATTCAGAGGAAGGGTGCTGGCATATATTGCTGCTGCCAGGGGACCGGGAGACGTAACCGTCCGCTTTTCGTCGCCTCTTTTGAAAGGAACTGAAATTGTTATAAAAAACGACACCAAATAACCCCTAATATTTATGAACAAAAAACTTAGAACCATTCTTGCTCTCGCCACGCTGCTGACTTTATCTCCGGCAGCAATGGCACAAGTAAAAGTGAGCGAGACAAGGACTGCTATCCCCACGTATCTCGTGGGAGACCCGGAACCCGATCCCTATTTTTTTACAGGAAGAACCTATCAGGGTGCTGCCGGACATGTTTATCCTTATCCTATCTATGATATTTTGACCGACGAAAGGGTAGACAGAGACTATAAATACATAACACTTGAGAATGAGTATACCCAAATAGGTGTCCTTCCGGAAATAGGCGGCCGTATATTCTCTGCAAACGACAAGCAGACGGGATATAATTTCTTTTACAGACAACATGTCATCCGTCCGGCACTTATTGGAATGATCGGGTCTTGGATTTCCGGCGGCGTGGAATGGAATATTCCTCACCATCACCGGGCATCGTCAACATTGAATGCCGGATATGAAGTGGTTGAAAATCCCGATGGCAGCAAGACAATATGGATTGGTGAAACCGAGCTCCGTCAGAGAATAAAATGGTCAATCGGCCTGACAATGTTTCCCGGAAAGTCATATGTAGAGGCCACATTCCAGATTCAGAACCGGACTCCGGTTATGCAGTCATTCCTTTATTGGGCCAATGTGTCAGTTCATGCTAACAAAGATTACCAGGTACAATTTCCTCCTCAGACCCTCTATGGAACAAGCCACAGTAAGACACAATATACAGATTGGCCATATAATACCCTCAGAGGAAATGAAGGCCCCACTGATAACAGCTGGTGGGCAAGTTTCACGGGAAGCAACTCGACCTTTGCTGTAAACTATTCTCAGGATTACCTTGTAGGATATGACTTTGGAAAGGATGCCGGTACAGCTCACTGGGCAAACCATCACGTCGTTCCCGGTAAGAAATTTTTCCTGTGGGGAACTGAAAGCGTATGGAATGAAATGCTTACAGAAGAGGACGGGGCATACCTCGAACTCATGGTAGGAACCTTCTCGGATAATCAGCCGGACTATAGCTGGATAGGTCCCAATGAGGTGCGCGTTACCAAACAGTACTGGTATCCTGTAAAGGGTATTGGCGGAGCCAAGAACGTCACGCTGGAAGGGGCCGTAAACCTGGAACGTAAAGACAAGACCACTATGATGGTCGGTTTTAATGCCACAGCTCATTATAAGAACGCTAAGATTCTGGTAAAGGCCGGGGAGAACGTCCTTCTTGAAAAAACTATAAATATAGATCCAAACACTCCATTTGTCCAGGATTTCTCCATACCTGCCACAGTGGAAGATAAAGACCTTTTTGCCGGTCTGTATGACAGTGACGGAGTTGAACTTGTAAGTTACTCGCCGGAGGTTAAGGAAGATCTGGAGAGGCCTCATCCAGCAGACCGTCCGGGCAATCCCGAAGAATACAAATCGGTAGAAGAACTCCTTCTTGCGGCTCAGCGCCTGGAAGAATTTCATAATGCCCGGGTAGATCCCCTGCCTTACTACGAAGAGGCTCTTCGCAGAGACTCTCTCGATTCCAGAGTAAATGTAAATCTGGGTATTTTCTATGCCAGAAGGACTCAATGGGAGAAGGCCGAGAAATACCTTCAGAGAGCCTATATGCGTCTGACCGGCCTTCATTATATGCCGCAGGTAGAACAAACAGGTATTATTTACCAGACTAATCCTAAGGATGGCGAGATGTTGTATTACCTGGGAGTCGTTTCGCAGGCTCTGGGGAAAGAGAAAGAGGCTGAAAGCTATTACTGGAAGTCTGCCTGGTACCCCGGATTCCAGTCGGCATCATACCTGTATCTGGCTGAGATTTATTGGAAACAGGGCAAGAAAGACAAAGCTTTTGAGGCTGTCAACAATTCTATAGATCTCAGTGGAAAGAGCACGATAGGCAAATTTGTCAAATCGTATTTTCTGAGCAGTGAAGGGAAGATGGCAGAAGCTAAGCAGCTGTTGAACGATAACCTGTCATTCGATCCCCTCGATTTCCTAAGCCAAGTGGAACTCGCCCGTCTGAATAAGGACAATTCGGCCGTCGACCACGTTCTGGCGCATATGGGTATTCCACTTCAGGAATCCATAGAGATATCTACTTTCTATGGTGCCGTGGGTGCCTATTCAGTTGCCGTGGATTTTCTTGATTATGTAATGGCTCACGGTGCTCCTTACGCTTCTACTCCCATGCAGAAAAATGCTGTTGAACCATTCACCTCATCGCCTCTTCTTAATTACATGGCCGGATATTATTCGGGTCTCGCAGGCAATAATGAGAAAGCGCTCAGCTATTACCGGAAAGCTGCGGAGATGTCTCCCGAATACTGCTTCCCTTCACGTGTCGAAGAAAAGAGCATGCTGGAAGATGTAACGATGAAGAATCCGTTGGACTACAAGGCTCAGTACTACCTTGGGAATCTTCTTTATTATTACAATCAGAAAGATGAAGCTATCGCTGCATGGAATAAGGCGGCAGAGGCTTCTCCCGGATATGGAATGGTTTACCGTAACCTTGGCTTCGCAACAGACAAATATTTGAAAGATGCAGCGACCGCAGCAGATTTCTATCGTAAGGCAGTAGCTGTAGATTCATCCGATCCTAAATTCTTTACCGAACTTGATATCCTGGAAGAAGCTCTTAAAGTTCCTTCTACACAGAGACTTGCCCGTTTGGAGAAGAATAAAAAAACTATTTTCAAATCCGATGATGCCACTTCACGTTACGTTTACCTGCTGGTAGACAACGGTAAATATGATCAGGCGCTCTCTATCCTGAACACCCGTCACTTCCGCGTTTGGGAAGGAGGACAGACTGTATACACACAGTTTGTAGATGCACACCTGCTAAACGGGCTCAAACTCATGGCGACGAAACAGTATAAGAAAGCCCTTAAAGATTTCTATGCGGCGGGTACGTTCCCCAGGAATCTCGAGACAAATGAGCTCTCAACCGGTCCTGCCGTAGCAAAGGTAGCATATTATCAGGGTCTGGCATACAAGGCTATTGGTCAGAACGATAAAGCAGCAGCAGCCTTTGAGAAATGTATCGAAACGGCTACCGGAGGCGATGCGTGGACCCGCAGAAGAGGCGGTGCTGACGAGAGCAGGTATTTCGTTGCTATGGCTCAGAAAGCACTGGGCCGGGAAGCAGATTTTAAAGCCACACTGGAGACCATGCAGAAAGACATAGATGCTCAGAATGCAACGGACAACACGGTGGTTGACATCTATTCAAAATTCGGAGAAGACGGCTCGGGCGCTACTATCAAAGCGCGTACTATCTATATCCAGGGACTTGTTTACCTGGCTAAAGGAGATAAAAATAAAGCTAAAGATAGCTTCATAAGTTCTCTTGAGATTAATCCTACCAGTGTCTGGACAAAATATTTTCTTGGCACATGTAAGTAATAACCATTATACTTATAACCTAAATTCTATTAAAAACACATGAAAAAACTAGTTTCAATGCTGTTACCAGCATTATTGATGTTCGTTCTTGTGAGTTTTCCCGCATTTGCCTCTCCGGAGCAGATACAGATGGAAAATTTGCAACAGCAGACGCACGCTGTCAGGGGCGTTGTGAGCGATGCCATGGGCCCGATGGCCGGAGTCGATGTAGTCGTTATTGGTACGACCAATGGTGTTGCAACCGATTTAAAAGGTGCATATGTCCTTCAGAATGTTCCTGTTGGAGCTACTATTAAGTTTGCTTTCATCGGGTACAAGACCCAGGAAATAATGGTTACTTCCCAGGAAGTAATTAATGTATTACTTGAAGAAGACGTGAAACTTCTGGATGAGCTTGTACTTATCGGTTACGGAACTGTAAGGAAAAGTGACCTGACCGGTTCTGTCACTTCGGTAAGTGAAGAACAAATGACAAAAGCGGCTACCAGCGATGCTCTTCAGGCTATTCAGGGACGGGCCGCCGGTGTCCAAATCATTACGGCAACCGGGTCACCTTCGGCCACGGCAGAAATCAAAATCCGCGGTACCGGCTCACCAAACGGGACCACTCCTCTTTACGTTGTGGACGGATTCCCAATGAATGATATTAATTACCTGAGCCCTGGAGATATTTCTTCTGTTGAAATCCTCAAAGATGCATCTGCCTGCGCCATCTACGGTTCCAGAGGTGCCAACGGGGTAGTTCTTGTGACTACTAAAAAAGGTTCATCCGGCGCTCTTAAGAGCAAAGTGACTGCTGAATACGGTATAGAAGCCCTGCCTACCAGGCCACAAATGCTCAACTCCTCGGAATATGCCCTGATGACCAATATGGCCTATACAAACTCAGGCCTCGCTCCCCGCTATACTAACCCTGGCGCAATGCCTTATGATACAGATTGGTATGGAGAGGTAATGCGTGTGGGCCGTTATCAGAATTATAATGTGTCGGTTTCCGGAGGTACAGATAAAATCAATACGCTCTTATCTGTCGGTTACTTCCGCAGAGACGGGACTGTTGACGGAACAAACTTCGGCCGGTTTAACGTTACTGAGAATACGACCGTAAAAATGACTTCTTTCCTGAATATCAATACGTCTCTCCAGGGCTCATTCGCCAAATCGAATTCGTTAGGAGCCAATGGTACCAACAACAATACCATATTCCTCTCTTCGCTTATAGCACCTCCCGATGTTCCGGTATGGGATGAGAGTACCAATTATTACTCTGGTATTGGCGTAATCCGTCTGGCAAACCCCGCCGGTGTTATTGCACGCAACAACAGTGTTTCCAACAGGAATTACCTGGTCGGTAACATCAGTGCGGACCTGACCATTATTCCAGACCTTGTATTCACTTCACGCTTTGGATATAAATATTCTATGGAACTTGGAAGTAACTACAGTCCGATTTATTACGAGACAGCAAACATCTCCGATGCGATAGATACAGTTACACGTTCTACTTCAAAAAGCACCGACTGGTCCTGGGAGAATATGCTTACTTATACAAAGAACTGGAAAGATACCCACAGATTAAATGTGATGGCTGCTGTGTCTGCCAGAGATTTCTTTACAGAGTCCTATACAGGCACCAAGCAGGACCTTCCCAACTCGGGTGAGTTTTATCATTACTTTGATGCGGCCTCAAAAAATCCTCAGGTTAGTGGGAATGCTTCTGCACTCGCCATGCTTTCCTACCTGGGACGTATCAATTACACCCTGCTGAACCGTTACCTGTTGACCGCGTCGTTCCGTGCTGACGGTTCATCACGTTTCATGCCTTCTAACCGTTGGGGTTACTTCCCTTCAGGAGCATTCGCATGGAAAGTATCTGAAGAGCCTTTCTTCAAAGGTGTGAATAAGGATATTATTTCTAATCTAAAATTCCGTGTTGGCTGGGGACAGATAGGCAACGAACGCATAAACAGCTATTATCCCTACATGACATCTATCAGACAACAGCAGTATTACACTATTGGAACGGGAAAGATCCGTACCAACGGTTCCACACCGGCAGGTATCGGGAATCCGGCAGTTCAATGGGAGACCTCGGAGCAGTTTAACGTCGGTCTTGATATGAACTTCCTCAGGGATCGTTTAAGCGTAACTGCTGATTACTATATTCGTAAGACAGACAATATCCTTCTTTCCCAGACTATTCCAAATCTTTCGGGTTTCAGCTCAATGACAAGAAATGTCGGAGGTATGGAAAACAGAGGTCTTGAACTTACCATCGGGTGGAAAGACGATGCAGGAGATTTTTCGTACAATATCAATGGAAACGTTTCTTTCTTAAAGAATACGGTGACTAATCTTGGTACCGCAGCTTATCTGAGCTCCTCTTTTGCATACGACTACGCGCTTACAGATTTCCAGGGACAGTTCAATGGTGTGCTTCGTTCCGAGGTAGGGCTGCCATACAATCAGTTCTATGGTTACAAGTTCATGGGCATTTTCCAGAATCAGGAACAGATTAACAACTATAAATCCGAAGAAGGTGTCGTTATTATGCCTAAAGCCAAACCGGGCGACTCGATGTATGAAGATTATAATAATGACGGCAAAATAAGCTCAGCCGACATGCAATTCATTGGCAACCCGCATCCCAAGGCTATCTTTGGTCTTTCCTTCAACGCAGACTGGAAGAACTTTGACCTCAGTCTCCTCTTTCAGGGTGTGGCCGGTAACAAGATATTCAATGCTTCCAAGTTCTATTTTAACAAGTTCGATGGCCGTCAAAATGTGTTATCAGATGTTTATATGAAGGCCTGGGACGGTGAAGGTTCATCTAACACGTTGCCCGTAATACTTTCGGCAACTACAGACAAATCAAGGATTGACCAGAACTGGTGGCAGTCGTCCAACTACATTGAGGATGGTTCCTATGTCCGTCTGAAAAATTTGCAGCTTGGTTATACTTTAAGACCCAAATCGACCAAGTCTAATACCTCACTCAGATTATACCTTTCTATCCAGAATCTCTTTATTATCACAAAATACAGTGGTATAGACCCTGAAATTCCTGGTAACGGAATTGACTGTGGACAGTATCCACAACCTCGTACATTTATGTTGGGTGCCAATATAAACTTCTAATTAAGGACTATTATGAAAACAAAGATACTATTATCAATAGGCGCAGCTGCAATGCTGCTTGCCTCCTGCTCAGATTTTCTTGACAAGACACCTCTTGTCAATCTGGCTGCCGAGACATACTATTCCAATGAAGAAGAGCTGAATGCTGCTGCATTGGGTGCTTACTCTGTCATGCAACTCGAGACTTTTCAATTAGGCCACTTCATGGTTTGGGGTGACGACTGCTCCGACGATGCCGATCTGGGAAACAGCCGGTCCGAGGCTTATTCATGGTTTGGTGCTGCTGCCATCGCATGCCAGAATTTTTCACTGCTTGACAACAACGGACAGGCCGGCGGTTATTGGAACCAAGGTTGGTCTCTTGTAAATGATGCAACGCAGTTAATTGTAAATGCAAGCAAGAATGATATTCCCAATAAAGAAAAATATATCGGAGAGGGACATTTCCTTCGCGCTTATTCATACTTTAATTTCGTAACTCAATACGGCAGAATGCCCGTAGTGGATCACGTGCTTTCCTATGATGAATATTACATGCCACGTAACACAGAAGCAGAAACCTGGGCTCATATAGAGAATGATCTCAAAAATGCCATAGAACTTCTTCCGGAACAATGGGATCCCACCAATCTGGGCCGTGCCACAAAAGGCGCCGCCATGTCTATGCTCGGGAAAGCATATATCTATCAAAAGAAGTGGCAGGAAGCTTATGACATTCTTAAGCAAGTAGAAGCTGCCAATTACTACAGACTGGAACCAGTATACGAACAGGTATTCGATCTGGACCATCAGAACGGACAGGAATGTATTTTCGCTATTCAGCAATCAATCTCCGGTACCGGATGGTCAGATTCCAATGAAGGCTCAATCCTCGTATTCTACGAACACGATGCAGGTCTTACCAAAGCAGATATTGACTCCGGTAAATATCCGGGAGAGAAGGTCTATGAGAAATACATGACCGGATGGTCAATGCATTGCCCTACCGACGATCTTATTGCCGAGTTCGAAAATAATGACCCCAGGCTGAAAGCTACTGTTATAGCACCCGGTGAATTTTATGACGGTCATATCCATTATAATCTGTCGAGTAACAACAGGTATCAGTCTAAAAAATACTATGTGCCTTTCGAAAAACGTTCAAAGGATGACCAATCCGACCAGCCAAAGAATATCATCATTCTCAGGTATGCAGACGTTCTCCTTTTCCTGGCCGAGGCTTCTAACGAGCTTGGGAAGACAGGTGAAGCCCAGAAGTATCTCGAGATGGTTCGTGCACGTGCCAGAAACAGTGCTCCCGTTGGAGTTGAAAACGTTCTTCCTCCGGTCACGGCCGCAGGGAAGGAAGATCTCCGCAACGCCATCTGGCACGAACGTCGCGTAGAGCTTGCAATGGAATACAACCGGATGTACGATCTTGTTCGTCAGGGACGCGCAGGCCAGGTTATGCAGGCCTATTATCAGAAATATAAAGATGTTAACCATAACGGATATAAGACTACTAAAGGCAGAGATTTCGTCATTGGAAAGAGCGAACTGTGCCCTATTCCCAAAAGAGCTCTTGATGCTTCAAGAGGCACCATGGAGCAGAACCCCGGTTACTAGTTAAAAATCATGAACAGACTCAAGTTATTTATCGTTTTCTTGCTGGCCGCTACGTCCGTAGCGGCTCAGCAGAAAACCTATTTTGTTTCACCTTCCGGAAACGACGCGGCTGACGGACTTTCAGTCAATACAGCATGGAAGACTCTCGATAAGATTAACAGCATAGAGTTTCAGCCGGGTGATAAAATCCTTTTGGAATCCGGAAAAGCATGGTACGGGCAGCTTAAGCTGAAGGGATCCGGCGCTGACGGCCAGCCTGTTATCATTTCTTCCTATGGAGGCGAAAAGCGCCCCATAATCAATATCGGCAGGGCAGAAGGCGCCGGTATTCTTATAGACAACCAATCGTGGTGGCATGTAGAGAATATGGAAGTGACCAGCTATGCCGCTCCGGAACTGGGTATAGGGCGTCAGGGCATAGTAATCACTGCATCTGAAGAAGGAAAAGACTTCAGTAATTTTGTGGTGAGGAACTGTTATGTACACGACATCTGGGGCCAGATGGGGGGTAATTCGGAATATTCCGGCTATTACAGTTGTGGTATTCTGGTCCGTGTGAAAGCCCTGAGAAATCGCTTTGCCGATCCTTCATACACTCCGCCCACCATGAATAACGTCCTGATTGAAGGGAACCGCATTGAACGTTTTGACAAATGCGGTATCATCACCTGGGGACCAAAGAATAACGTTGTGGTCAGAAAAAATTACATGGACAACCTGGGCGGCGATGGCATATTCGTAAATGGTCCATACCGTGGTCTCATTGAATATAATGAGATCCATCGTTCCTGCATGCGATCGGGATATCTGGACCTTCCCGGCGGAGACACATGGTGGCCCCATACGGCTGCATGC
>Ga0265297_10008965_pt1 | contig 13149 bp, 25 predicted proteins | sample Munlanlwell13791_FD_192502 | JGI IMG/M metagenome (GOLD analysis project Ga0265297, IMG submission 192502) | Leachate microbial communities from a municipal landfill in Southern Ontario, Canada - Leachate well 137-91 | ecosystem: Engineered > Solid waste > Landfill > Unclassified | place...
TTCCTATCCGATCATTCTGGCTCCCCGTGAAATGGGTGGGTACATCGTAGACGGCTACCACAGGGCTTTGCGTGCCCTGCTTGAGCATCGAGAAACGATCAAGGCTCAGCAGCTGTTCAGCATGCCGGCTGATGGTCGTGCCTGCCCTCGATTCAAGGACTCTCCTTGAAAGGTCTCTCAACATTGGTTGTACCTGTGCTCCATAATCGGGAGGATGTGCGAAAGTTGGTGGCTCAAGATCAACAATTGAAAGAACTTCAACTGTTGAATGCCTCCCTGGATGAACTGATCAAGACCTTGACCGCAGAACGGGATGCACTCTGCGAGGAAAACGCAAAGTTGTCCTATTTGCTGGAACAGCTTTTGAAGTCAGGTGGCTACAATGGCTCTTAGCGACTACCATTTCTGTTTCTTTTGGAGTGATGACTCCAGGATGAGTTTCTTTGTTCTGGTGACACATGCCTACTGGGAACAGCACCATTGCATTGATGATGGGCATTTGCGTTATCGGGATCGGGATCTGGATCTTTTTCTGACTTACCTGGGGCTAGCTGAGTGCATGGAGTCTCATTTCGATCTGACAGCAGCAAAATACGACCAAGCTCCCAAGGGTCGCTGTGCCTACAAGATGCGCCGAATGATTCCCAAAATGCTGGATGCAGGGATGACTTCCCTTCCTGAGCTGGATGCCTTCATAAACACCCATGGTGGTCGGGTTTATACGAGGTGATGCCCATGACTGAAGCCAATCTGCAAGAGCTGCACAAGCACTGTCGGAATAACCGGAAAGAGATCAAGCAGGGGGCAAAGGCAGGGTGCTTTTACTGCCTGGAGATCTTTCCGAAGGAGGATGTGGTGGAGTACACCACGCCCCGGAAAGGTGGAGGCACCGAGGATGCTATCTGTCCCAAGTGCGGAATTGACTCTGTGCTGAGCCAGAGCATCTTTCCGACCTTGAACGACCTGAAGAAGGTTCTCCGTCCGATGCAAACAGAGTGGTTCGTTCGCACCACGGAAGTAAAACTGCCATGAGCAATGTACCAGTCTACGACATTCTGGGGCTCCAGGTAGGGCGTTATGATATTGGCGTGCTGAATGCAGCCCAGGGGCTTCACGAGTACACTACGGGCTCCAACGAGTGCTATGATCGAGAGGATGAGCTGTATTATGGTTTCCTGAAAGCTCGTCTTGCCGACTGGTCAGGGAGCCCCGACTTTTGTTCAGACTTTGACAACGCTGTGAGGCGAGTGGTCGAGATTGCCCTGCAGGAATATGAAGCCTGGCGGGCTAAGCTCCAACAGCATGGGGCGACCCTTCCAGTAGGTGACCTGCCCAAGTGCATTCACCCCAAGTGGAAACCCAATTCCATTATGCTGAAGTGCATCGTCAACGGGCAGCCTACCGAGATCCTAGCTGATCCTGAAGAGATGGTTTTTGCTGTCCGGTTGAGGGCGTTGATTCAGGCAGGTTACAACGACTTCAAACGGTACGTGCCTTCCTCCTTTCTTATCAAGGGCGCTGCAGGAAATCTGATTCACCCCACCTGGAAAATTGGTGACCTGGGGCTAAAAGCCGGGGACACCCTTTACATTGCACCCCCGCCTGGTGTTGGCGGCTGAATCTGTCAGAACTCATCCAGCCACTGCGTTTCCCTTTTGATCCCTTGAGGATTAGCAATAGCACTCAATCCGAAGGAGGTGGTAAGTGACCCAGAAGATCTTCAACCTGACGCAGCATGTGGCAACCCCGGATCAGATTGCTGACGGGGTGGTGGAACTCACGCCTGAGATCAAGAAGGAGATCCAGGCTCTGCTGACCATCGAGGAGCTGCCGACCCGGGAGGAGCTGACCATTCGAGCGATCAAGCTCCGGGAGATCGCTCGGGTCTCGGGATGCTCCATGGTGATGATCGGTGGGGCTCCCTTCCTGATGGGTGCCCTGGAGCACGAGTTGAGGGGTGCTTGCCGGATGCCGGTCTACTCATTCTCCAAGCGAGAGGTGGTGGAGCAGGCTCAGGCGGATGAAACCGTCAAGAAAGTAGCCGTGTTCAAACACACGGGTTGGGTCAAGGCTTAGTCCCCTCCTCCCTGGAGTAGTCCTCCTAGGAGGTGTCTCGTGAAACGAGAGCAGGCAGAGCTACGTTGGCTGGACCGCAAACTGCATTGGATGCGGCGCACCCTGGATCAGTACCAGGGATGCTCACCGACAAAGATGTGCCCCGTCTGCGGTTTCAACCTGCGGGACGACTTCGAATCGTGTCCCATGTGCGAAGGGGACACGGGGCGTGCAACGACTGCTCTCGAACGGGTGCATGAGATCCTGGGCAATGGGCTGACACCCCTCGATGCCATCAAGGCACTGCGAGTCGTCCTGTTGCCCCCTTCGCCCTCAGAGGAGCACTGTCCTCGGTGTGGGGGAGACTACAACGAGTACACGCTGTTCTGCCGCACTTGTGGGGATCGAAAGAACGTCCTGCTTGGGATCATCGACACTCTGAACAGGATCCTGCTCACCAACGAGTGCACCCAGGTGCGAGTGGTGGGGAAAACAGCAGGGCGTGGCAGCAAGTCCATCTGGCGATGGACTTGCTGGGATTGCGGAACCGCTCAGGGCAATGAGTTCACGGGGAGCTACAGCTGCTGTTTCCTAAGGTGCCGGAAATGTGGAGCCTCGAACGAGGTGCAGATCACTCATCGATACCACTAGGTCTACCGTTTAGATCAATATGGGCGAGGAGACCAGCCATAGATATCCATGACGATTTCCAGGAACTCCCGCTGGTCGGGCTCTAGATAACCTTCAACTAGAAGCATACGAAAATCTTGTTCCCTCAAGTATTGTTCATCCCGTTGAATAGTCTTGAGTTCATATTGAGCATGCTTCAACTCATCCTGAGCTATGCCCAATTTTTCCGAGATCACTTCATCTACAGCGTTCATAAGCATCTCAGCTAACCGGATAGCATCCTCGGACTCCATTTCGTGGGGGTCCTGAATCTTGAACCTTGTATGCACAGCTGTTTTCGCCAGAATCGGTACAAGGTGTTTCCGAAGATCCGGGTTGGATTTTGCCAGCTTGATCACTTCCGTGCGAAAACTCATGCTTGTCCCCCTACTAACTACCGTAAGATAGCGACCTGCCACCCGGCGGGCACTTTTGATGACTGATTCAAAGGACTCCTGTTGATCCTGATCCATTTTTTGCCCCGTGATGAAATACGCCATCACCTCAGCGAATGCTTCAGACGGCTTGGTGGCACCATAGGCGGAGACAGCTTTGACGGCACCGGACTCGATCCAGGCTTCAAACTTTTGGCGCTGGGTCGAGGACATATGCTTGAACCAGAAACGGTGCGCCATCTCGTGGACTATCAATTCGGGCAATCCTCTACTGGGACGAGAATAAACCCAAATCTTATCCTTGTTGTAGGCATAGGAACCACCTACGCCCCACTCTTTACCGTTGGGGTTTTCACCCCCACAAGTCTTACACCACACCTCGATCATGCCACGCCAGAGTTTCCCATAACCTTTGGCAACCATCATCTGATAGGCTTGGTCAAAATTCTTGATGTAGTTTTTCACATCTACGGGCAATAGCTCGGGATCCCGGATCAGAACCTTGACCCCGTGAAGATCAAACTCCGTCTCTGCCTCTTGAAACCATTCCGGGTTAGCATCAACAAGTTTCTCAGTCTCTGCAGCCAGAAACTTGATCAGCTTGTCGAAAACTTTCATCAGGATCTTTTTCTGTTGCGGGTACTCATCCTTGAGGAAACGCTGTGCTAGCAGCTCGTGCTTTTCCTTTTTCTCCAGAGCCTCCGCAAGTTTAGGGTACTTGGTCTTGATGGCTGCACTATATTGCTCAGGAGTCCAGACCCCTTCTAATTCAGCCTCCGTCAACTCGATGGTCTGTCCAGGATAGTACTGCTGTGCCTTTTGCTGGTACATTTCATGAAAGTGCTCGGCTAGAAGATGTGCTGAATGACCCTTACCGTTGGCACGATCTATCTCCAGAAACAGGTCACTCAAAAGAGACTCATACTTTTTGCTCAGCTCAACAAAAGCACCTCGGTGAACAAACTTCAGCTGCTGATCCAGGTTTTTAACAAAAACCTTTTCGATTTCAATAGCCTTTGAGATATCGCTCTTGTCTTCATAAGGAAGTTCTTTCAAGAGTTTCATCCAGCCCTTACGAACACCTACCAGCCACTCTTTATCGAGGAGCATCTCAATCCTCCGCCGGGATGATCAGCTCTAGATTCTGCACAGGAACAGGTTTGTCCCCGACAATCTGATAGTACTTGACCCTGCCAGCATCATTGGTAAGCACAAGGTGTTTGGTGTTGATCCGTACCTTCCAGACATCCCGGCGTTCGCTTCCAAGATCCGTTGCCAACCCTTCTACATGGTCTAGGCTGTTTGCCAGGAACAGGTTGGGGGGCAGAGTTCGGGCACCCTCAAACTGCCTGCGATCTTTCACGGGGCGAGCCGTGTAAAGGAGGATGTCTTTCCCGGTCTGGGATGACCCAGGATGCTGAATCTCCTTGATCAGATCGAAGTAAACCTTGGCAATGGTTGGTCCTTGAGGACCGTGGAAAAAATCCATGTCCCCGCCTTCGAGAACATCCTCTACCTGCTCGATCTTGCCCGTATCTGAGTTCACAAACAGGGTGAAATTGACACCACGGTTGAATTCAACCGTGAAGGAGGATGAGCCACCGGAGGAGAGCGTTACTGGAATGTTGCTGGGGACGTCAGCACGCTGGGCTGCAGCCTCAACCTGAGCGAGTACCTTTTCTGCCAGCCCTTTATAGGCTTCATTGGAGCCTTTCGCTTGCTCTTCGTATTGCTGGATCAACTCATCAATGGTGTCGGGCAGCTGTTCAAGTTTTTCACCAAGGCTGATCAACTCCCGGCTGAAAGCGTAGAATGGGTCCCATTCAGGGGAGCTTACATCAGGACGCTGTTCGTAATACTTGAGCCATGCCCTTGAGACATCCTTGTCCGTTGGATTCTGGGGTAGATCCACCCCATAGGACTTCAACCGGCGTCGAACGTCATCCAAGTCGAAGGTCTTGGACTTGTTCCGCTGCATCCGATTCCAGGAATCGACCGCCAGATCCTTGGCATCCGAAACGGCTCGGTCATCAGCCTCACTGAGATCCAACCGGACTTTGGAGGCACAGCGGCGGAGAAATCTTTGACCAACTCGGAATTGCACAGTTCCCTCCTCCCTAGGATCTCTGATAGCCTTTTTACCAAGGAAGGCTTAGACCTATCCTCTCAGGAGTAGTCCAGTTACCTGCAAAGCAGGTAGGAGGGTTTTCAATGTCGGCTGAGTGGATCAAGTGTGACCTGTACTACTCGGATCTTCCGAGCGACGTGGAGGAGTCCGAACTCGCTTACCCGGTGCCCGAGATGGATGCCGAAACTCGGGAGAGGTTCGGTGAGACCTACGAGGAGTGTCAGGATCGCTGCAACTATGATCTCCAGAACGAGATCTCCATCCAGGTCCAGGACGAGATCGATGACGAGAGTCCTGATGACATCATGTCGGATGAGGAGATGGAAGCCCAGGACGAACGTATCCGAAAGGAAACCGCCCGGCGGTTCCTGGAGCGTGACCCTGAGGCAGCCGAGGCAAAGAAAAAGTGTAAGCAGATCCAGGAGTGGCTGGATGAGCACCCTGTCATGGTTGCCTGGAGCAATGCCTGCAACGAGATCCGCAAGCGGAACGAGAACAAGACCTTCACGGGTCAGGGACTGGCGAAACCTGGGGTACAGATCGAGGTCAATGTGGATGGGGTAGTCAAGCGTTTCCTCATCGGGCACATCAACCCGCTGAGGGGCGTGTGTGACGATTGCTCCGCTTTCAAGGGTGCTGCTCCCGTGCTGCGGTACAGGGTACTCATTCCTGCCGAGGAGCTGGCTTAGCCCTGAATCCCAGGGAGTAGTTATTCCAAGGGGTGGGATGCAGGAGCAGGTAAGATGAGCCAGTCACTGGACAGGATGGTGGAGTACTACTCGATCCGGGGTGGCAACCCACCCTGGCTGCAGGCAAAGCTGAAGAAGCGAGAGGCAACCAAGGTCAAGACCATGCCCCAGGGCATGCTCTCCATGGGCGTTGCCGCCACGGTGGTCAGCTGTGCTCGGGGAGACTACCAGTATGACCTGATCACTGGCGGGGGAAACTGGAGCAACGCCGGACTGAAGGGCACTGCCCTCAAGTACTGCGGGCACTACTCGGCAAGCAGAGCGAATCTGGTCGAACGGATCAACAGCAAGCTCGATCAGAGCTACCCAGGGTGGTCTGCCGAGACCCGGCTGCTGTTCAACCCAGAGTCGAAGCGTACGGAGCGCAGGCTTGTCCTGGAGGGTCCCGGCGGGGGACTCTATCGCTGGTAGTCCCAGGGGGCTAGGAGCTAAGAAGATCATGAGCAAGAGGCAGCTTGGTGTGGGCATCCTCTCCTGGAACGGGTCGGAGCGTCGGAGCAATCGGTACGGGGTCATCACCCTGTGCCCAGCCAACTACGAGGAAACGGCATTTTTCCCAGTCAGCTGGGATGAGGATCTGCTCCAGGAGCTGAACGGCAAGCGGGTGCGGCTGACCGCCACGATCAGGGAAACCCGCAAGTCCGGGCACTGCGGGGATCGCTTCCTGAAGGTGTTCCCGTCCCTGCCCAAGGTGGGGGACTCCATCAACTTCGGGGTCGGTACCTTGACCCTCGAATTCAACGAGAAAACTCGTGCCGTGGGTCTCCGTCCCGGGGATGGGCGGGATCAGCTGTGGATCGATCCTCGCAAGCTCTACCGGGCGCACGATCAGACGGTCGAACTGTATGCTGAGGAGACAAACCTGCCTTTCTCGCTGACTCCCACGGGATTCAACACCGAGGACAGTGGTGCCGAGGATCTCGGAGATGGCACTGTTCAGGTGAAAAACGTCCCCCTGGAGTCCGTACGAATGACTCCAGAGATGAAGTCCCTCGGAGATGGCATGTTCGAGATGTCCTTCAAGCCCAAGAAGGGTCGTCGGCTGCCCACGGATCGGCAAGCCTAGAGGGGGGTCATGATGCCTGCTCGTAAGGATGAACCGAAGAACGTTGCCGGAATCCGGAAGTGGGTGGCGGATCATCGCCCGGATGTTCTCCCCTATGTGGAGAACATCATGGAGTACGAAGGGCATGACAAGCACCTGAACGCGCTCTTTTTCCTGATGAGCATCGGGTTCGCTGCTGGTCGGGAGTACCAGCAGGAGCATCCCACCGACAACGAGCCCTGATGATGCCATACCTGAGCGTAAAGCTACGGCAACCTGGGGATGCCTCTTTCCTTCAACTGAAGGGAGTGCGGAAAGTCGTTCAGACTTTCCCTGAGGAAGAAGACGCCACGTTGAGATCCCTCTACCTGTTGTCTATTGACCCAGCTGAGGGTGACTTGCTACTAGCACTGCTACGAGCCCTGCCTGAAGTCGATTTCGCTGAGCCCGTGGCATCCAGGGTGATTCGAAGAACCAAGGCTTAGATCGCATCCCGTCAGAGTAGTCATCTCATCACAGGGAGGCAGATAGCTTCCTCGGAGGTGTGTGATGCGGATGGGAACCTTCAATCAGGGTGCGGTCGAGCTGGTCGAGATGACCCTGGGTCGGGGCAACAACCGTCAGTGCCTCGTGTTCTCCACGGTGCTCACCTCGGGGGAAGAGGATTCGTTGACCGAGAAGCTGGTGCGCTTCCTGGTCTACCGCCCCAACTCGTACACGCAGGTGTACGTGGACGACGACCGGGCGAAGGGCATGGATGACGACAAGCAGCCCGCGCCTTGGCATGAGGTCTGCGACCACGACAGCTGCTGGCGGGACTGGTTCAACTACGGGGTGAAGGGCGTGGATTCCCGCAGCGAGGTCGAGGTCAAGACGATCACCCTGCGGTCGGTCGGTGAGCGGGACAACGACGGCTGGTTCTTCAACCCGAGCCGACTCATCGAGTTGCTCGATACCACCGAAGGGGACGTGGTCTACACCCCGCCCGAGGGTCTGACGGGAGCCGGCTGGTACGGCTACGTCTTCGACACCTTCCTGGCGGACATGCAGCGTCGGGGTCACGATCCGAAGACCCTGAAGTTCGAGATCTGGGCTCACAAGAACGACGCCAAGGGTGGCGTGAACAGGGCGCTGCTGTGCTACGACGTCAAGGATGGGCTGCCCGTGCTGACCGGTATCGAGTACGGGCGCAAGCCCCTGGCGTGCCCCAAGGCGGGCGGTACGGGTACGATCCAGGGGGACGTGCTCAAGTACTGCTGGGAGAAATGGAGCCGACCTCGGGACTTCGACATGAGCATCGGCTGCTTCACCAACTGCGGGGTCACCCCGTTTTCCCCCTGGGGGATGTGATGAACCTGAACCCTTACCGCATCATCTACTCCGACATGTGGTGCCTGGCATCCTACGATTGCCAGGCAGCGTCCCCCGAGGACGCTCTCGCCAAGGCGAATGCCCACTTCGGAGAAAGGGTGACCTCCTGGCACAAGGGTGGTGACCCTCTCGTCCTGACGAAGGTCGAGTTCGAAACCACGTACCCATGGGAGAAAGGTCGGGAGTACTACACCTCGAACCCCTACTAGCCCGGTGGTTCTCTCCTGGATGCGAGGGTGGGCGCTGTCCACCAAGGATGATGCTGAATGAAGATGCTGACCAAGACCAGTATGTGTCTGAAAGACGGTGTGTGGGTTCAGGGGCTCAAGCACCCATATTCCTGGTGGACTCCTTATCATCCTGGCGATGTGCTTCAAGCAGGTGCCCTGAACTGGACGCACAGGCTCAGCTTGATTGCCATTGGGCTCTCCGGCTTGGCAATCATGGCTGCCATCCTGTTGGCTGTTCTCGGGTGATCTTTCGAAGCTACAGGGTGGTGCGTCTCCATCAGTCAGTGGCTCGCACCTCTGGCACGGATGCTTTCCTGACCACTGGGGAGCGAGCCACCGACTGGACACTTCACAAGTGGAACATTCTGGGGCTCCAGCACAAGGCTAAGGCTGAGTTCCCCCCCGGTTCCTGGGTTGTCCTTTGCCACGGAGGAGACTACGTCGCCACGGGGGAAATCCTACAGCGCCCCTCCAAGGAACCTCTGCCTACTCCTGAAATGGATGGACAACGGGTTTGGGTGCTTGAGGATCATGCCCGGCAGGGAGATGTGGTTGATCTTTTCCCTTGCGTTGATCCTGCTATCTGGGTCTCCAAGGATGGGGTTTGGGTCAGCGATGAAACAGGTGTGCCCTCAGATTGCGAGGTGGCAACCTGGATGAGGCTTAGTTCGTAGACCCCCAGAGTAGTCATCCCGGAGGTGCTGAGATGAAAGTCAAAAGATCGAACGTACAGATCGTCTGGAAGCGACCTGGCATGGGCACTCAGATGGAGTTGTGGGATACCGGTGGACGGTATTTCCTCACAGAGATCTTTTGTGACGGCTGTGCCCAGACATTCACATCGGACAAGGAAGGTCGTCGGCTGTGTGAGTTCTCGATCGTGGGGCACAACACGTGCAATCGGGAGCAGGCACTGGAAAAGATCTCCAAGCTGGGTTACTATTTCGAGCGGAAAGAGCGGATGGAGGATCTCGACGGGGATATCTTCTTCATGCTCCAGACGATGGCACGCTGAGAGTAGGCTTAGTTCGCTACTCTTCGGAGTAGTGGTGGTGGATGGAGGGATGCACCAGGCACCCCAGCACAGCCCTGGTAAGGTTCCCGTAAGGGGCCGCTCACAGTACCGCCGCCTATCCTCCGGTAGGGGGATGCCCAAGGTAGGGCAAGCGGGTCAGGTACTCGGGTAGGGCACAAAGCTAAGCCGAGACTCCAACGATGAAACAGACATGGTACAAGGGTCCAGAGGTAGAGGTACTTCTCGCAGAGAATGTCAAACTGAAAGAGCAGTACGTCTTGCTGGCTTCCCAGATGGACTCCATGAAGGCGGAGTTCTCAGCCCTTGTGGAAGCTCTGCGAGCAGACCTCGAGGGTCTGCGGAAAGACACGGATGCTCAGCTCACGGATCTGGAGGATTCCCTCTGGGCAGACCATCGACGCCTGAAAGAACGGCTGGATGCTCTTGGGCAGCCAAAGACTCAGCCTCTTTCCTCGAAGGAGGGGGCACCAAAAAAGCTAGGGTGTGCAAGTCCTCCATGTTTCGGGCACAGGTGGAAGTCACTGGACACAGGTTGTGTAGCCTGTCCGAAACGGATTCCGTGCAAGGAAGCTTGCACGGAGAAAAGAAAGTTGAAGACCAAGGGGTGATCGTCATGCTGGTTAGTAAGTCCATCACAATTCTAGGGGGCTGTATTCCCAAGCCACTTGTGATGGAGAACAGGTATGACGAAGAAGCGAAAGAAGGACGGTCGGCGTAAGGGCTCCAAGACCAACATCACGGTCAAGACTCAGCAGGCTGCCAAGCAGGTCACCAAGAAGCTCGCTGTAGCTTTGTTCGACCCTGAGAAGAGGGATCGGGACAGCCGGGTGGTGCTGGGCAACCAGAAGTACCTCAAGCCCTCGAAGCGTCGGGGACCCCAGTGCTTCGGATACTACTGTGTCCAGGCGTGGGATTTCATCGACCCGAAGGGCACCAAGCGGGTTGATGAGTGGGGTCGGGAGCATTCGGTTCCGGGCAATACCCGGAGGCTCTTCCACGGTACCTCGTTCCACAACCTGGGTGGCATCAGCAACAGCTCTCTCAAGTGCGGACGGGGAGGCATGTTCGGGGGTGCCATCTACCTGACCCCGGAAATCTCCAAGGCGTTGGGTTACGGCTGCCGTGGTGAAACGCAGACGTACTACATCCTGGAGGTTCAGGCGAACCTCGGCAAGACCCTGTTGTGCAGGACGGCTGACCACTTCATCACCAAGGCATCCCTGGCGGAGAAGGGCTACCATTCCGTCGAAGGTCGGGGTGGGACGACTGCTGCTTGGTCGGGCACGCTGGCGCACACGGAGTTTGCCGTGTACGATCCCCGCCAGGTGTGCATTACGGGCATCTTCGCATATCAGCTCCGCAAAGTTGACAATTTCCGGGTTTGAAGAGCACCTAGTAAGCCATGAAGGCTTAGTCCTCTTTCCCACGGAGTAGTCCCAGTGCCCCAGACGAGGGCATGGAGGACATCGTGAGCAAGCTGACCATCAACGAGCTGAGCGTCCTGGAGATCCTGCGAGACCGGGAACGCAATCCGATGGGACTCCACGCGGCACTGCCCGAGAAGCTGCCAGCGATCCAACGGAGTCTCGCTGCCCGGGGCTACTGCAAGAAGGGTGGCAAGGTCACCATCATGGGGCACAAGGCGCTGACCGAGACCCCTGCGGTCGAGCTGGGCTACGACGACGAAGAGTACCTCAACCGGGGGTACGACCTGGATGACCACTCCGAGGATCTCTGCCCCGTGTGCCAGGGCTACCTGGAGGCGAAGTTCGAGGGGCAGGTTCAGGTCACCTTCGGGAACAAGCTCATCTTCCCGACCCCGGCGGTCATCGGGGTGCGTTGCACCCTGTGCGGCTGGGAGCGGCTGCACAGCAAGAGCACGCTGGAGAACTGCCATGTTGGTTGAGGACACCCGAGCGGTCTTGGCTCTGGCACTTCACAAGTTGATCACGAGTCAACCCGAGGGTCTGTCGGCACTGAAGAACACTGCCGAACTCATCGAGCATGGGGCTCGTCAGGGTGAGGGCAGCTGCTACCTGGACGTGACGGAGTCGATCCCGTACGACATGCAGCTCAACCTTGCCCGCTACCTGCAGTGCAAAGGCTACACGGTCAGGCGTGCCCATTTCAAGCAGCGGGATCGGCACGTGGACACCTTCAAGGTCACCTGGATGCCAGAGATCTCAGGGGAGTACGTCGGATGATCACTGCAAAGGAAGCTGCGGAGCGCACCGCTCGTTACTGGCACAACAACTCGATGGTCGTGATCGGGGAGGAGATCGAGCGAGCTATCCGTGAAGGCTGCTGGCATGTCAGCGTGGATGACCCTGTGCGGGCGAAGTCCGTCGAGGCTGAACTGAAGGGAGCGGGCTACACGGTCTCCTATGTCTCGGAGCAGGAGGATCAGCCCGCCGGCTGGAATATCAGCTGGGAGAAGGTGAAGCCTTGACGAAACGGGAAGAAAGAAAGGAACGTGTTCGCCTTGGTCTGGATGCTTTGCGGGAGGCAGTTCAACAGAGCCTGAGGCACACGAACATGCAGGAAACCCAGGCATTCTCCCTGATGCTGGTGGCATTGGGATTCTTCCTGGGATCTGTGTGTTTCCTGCCCTTCCTGCCTCAGGTGGCTTCCCTTGCCACTTGCATCATCTGGGCTTGTATTGCGGGGTGCTCTGGGGGCATTTATCTCGCTTGCAAGAAACGGAAACAGCGTATTCTAGGAACTTTGCAGGTGCTTTCCGAGTGGGCTGAAAAGGACAAGGTGAAATCATGACCTATCAGGAAGCCTATCTGGAAATCGTCAAGCTGCTGGGTCTGATGGAAGGCACGCCCGACGACGTGGTCGAGGCAGTCAGGCGGCGGGTTGCACCTGACAAGTTCACCCTGGTGGCGTACTCGGAAAGCTGGAGAGACCGTTACGAGGATGCTTATTACAGATCCCAGCTGGAGCACCTGACGGACATGACAGAGCAGGAGCTGGAAAACGCCATGGTGCGTCTTGAGCTGGCAGAGTCCAAGATCGGGAGCAGCTACGATGAGATGCTGATCTTCCCCACCATCGATCAGTCCGAGGATGAGACCGAAACCTGGGATGACTGGGTTCGCAATCTCAAGGAACGGGTCAAGGTTCGGGTCAAGGAAAGGGAGCGCCTGTTCAAGGAAGAGGCACAGCGTCAGGAACAGCTGAAACAGCAACGGGCAAAGGCTGCCCAGGAAACAAGAGAGCGGGCTCAGTACGATCAGCTGAGGGCGAAGTTTGGAGGAGGAACCGATGGAAAGTAAGCACTGGGTGATCGTCATTGTCATCATCGTCTTGGCTGGTGGTGCCGTGAGGGTGGTGGACAAGGTGTTCGAGAGCAACTGCCGGGACTCTTGCGTTCAGGTTTCCACAACCCTGGGCGCGGACAAGACCGCAGCCTGCCTGGATTCCTGCCGAAAGAACTTCTGGGAGTAGCTCGGGGGAGATCAGGAT
>Ga0265297_10008966_pt1 | contig 13149 bp, 24 predicted proteins | sample Munlanlwell13791_FD_192502 | JGI IMG/M metagenome (GOLD analysis project Ga0265297, IMG submission 192502) | Leachate microbial communities from a municipal landfill in Southern Ontario, Canada - Leachate well 137-91 | ecosystem: Engineered > Solid waste > Landfill > Unclassified | place...
GCGAAAATAGGCAACTCTGCGAAAATAGGCGACTCTGCGAAAATAGGCGACTTTGCGAAAATAGGCGACTCTGCGAAAATAGGCGACTTTGCGAAAATAGGCGACTTTGCGGAAATAGGCGACTCTGCGGAAATAATTAAATCAATATTCATAGTAGGATCAAGGCATACTGTCAATTGGTATAGCAATGATTCAATAAATATTGGTTGTCATCTTAAAAATATTGATTGGTGGGTTGAGAATTATAAAATGGTCGGATTAAAAGAAGGCTATTCAGAAGATCAAATTAAAGAGTATTATCAATATATATTAATTTGCCAGCAACTTCAAAAAACAGAAAATGAAAGCAAATCCTAGATTTTGGCTTTTCGGCCTTGTAATGTTTTTGATTTTATTAATCTCATTTATATTATATATGTGCTCTACGATATAGACGATGAATTACTACAGGATATTCTTGAATCACTCAGGAATGAAGCTAATAGACAGAAAGCTTATTTCAATGATAAAGGATATAATCATTTCATGAATCAGGCCAAAGAATTAATTATTCAAAAAGCAATTAAAGAAAAGATCGAACCAGTTAGCGCGCGACCAAAAAAGAAAAGTAATTACGTCCCAAAAAATTATCCAAATCCTTTAAAAGTCGAATTGCCAGAATCTTTTAAATCTCAGAATTTTGATTTAATTGATAAAATAAAGAACGCTAAAAATGAACCTGAGATAATTATTGAAGATGAAGGCCAGACAAAGATAGTGAAATTATCTAAATATGCTGAAACAAAAGCTAATCAACACAACGAATTTATATATAATGCTTTTTAATATCAAAAATAATATCAAAAAAGTATTGTAATAATTCGCCTTTTATTTTGTAATGTCAGAAATATATATTACTTTTGGTTTAAATTAATAATAAAAATATGAATATAGGCAAAGCTATAAAAGACATTAGAACTCAATATACTGAATTCAATCAGAAAGAGTTCGCTGAAAAAATTGGCATATCACAAACTTATTTAAGCCAATTAGAAAACAATAAAAAAAATGCAAGTACTGATCTGTTAAAAAAGATTGGGACTGTTGCGAATATCCCAATGCAGATATTTTTATATAAATCCATAACAGAAAACGATATCCCTAAGCATAAACGAAAGGCATATAAAATTCTTAAACCAACAGTTGATGCTCTTATTAATGAATTTATTTAATCATCATGGAACAGCTAATAAAAACAATTATCAATCCTGGTAATCAGGAGGTAGTAAGTGCAATTAGTTTACATGGCTATTTAAAAATAGCTACAAGGTTCGATATTTGGTTTGCTAGAATGGTAGAGTATGGATTTAACGAAGGTACTGATTATGAACGATTGTACAACAATGTACGATCGAATATTCAGCCTAACTTATTTAACCAAGTTTTAAGTGATGCCGCTATTACATTTGATATGGCTAAACATTTAGCTATGATTCAAAGAACGCCAGAAGGAATGAAAGCCCGTAACTGGTTTATTGAAAGAGAAAAAACTGCTACTAAGTTAGAACAAGTAATTAAACTTCCAGATTTTACTAATCCTGTTATCGCCGCTCGTGCTTGGGCTGACGAGAGAGAACAAAGAGAACTCGCTGAAGCAAAAAACAATGAGTTAGCTCCTAAAGCAGAAGTATACGACCAGATTAGCAATTGCACTAATCTAAAATCTATTGGAACGGTTGCAAAAGAATTAGGGACAGGTGTTAAAAGATTATTCCATTTCATGAGATCAGCAAAAATAATAATGCCATCGCCTAGCACAATTCCGTATCAGCAATATTTAGACTCCGGGTACTTCAAGGTTCGTACTGTTCCAATAAAACAATTAGGCAAGAACCAAGCAACATCATATTTTACGGCAAAAGGTGAAATCTGGATAACTGAAAAGTACAATAAAAGAAACCCGATAATTAATGTAGTTCCTGAAATTATAAATCAAAATAACTAAACACAAATGGAAACTAAAACACATTGGAAAAAGGTTTTTAACTCTGAGTATTTAGGTTCTTGTGATCTTGAAGATGGCAAAGACTTAAAGGCAATAGTTAAAAATGTTGTCGTTAAGAAAGTAAAAAATACCGATGGTAAAGAACAGGAAAGAAATGTTGCATTTTTTACAGATGCTAAATTAAAACCAATGGTACTTAATGCCACTAACTGCAAAGTTATGAAAAAGTTCGCTAAAAGTCCATTTATAAATGATTGGAATAATATTACTATTCAAATTTATGTGAAAGACGATATAAGGGCTTTTGGTGATATTACGGAAGGATTAAGAATTAGGGACATACAACCGAAACTCGATAAGCCTAAATTAACGCCAAATTCACCTGCATGGAATAATGCTATAACTTTTCTTCAAGGTGCTGGAACAATGCAGAATATTAAAACCAAATATGACATATCTGTAGCAGATGAAGAACTATTGAAAAATGCTGTATTATGATTAAATTCTATGATATAGAGCAAAATTCAGAAGAATGGGATTCTTTACGATTAGGAAAGTTTACGGCCTCAACATTCTCTGATCTATTTATGAATAAGGATACTAAAGGGTATCAGGATGCTATAATAAAGGTAGCATATGAAATAGTTACCGGAATGTCAGAAGAAAGATTTAGTTCTAAATTTATGCAGCGTGGGCACGACCAAGAAAATCTAGCAAGAGAAGCATATGAATTAGTTACATTCAAGGAATTAGAAAATGGAGGTTTTTATGAACTTAATGAATTCGTTGGGGCAAGTCCAGATGCTAAAATAAAAAATGAAAATGGTGGTTGTGAATTTAAGAGACCATCATTTAGAATTTATAATGAATATCTTAAAACTAATAAAATTCCTAAAGATTATTACTGGCAAATTCACGGACAAATACTTTGTACTGGATGGGATTTTATTGATTATATGCCCTTTTCTCACCCTAATTTAAAACAAATATTAATTCGTATTGAAAGAGACGAAAAGATATTAATTCAATTGCAAGAAAAATTAAATGAGAGTATTGATGAAGTTAAATTATTAATTGAACAAATAAAGCAATGAATAAAGTAATTTTAACTGGAACAACAGGAAAAGACCCTGAGATAAAAATCTTTGAAAATGGCACAAAAGTAGCCAATTTCAGCCTTGCCACAAATGAGCGATGGAAAGATAAATCTGGAAATAAAATGGAGTCTACTGAATGGCATAATATTGTAGCCTTTGGTAAATTGGCAGAACTTAGTGAATCGTATATAAAAAAAGGGATGCGATTAATGATAATAGGCAAGATTAAAACTCGCTCATGGGAAGGGCAAGATGGTAAAAAATATATTACAGAAATTCACATGGAAGAAATTGAATTTCCACCAAAACCAAAAGAAGAAAATCAAAAAGTCGAAACATTAACACAGCCGGATACAACAGAGACTGGAAATGATTTACCATTTTAATGGAATTTCACGCTAAAATATTACCCGATAGAAAATACGATCCAGTAGGTATAGAAGATTTTAAGAAATCTTTAAAACTAAGGCCTGGGGATTTTGTTAAAATAGAGAAATGGCAGGAAAGAAATTTAGAACATCATAAAAAGTTCTTTGCCTTTTTGAATACAGTTATATATTTTCTCCCAGAAGATAGCAAATACGATCAACTAAGAAATATTGACTATCTCAGAAAAGAACTTATGGTATTGATTGGGGAAGTAGATTTCAGATTTACTATGACTGGTGAAAAATGTATTGAAGTGCGGTCTATTTCTTTTAAGTCAATGGATCAGGAAAAGTTTGAAAGAATATATAATCTGTGCCTACAGGCAGCATTGAAACATTATTTAAAGGACATATCGCTTGAAGATTTTGAGGCCTATATTATTAATTATTTGTAATCCAAACGAAGTAATAAATTAAAGTATAAAAAAAATGAACAAAAACGAAATTAACAGCAAAATCGAAGATTTAAAATATGAGATAAAAAAATTAGAACAACTGGTAAATAAACCGGAAGTTGACAAAGAAAAAGAGATGAGTGATTTTCTCTTTTCAATGTTAAACAAGACAATCCGTGAGATGACAGATGAACGTATTATAACGCATTATCGCGCATCAGACAACGAGTGGTTGTTTCAACAGGATTACAAAAATGGATACTTATGGGTACGCTACTCATTGATTTGGAATGTTTTTGAAAATAAATTTGGCCTCAATTATGAACAGATCAGAGACTTTATTTCTGCGTGGGTAGAAAAGAATACCAAATGGAGTGGGATAACACCTGTTGCTCGATTTGTTGCTCGATTTTTTCAGGTAGAAAAGAATACCAAATGGAGTGGGATAACACCTCACCAAGCCTTAGCTTTAAAGATTTCTTAGGTAGAAAAAAATACCGAATGGAGTGGTATGAAAAAGCATACTAAAATATACATGGATTTCTTTGGCTACGGTATTGAAGATTTTATGCCTAGCGAATTATCAAGAGATCGTGCAGTAGATATAAATCATATTGATTGCAAAGGTATGGGCGGAAGCAAAGAAAAGGATTTTATTGAAAATTTCATAGCTTTAACCAGGCCAGAACATATTAAATTTGGTGATAAAAAGGAATTTATGGTTTATCTTTACGTCGAACATTTAAAGTTTATTCAAAATAAAAGACCTGATTATCATATTCAATTTGGTCGAATACCAGAGGCCTATAGGAATGAAGTAATTTCTAAATTAGTTATATTTTAAGTAGTTTTTCATAGTGATTAGTTTTTGTTAGTTGAGGCGGGAGTAGCTCAGTTGGTTAGAGCAAAATGGTCGTGGGTTCGAGTCCCACTTCCCGTCCAAGTTCTTTTAGTTTTCATAGATAGGTTTTAGTTTAATTTAAGGTGCAGGGTAGTGTTGTACTACTCTGCTTTTTCAAACGAAAGTATTCACTAAAAATATAAACAATGAAACTATTGTTAACTATTTTGATAACATTTCTAATGTTCACGGCAGATGCGCAACTCCGACAATGCCAGATAAATATTAGAAATGAAATAAAATTAAATTGTAAAATAATGGGGCTTAACCCAACGCAAACAGATTTAGTCTTATCAATCGGATTTAGAGAATCTTCATTTATGCCATTTGCATATAATAAAAAAGATAGTAGTGCCGGCCTATTTGGAATAACAAGAATATTTGTAAGGGATATTAATAGGATTGTTGGCTATAAAAAATATATATACACCGACAGATATTCTATTCAAAAGTCAATAGAAATGCTTATAATTTATATTAATCATTACGTGCCTGGTTGGAACCACGAGAAAATATGCAATCGTTGGAATAAGGGTTCTAATTATTGGAATTTGATTCAGAAAGAAATAAATATTGCTCACGAATGAAAGAAACTGAATTAGCCGAAAAGTTTATAGATTATTTCTCAGACTTTGAAATATATAAGGAAGTTCCGGCTGCTGGGATTATTGATTTTGTTGTAAAAAATGGCATTATATCAATGGCGGTTGAAGTTAAATTGAGTTTAAATTTTGAAGTGATAGAACAGGCTAATAAGAATAAATATTATTGTGATTACTCTTATGTAGCGGTTCCATCAACAAAGCGATTAAGCTTTGCATATGATATATGTTCCATGCTTGGTATTGGGGTATTAGCATATGCTAATTATGGCATAAGTGAAATTGTAAAACCAATTAGAAATAGACGAAATAAATTTTTTAAATTGAAGTTAGAAGATTATATGAAGCGCTCGGTTGCTGGCTCACAAAATGACAGAATAACTCCTTTTAAGGTTACAATTGAAAATATGACAAAATATATATCCAGGCATCCCGGCTGCACGTTAAAAGAATGTTTAGATAATATTGATTTTCACTGGGGCAATTTAACAAGCGCAAAAGCATGTGTTCATGCATGGGTAAAAAGGGGGATAATAAAAGATTTTAAGATTGAGAACAATATATTAATATTGCAAGAAACTAAAAACTAAAATTATGAAATTGGAGGAAGCAATAAAAGGCAATCAATTAATTGCTGACTTTGTGGGAGTAAATTGCCAAAATTTGGAAAGATATTGGAGCGATGATTGGGGGTTACTTTTAGACGCTTATTTTGAGTTTCAACAAAAAATAAGAGACTTTTTAAAAAGAGAGCCAATGCAAATATCATTTTGTGGTAGCTTTATATCTGGAATTTTGAATGAAGACATAAATGGTAGCTTTAACGCTCTTGTTGATGGCATTAAATGGTATAATCATAATGCTTTAGGCGATTATATCAATAAATATTGACAAATACGATATTTATGACGATCAATTAGAAGAAGCTTATTATTTTGATCCAGAAAGTGATATGGGTTGCTTCCCTGAGTCGCAAGCAAATTTATTCATTACAGAAGATGAATCCGCTTATCCAAACGGAATGAATACTTTTGAAAAAGCATACGATAAAGGACATCCAATATTAAGTGAAAACATTTAAGTTATGAATCCAATAAAAATATTTAAAACGCTGTATATATATAGTAAGGCCGAAGGAACAGAATGGTTATTTATTTCTTATGCGATATTATTAACTATCTGTTTTGCCTTTCTAATTTACAATATGGTTAAGGATTTATTTTAATGGGTCAAATTTAAACGATAATATAAAAAACATAAACTATGTCAAACTTGAACGAATTAGCAAAACAATGCCATTCCAAAGCAGTTGAAAAAGGATTCTGGGATAATCCACGCGAGACAGGAACACTGCTTATGCTTATTGTTTCTGAATTATCTGAAGCTTTAGAGGCGGATAGAATTGGCAGATTTGCCAGAATTAATGAATATGAACGACAGATAGCGGCAATGAATTTTATTAAGTTTACCGACTTCGATGCTGACCAGTTTAAATTTTATATTAAAGATTCCTTTGAAGATGAAATCGCAGACACATTTATACGTCTTTTAGATTTGGTTGGACATTTAGGAATTGATATTGAAAAACATATTGAATTAAAAATGAAATTTAACGAGACAAGGCCAAATAAACACGGTAAAAAATACTAATAGGATAACATTTTTTTATTATAGTTACTATTCTTAAAATGGACGCAGCGGATAAGCGGTTAAACCGACAATGCCGGGATGGTTGCCCGGCTAATTAAAAAAATCTGGTAGCAACGCTATTATAACGTTTCCAGTGAGAAGCATTTCGAACTTAAAAAAACAAACATATGCAAGTAGATTTATACTATAAGTATTCGACGATAGACAAACAGCATGAATTCAGTATTTATTGTGCTGATGAATCTTTTTTAGCGTGGATTTTTTATCACTTAGGAGTCCTTTCAGCTAAAGAAAAAAAATGGTGGAGGTATATCTATCCATACCATATACAAAATCATAGACATATTAAGACCTATAAAATAAGCAACGCAGAAACCGTTGCAAAACTTATTTATAATAGGATTGAAAAACAAATAACAAAATAATGGCTAAAATAACAACATCGTTATTAAAAGAACTTGAGAAAAAAGTAGCCATAGGCGAAATTTCATACTCTAAAATGGTTGAAATACTCAATAATCAATTAATCTTAAACCAAGGAAGTGATTTTGAATTTTATAAAATCAAATCCGATATGGCTTCGTGGCGTGGACAAAGATTTTTTAAATTTAAGAATGATTCAAAAGATGTCTTGCAGGTATGCCTTGAGATTAACAATGATATTAAAAAAGGTAAAGGGCATTATGTCGGAGTATATAAAATTTCAAGAGTTACATTTTTTTCAAATTGGTTTCCAAATTATATTGAATCATCAAGCGAATCAGAGTTTAACGAAGCTTTTGAAAGAGCTATAAAGATATTAAGCAATGGGACTATTTAAATGTGAGTGTATTGATAATTCTGCACATGTATTGGATTTATAATTTATTTAAGTGGTATAATGCAGACGAACAATTTAAAGGCAAACCACTATGTTGTGAATATGCAACTAAATATTTTATAGATAGTTACAGTAAATGGCATAATAAATTTCCGAAAGAACATATATTAACTATTCCAGAAATAGAATTAAAAATATATATAATATAGAAATTATGAAAGCATTATCAGTTAAGCAACCGTGGGCAGGCAATATCGCTATGGGGATTAAACTCGCTGAGATAAGACCTAGAAAAATAAGGCCACAGGGAGACATAGTTATTTGCGCTTCAATTAATAAATTTAAAGGCATCGGAAATTTTCATCCTGATACTTATAGTTTATGGTTATATCCAAATGATATATGTGATTATTATGGATATGCAATTGCTGTAGTTAATTGGTATAATACTGTAATATTTACTAAAGATTTATCTGGAAAAGCTAAATTTGATTCTAATAATTGGCCTTTTGGATTTAATGCTATTGCTGGTATGTCAGATCAATTTGCATGGATGTTTCAAAATCCAAGATTAATTGAACCATTTCAGGTTAAAGGACAACAGGGATTATTTAAAGTTGATGATAATTTAATAAAATATAAATGAACAAATTAATTAACCTTTCAGAAATCCTGGAACGCGAACAATCGTCCGAGCAAAAGACAAAATCTGTCTTGACAAAACTTGTCCCAAGACGGCGTAATCGTAAGGTTGCAACGGCCAACGGACTTAAGTATAAAAATTTTAGTAAGAATTCTTTTGTTCAAAGTAAAAAATAGTTATATTTGAAATGTCATAAATAAGCGATCAAATGAATAAAGAACTTAACAATAGTAATAATATAGCCCCTTATAGGGTAGGATTTCCGGTAGACAGGTTTGATCGCTTGGCCGGATTTTTTACTTTATTTGGGGCTTTTAATATTTAAAATTATGGAACATTTTTATTTAGACGGCTCAATGGGTCTTCATCAACAGAAAAATCCTTTTACAATTTATCATTGTGATAATGATTCAGACAATGGTATTGTTATTCTTGACGGCGTTTTTACCGGTAATGAAATTAGGGTAAATGATACTATTTCCGTAAACCATTCTATTTTAGAAGTATCAAATGCGGTGGTTGTTGAAATTATTGAACAAAGAAAACCTAAAGGCGATTGGAAAGAATTTAAGAGTAATGAGAATGATTATTATAAACTTAAACTTGAATATAGGAAAGATTAAATTATATTTTTTTTAAAATGAAAGCACAGCCAAAATGTAATTTAAAACCAAATAGTAGTCTTAAATCATTAAAGGAATGTATTCATCCTATGTGTTTAAGATGTAAACATTTTAAATAAACGAAATAGTCAATAATGGAGGGTTGGATTAAGCTACATAGAAAATTATCAGAAAAAGGATTTTATAAGAATGATTCTGAAAAAGTACATTTATGGATTCACCTCCTCATTAAGGCTACTCATGAAGGTAGAGAAGAATTATTAGGAGGCAAGCCGTTTTTTTGTAAGGCAGGGCAATTTACAACAGGAAGAAATCAACTGGTATTGGAGACTGGAATAAACAGAAGTAAGATTGAAAGAATATTAGATTATTTTGAAAAAATCGAGCAACAAATCGAGCAACAAAAAACATCATCAAACAGACTAATATCAATAATTAACTGGATGGAGTACCAGCAAAATGAGCAAGCATTTGAGCAACAAGTGAGCAACGACCGAGCAACAAGTGAGCAACAAGTGAGCACACTACAAGAATGTAAAGAAATAAAGAATTATATATACTCTGAATTTTATGATTCAGAATTAGAAAAAAATAAAAATCACGAATTAATAAAACAATATACTGGATGTGTATCCTTTTTATTTGGAAACAATGAAATTGGTAAACAATTATTGCCTTGGCTTAAATTGAAAGACCAATTAACATTGATTAATTTTGAAAAACTTCTTCATAAGTCAAAAGAAAAGAATAAAAAATTACCAGATTTATTTATGTCTGGATTTAACGAGCCTAAATATTTGAAAGGTAAACAATCAGTGTATTTAACACTGAATAATTGGTTAAACAGGTGAAAGAAATTGCTAAAAAATATATTGAATCAGGTTTTGGATGTGTACCTACTAAAGATAATAAAGCCCCTTTTTGTAAAGAAGACTGGACAAAAGGAATATCCGATTTGTCTTTATATGAAAAATCTTATGGAATTGGAATTATTTGCGGTAAATTATCAGGAGGCTTGGAGTGTTTAGATTTTGATAATCATTTTTCAGACGCAAAAGAAAGAATTACTGAATTTATTACTATTCCTGACATAAAGGAATTATATGATAAATATAATTTTCCAATTGAATCGACCGTAAATGGTGGTTACCATTTGCTTTACAGGTGCGATATAACAGAAGGAAATCAAAAATTAGCCCAAAAACCAAAGAAAAACGAACAAGGTAAATGGATTCCAGATACTATAATTGAGACTAGAGGAAATAATGGTTATTTTGTTTGCGCTCCAACCAAAGGATATAAGGTTATTAAAAATGATATTTTAGTAGTTAACAAAATAACATCAGAAGAAAGAAATATTATTCTTTCAATTTGCAGAAGTTATAATGAATGGACAAAGGTTGTACCAAATGAATATGAACAAAAAGATAAACCTGGGGATATTTACAATAATTCATCGGACTCTATTCAGGACATGAAAAATGTTCTAATGTCTCATGGTTGGAAAGAATTAGATAAAGGACAATGGACTAGGCCGGGTAAATCGAAAGGTGTTTCTGCTACTATTGGGAAGATAGCCCCGAATGTTTTTTATGTTTTTTCCGCAAATGCTTATCCATTCGACCAAGAGTCAGCATATACACCATTTCAGGTATTAGCATTATTAGAATATAATTCAGATTTTAAGGCATGTGCAAAATATCTTGCTGAAAAATTAGGATTGAACAAACAGGTTAGTATTAATAAAAAACCTGAGATCAAAACAGAAGATGAAAAGAAAGCATTACTTGAACGATCATTAATAAATACTGATATAGAGATCGAAAAACCTCCAATTATATTATATATTACTGATTCGTCAGGGGTCTATACGGTAAGAAAAAGGTTTTTAACACTTGGTAATTTTAGTGCGATAATTGGTAAGGCAAAATCTAGGAAAACATATGCGTTGTCAATGATTACAGCGGCTTTAATTAAGCCCGACAATCTTTATAATAAATTTCATGGCAGATTGCCAGAGGATAAAAAACAAATATTATATTTTGATACAGAACAAGGATTATATGATTCTGCTAATGTCGTAAAAAGGATTGAAAGACTAGCGGAACAAAAATGTGAATATTTTGGAGGCTTTAATATTCGTGAATTTTCACCTATTGAAAGATGCGAATTAATTGAATACGCGTTATCATTATTTACTAATTTAGGCTTTGTTGCTATTGATGGTGTTGCCGATTTGGCTAAAGCAATAAACGATGAAGAAGAAGGCACAAGGGTAACTGGTCTCTTAATGAAATGGACAAAACAATATAATTGTCACGTAAGCACAATTATACATCAGAATAAGAATGATAATTTTGCTACAGGACATTTGGGTAGTTCGATAATGAAAAAAGCCGAAATAGTAATTTCTACATCGAAAGAAAAAGGATCAGGAAGCAATACGGTTGTTAGTTGTGATATTTCAAGAGGGATCGACTTTGATGATTTTAGTTTTTTCATAAATGAAAGCGGGTTGCCTGAATTAAGTATAATATTAAAAAAAGACGCTCAAGTCGATAAATGGTATGAATAATCTATGTAATTGCGGTTCGATTTTTAATGAGAAAAGATTTTTTTCTAAAATCATATATCATTGTGATTCTTGTTTTACATACAAGATAGTTGATATATCATGCGAACATGATTATGTCCCCGTTAGTTTTGTTATTAGCGGAGGTAGTACTCAAATTAGATTATTCTGTCGTAAATGTTATCAGTTAGACCCAAAACCTAAGAAAAAATCAGATTTCAAAAACATTATTATTCCGTGTAAAGATTTAGATGACTACAAAAAATTTATTGATGAATTAGAAAAGCCTTTTCAGGATGAACTTAATAGAATAAGAGAAATTCATCATGAGTCATTTAATGAAAGATACATCAATTATATAAATTCTAATGAATGGAAATTATTACGTGATAAAGTTCTGGAAAGAGACGAATATATTTGTCAAATATGTCATAGGCCAGCAATAGAAGTTCATCATTTAACATATGCTCACCTAGCAAAAGAGTTTTTGTTTGAATTAATTTCTCTTTGTAGTGATTGCCATAAAATTGAATATCATAAAGATAAGACATAACCGAACCTAAAAAAGAAGAAATATTTTAAAATATACGGTTAGTTGGGGATTAGAAACCACGAACCTATCAGTTGAGTAAAAACTTAAATACGAGAACAAATGATGAATATACCACTTAAACCCCAATTGCATAAACATAGTGTTAGGCAACGTGAGTTCTCTATTCTTAAAATACTTATAAGCCTTCATATCGAAAAAATACATCGAAAAGTTTATGACAACCAATATCGGCAGGATTATAAAATAACATGGAAGGATAAACCCTTATTGAAATGGTACTCATTCCTATTTTGGTTAACTCCTGATTTTAGAGCTTATTTAAAGCATTGGAAACCTATAATCAAAAAAGCTTATAATATCAAAAAACTATCAATTATTAGACAGGTAACATTTTGGAATATCCGAAAAGTGAATGTGGAACGCTATTCTTCTTATGTTGCCTAACGTTGATTATAAGAAACGTGCAGGATTTCAGCGCACGTCATAATCCACCGAGATAAAGTAAAATTGAAATGTTGAACTTAATATTAACCACTGCAACCTGCATGTTTTTTATAATGTGTTGGCAGCAGTTAATATTTGAAACTTAATAATTTAAATATATGAGAAAACAAGGAAATTTAATAGTTGCGACCGGGTTAGACCCGAAAGCTCCTTATAGTTTAGGAAACAAAGATTACTTATATGAGAGAGAATGTAATTCTGGACATAAAGACCTTACCGATGAAGAAATAGGCTTTGCAGGTGGATATTATGATGGATATAATTGGGCTGTACCGGTTTGTTTAAGATGCGTTAAGGCGGACAAAGAATATCCACATCCGAATCAACATAGCCATAACACCAAAGTTCATTTAAAAGAACATGTCGAGGCGGCGGTT
>Ga0265297_10008967_pt1 | contig 13147 bp, 15 predicted proteins | sample Munlanlwell13791_FD_192502 | JGI IMG/M metagenome (GOLD analysis project Ga0265297, IMG submission 192502) | Leachate microbial communities from a municipal landfill in Southern Ontario, Canada - Leachate well 137-91 | ecosystem: Engineered > Solid waste > Landfill > Unclassified | place...
GCATCCTCGGGTTCGATATAATCCTCCAGGCTTTCCCCGGAACCAGCCTCAAAGGTCCACTGTTCCTCAGTCGTGAGGGAAAGCGCGCCCTCGTTTCTGATTTTTTCCCGTAGCGCCGAAACCTTGCAGTCAATACAAGGAAAATTAACTGTCAGGTCCGGTCCTCCCTTTTTATGTCCGCATGAATATTTCATTTTCTCTCCCTCCTCGATTCATTAGTCATTAACAATAATGCTACGCACATCGTAAAAGAATTGAAGCAATTTCTGATACGGCAGATGTGCGTCAGGGGCGCTATTTTCAAGAGCCTCCATTTCCGAGATCCGAAACCTTATCAGGTCCACTGCTTCCTCCGTTGCGCTGTGATAAATGTTTCCTTTCATCTCTCGCCCTCCAACATTTATTTGCTTTACACTATGCATCCGCCATGCCATCTCCCCGTCTGCCAGGCACAATACCCCGCTATCCTTTGATGCCACCACATAAGATAAATAATATGGATGCATGGCACAGCTGTTGCATAGCCGCTCAATCCGGCAATAATTGTCGAGCCATCCTTGGCACAATGTGTACCAAAGTGAGCAATAGTAAGGTATAGACGGCAATCGACAGAAATGGCGGGAAACGGCAAGAAATGTCGAATAAGCATCGGCATCGAGCCGCATTGCAAAATGCAAGGTTTATTGCGATGCGCCGTTCAGACATTGCAAAATGCAAGGTTTTGAGAGGAAATAATGCAGAACTGCATCAAAGTATGATGATTTGTCATACCGTAACGATACTGGTATGATAAAATGTCATACCATAGACGCAATGTGTGCGGAAATCGCACAGGGGATTACTCGTCCGCTTACCCGCAGGCAACCGCCCTCATGTCACACAACGCCATCAACGTATTACAGTGTATTACAGTGTATTACAGTGTCATACAATGTCATACAGCATAGGCGTATGAAATATCCTACATCATGGCAGTTTCCACCCAATAGTCGTGCACCATGCCCCGGCACAGCGGCCCAAGGTCCGCCATATCAAGGGGTTGTCCCGGTAGGGATACGGATACTATATCCGTGTGCCTATTCTGAGAGGGGGTGATCGGGGGGCGCTGCCGGTGGTTTTCGCCTGCTCCCAGGAGCCCAGCCTGCCCCCCCTACCCCCGGTAGTCGTCCCGATGGGGCGCGGCGCTCGCCCGAAATGCGAGTCTTTCTCCCCCCAAATGTACCGCAACTTTTGGCAGTTTGCGCTTGCCTTGCCTTGGGGTCCTTGAGGTATAATGCTGTATGAAAAATCATACATGCTGTCTCTGGCTGAGAGATGTGGGTTTCCTTGAAAGCATTACTAGTGTGTATCCTTAGGGGTTCTACCAGACACCCCTGCCTACCAGAACGGGGGTAGGCGTAAGCTATGGTAATTAAAAAGAGACTCAGCGCAAAAGTCACAAACCTGAAGCGCGTAAAAATTGAAAACGAGGAGATAGAGGTTCGTGATCTCCGCGAGAAGTTTTATATCATTGATGACGCATACTTAAACGGGTACGCGAGGAAGTGCGGGATATACGCAACGGGGGTTTATAACGTCTTATGTCGGCACGCAGGCATAGATCAGTCGTGTTTTCCTTCGATTGGGTTGATGTCGGACAGGCTCGGAATTTCTGTCAGCCAAGTACGGAGGGCCATCAGGATTCTTGAGTCATGGAAGATCATCAAGGTTGAGAGGGTTTCGGGAGAGAGGAATCGGTACTGGCTTTTGAATAATAGCGAATGGCGGGCGGACCGATGGAAGGAGTTTTACAAGGTTGGATCTCTACGTAAAGCATCTAAGGCTGAGTGGGAGAAGGTGAGCATTGAGGACGAATCAACGGAGACTGTTTGAACGGGGGTAGCAATGCCAAGAAAACCAATGGTGATTGATCCTGAAATTATGATGCAGATGGTTCGGGAAGGGAAGAACGCGAAGGACATTGCTTCCCATTTTGGGTGCTCCCGGCAGGCCGTAGAAGCGATGAACAAAAGGTGGGAGCGGCGGATTGAAGCGGTTCCCGACGTGACGCGAAGCGATTTGTCAAGGCACAACATCAACACTGTGCAGCAGTTGAGGGAGATGAACAAGCGGATTCTTGAAGAGCTTGACAGGTGCCAGAGGCTAATAACGAGACAGGACAAGCGGGAGATCGAGATTGAGAAGTTGGAGGATGAAGCGAAGAACGAGGGCGGACTTGGGGAGGCGAGCCCTGAATTTCTGAAGAAGCTGAAGGAATTGTCCGGGGCGACGGTGCAGGATATTTTGAGAATACAGAGCAACATCATTTCCATCTCGGCGGAGGTGCGGAAGCAGATTGAGCTTCAGGTGAAGATTTACGAGACCATTTACAACGTGCAGATGGTGGCGGAGTTCCAGGAGGAGGTGATGCAGGTTTTGGGGGAAGCCGACAAGGACATCAGAGATGCGGTAATTGGGAAGTTGAAACAGCGACGGAGCATGAGGGGATTGCTTAGGGGATAGCTATATGGCGGCGCTTACCGTAAGTCAGAGGCAGAGGGCGCAGATGTTTGACGCCCTTGTCGATAAACTTGAGTCCACGTTCACGCAGGAGGAGGTTGAGCAGCCCGATCTTGGCAGGTGGGCCGTCAAGAACGCCATTATGCTTGACGGCAGGGAGTTTTCGTTCAAGAAGCATGAATATCTCATCGAACCCTATGGCGACACGCATCCCTTCCAGGTGGAGATAAAGGCGGCGCAGCTGGGCCTTACGTCGAAGGCGCTCCTGAAGGTAGTCCACGGATGCCGCTATGGGCGGTATCGCGGGATTCTATATCTTTTCCCCTCCAAAACCGATGTAACTGATCTATCCAAAGGACGCCTTGATCCTCTGATTGACGAAAATCCCGAGACTATCGGGGCGTGGCTGAAGGACACTGACGCAGCAAACGTCAAAAAGATATGGAACAGTTTCTTGTATCTACGCGGAATGGTTAGTAAAATTGGATTAAAGAGTATTCCAGTCGACTTCATTGTGTTCGATGAGCTTGACGAAGCACCTCAGAAGAACGTCGATATGGCCCTTGAACGGATGGGGCATTCCGAAATCGGTGAACAGCTTTACCTGTCAAACCCCACGCTTCCCGACTACGGGATTGACGGGCTATTTCAGAAAACCGATCAGCGGTTCTGGCTCCTGAAGTGCCGGAAGTGCAATCACTATACAAACCTTGTGGATGTCTTCATGGAAGATCCGCAGAAGGCGCTCCGTTCCGTCAAGGGCCGCGTCTTCAGAGCATGCGAGAAATGCGGAGGGGAACTTAACCCGTCTGTTGGCGAATGGGTGGCGAAAAGACCCAAGATAAAAGATTACCGTGGCCGGCAGTATTCGCAGTTGTTTTCTCAGGCGCGGAACTCATCCCCGGAAAACATCCTCGACAAGTTTCTCTCGTCCAAGAATCTCTCTAACTTTTACAATCTGAAGATCGGTGTCGCGTATGTGGAGGCGGCGAACCGGCTCTCCGTGCAGGAGGTTTTGAACTGCTGCGGGGATTCCGGGATGGCGAGTGAATCGGGAACCATCACGTCAATGGGCGTTGACCAGGGGACCAACCTTCATATCGTTATCGGGAAACCACACCCGAGCAAGGAAGGGGAGATAATCCATATCGGGGAATATCCGACGAAAGGGGATAATGAGTGGAAGATTCTTGATGAGTTTATGAACCGTTTCAAGGTGGCAAGGTGCGTCATCGATGCCCTTCCTGAAACCAAGAAGGCGCGGAGCTTTGCGGAGCGGTTTCCTGGGCGTGTGTTTGTGTGCTTCTTCAACGAGTACCAAAAGGGATCGTATCAGTGGAACGAGCGCACTGCAACGGTGCTGTGTAATCGCACCGAGGCGATGGACGCTTCCCACCGGGAACTTGCGGGGAAAGACGTGATTTTGCCAAGGCAAAGCGATGTCGTGAGGCAGTTTGCAGAGCATTGTCACCATACGGCGAAGAGACTTGAGGAAAACGAGGAAACGGGGGAGCAGCGGTATATTTACCTGTCGAAAATTGGGGGGCCGGATGATTATAGGTTAAGTTATTGTTATGAATGCATGGCACGGCAAAACATGCCACAATTAATGTTTCCCGAGTTAATGTGATGGAAGAACCAACTGTAGTGCAAATCCCCAAAATCCGCGTAAAATGCGGCCTCGCATGGCCCGAGAAGGGAAATCCGGCCTACTACTGCATTGTTGGCGAGCTTATCGAGGACAAGACGCAATCCTTCGATCCCGCGAAGCCGCCCTTGCAGATCATCCAGGAGGGTGCGGCAAGCACCTTCTCGGGACTCACGACGGCGCTTTCCTCCATCCCGCATCACCATCTATCCACCATTTACACCTCAGTTGACCCAAAATTTGCCAATTTCATCAAGGATTTCAGCCGATGGAAGCGGCAGGCAAGCATTGACTCGCGTCTTGTCGGCACAAAAGCGGCCTCTTTTGAAGCCTCTATGCTGAAAATACGGGAACTCGTGCAGGAAAAGAGACTCGTTTTCCCCCTTGTCTCTCATATTCGCGCACAACTTGCATCCTTCGCTAGGGCAAACCTCACGGATGAAGTGGATTTCTATGCTGTCAGGGCGCTTTCCTACGTTGTATGGGCGTTCGATAGACCGAAAGGTGACGGTACGGCGGAAATAGTGCCAAAACTCAAGGCGTGGTGGTGATATGCCCAGGCATGTCGTCGTCAGGGTTACTCAAATCGGGACGTACAGACTGCCGGAATCGTTTTTGTGCCGTTTTTACTGTGCTGACTATCCGCTCACATGCTGTATTTGCCATAAACCTATCTTGCCACGGGAAATCCATTTTAATTTTGAGCAAAGACGCTACTGCATCGGCTGCGTGAAGTATGAATAGCTTCCGAACTGGATAAAAAGTATCCAGATGGATAAAAAGTATCCACTTGCTCCTTGATATATTCTGAAAATAGCGTATAATAGGGGCTACTTTATCTGAACTTTGGCACAATTGTTGTCGGGAGCACAATGGAAGCAACGCTGTACGCATCCGAAGAATTTGTTGGAAATCTTTCGCAGGAGCGGATTGAGCCTTTAGACTCCCTTGAAGAGCAAAGACTGTCACTCCTTGGCGACATCATGGAAAAATGGGCCTCCGCAAAAGAGGCCAAGTCGGAAATCGAACTTCAAATGCTCAAGAACGTCCGGCAACGCGCCGGAGAATATGATGCCGACAAACTCGCACAAATAAAATCCGTAGAACAGCCAGAAATCTTCCTGAACGTCACCGACACCAAGTGCCACAATGGTATTGCGTGGATCAAGGACATCGTAATCCAGCCGTCAAAACGCATTTTCTCCGTTGATCCCACGCCGATTCCTGAATTACCCTCCGAAGTAAAAGACAAAATCGTGCAGGGAGTTGTCAAGCAGGTCGTCGGCATGGCTGTAAATCAGGCGCAGCAAACGGGGCGTCCCGTACAGACGGATGCGCTAAAGACCATCATCGTTGAATCAGCAGATGCCATAAAAGATAGAGTTCACAAGGCCATCGTGAAAAAGGCCCGCGAAATGGCCGACGACATTGAGGACATGATCGACGACCAATTCACGGAAGGCGGATTCTATAAGGCGCTCGAACAGGCCATAGACGACATCGTGGCGCTCAAGAATGGATTTATCAAAGGCCCGATATTCCGCAAGGACAAGATGCGGAAACTTGAGCGAAATCCCATGACGGGAAAGTTGTCAACGACCGTTGAAGAGCGTATCGTTCCACAGTATGATCGGCGTTCGCCATTTTCGATATTTCCTTCCCCACAATCCATCGGCATTGACGATGGATACCTGTTTGATGTCATCTCGATACGTCCCCGGCAGCTTCATGCCCTCATCGGCATTGAAGGCTTCAATGAAGATGAAATACGGGCGGTCCTGCGCGAATACCGGTCTGGAGAACTGAAAGCCGACTGGCTTGGGCTTTCCTCTGAAACTCTGGAAGGCATGGGAGAAGGCGCAGACGCCAACGAAAGCGGCGTGAAGCCGGAATCCATCTACTGCCTTGAATTGTGGGATGAACTTTCGGGGGAGGATCTTCTTGAGTGGGGCATGACTGAGCAGGACATCCCCGACCCCGACAATGATTACCCGGTATGCGTGTGGGTTATCGGGACGCACATCATCAAAGCCATGCTGAATTACGACAAGGTGGGCCGCAAGCCGTACAGCACCACGGGCTTCCGTACCAATAACGATTCATTCTGGCACACCCCCATTCCCGAACTTATCGCCGACTGCCAGCAGGTATGCAATGCCTGCGCCAGAAACATCCTTGCCAATATCGGCCTCGGTTCCCTTCCGATGGTCGATTTGAATGTGGACAGGCTTGAACCGAACGCTTCCCGAAAGATTTGGCCGGGACGGATATTCCCCACGACGGATGAGCAAATGGGGTCCGGCAGCAAGGCGGTAAACTTCTATCAGCCGACGATGGTTACGGAGCAGTTGATGAACGTCTATCATGCCTTCTCGAAGATCGCCGACGAGCACTCGGGGGTCCCGGCATGGACGCATGGCGATACGCAGGTAGGGGGAGCGGGAAGCACGTCGAGTGGCCTCAATCAGCTCATCACACAGGCAGCAAGGGGCATCAGGGCCGTCGTGCGAAACATCGACCTCGATCTTATCACGCCATGCCTCGAACGGCAGTATGACTATATTCTCGATAATTACGACATCTATGGCCTTATCGGAGATTACAAGGTGTCTGCCAAAGGGACGGCGGCGCTCATTGCCAAGGAACAGAACGCAATGCGCCAGATGGAATACCTCAACTTCACGCAGAATCCCGTGGATATTCAGCTTTTGGGAGCGGAGAACCGTCGCAGGATACTCTTTGCGATTGCCAAGGGCCTCGGCGTGGACCTCGATGAATCACCCATTCCGGTACTGCCCGAACAGAAACTTATTGAACCTCCTGCTGCGCCGAAAGAAGGGGCGCAGACACTTGACGCGGCGGGGAATCCCGTGGTCGGGACGGACAGCAGGACGGCCTCCCCCATACGTCCTCAGTTGCCCGTCTCGACACACGGATCACCGGATGCGAGGATGATGCAATGATTCGCCCTTCCGACAATGTACTGCGGGCTATCGTGGCCCTTGAAGGAAATACCTTCTGGAAGGAAATCGTCGGATGGATTGAAACAAGTCTCATCACGCAAAGCCTTGCGAACAACAAGGCGACGGGAGAGGCCACCGTAAAGATGCAGGGGAGAAACCTCGAATTGCAGGACATTATGACGAACATCAAGGATGCGCGGAGATTCCAGGAGAACGCCAGGGAAGCGAAGCGCATGGAACAGCAAGGAGGATAAAGTGGCCGCGAATACATGCACCAGTTCCACCGGAACCGTGACGGGGACCGACCCGAGCTTTGTTGTTGCATACCGAACGCAGCAGACGCAAGGCGTGCTCCTGTATCTGAAGTACACCCAGGGAACGGATACCCATATCACCATCACTTTTGACGCGCTCAACACTTCCCTTCATGCGACGGATAAATACCGGCATACCTCTCTTGAGGGAACGGCACTTGGGGCATTCACGCTCGTCATATCGGCATCGGGGAACTACCGCATACCGCTTCCGGTGACGGCATCGGAGACGACGATTTACGCGAACATCACTTTCAGCGGTGCGGGATTGAGCGGCGCAGTGGTCGCCAATTTCATGGAATCGTAGATGGAGGCCATATCGGAAAGGCAACTTGACGCCTTGGTTTCGCTTTTTTGTTGCGCGGAAATCAGCGATAAGTGGTTTATGAGGCACGCCGAGATCAAGATGGACGATGGAACACATACCATCACGGTGAAGATAAGCGACATGGATGAGCAGGATTACGGAGAATTTAAGGAGAAATAAAGCAAAGGCATAGAATAACCGGGCTTTCTGACGCTTCGGCCAAAGCGGAAGGGACGCAAGAAACATCAAAGGGCGGCAAGTAGGTGCCTACTCATCTACAGCCGCCCTTTTTGTTTGCCCGGCGAAACCCATAACGAGGCGAAAGCCTCACGGCGTGGAGACCATAGTTGGCCCGGAAACGGAGACCATAGCTGGCCCACAAGGAGGAAGCAAATGTTTACAGCGAAACAACTGGAAAGAGCAGAGCAGGAAGCGGACGCCATCTGGAGGCAGACTTACCAGCCCGACTCACCACCGGAGACGGACAAGGCTACTCCAGAAGCATCGGGCGAGGAGACGCCGGAAGAAGCGGTTGCCCCCGCAGACGAGGAAACAAGGGAAGCGGAAGCAGCGGAAGAGAAGCCTGTTGAAAAGCCGCCGGTGGTCGATACGACGGACTGGAAAGCCAAGTACCAGACCATCGACGGCAAGTACAAGGTGGAAATTCCACGACTCACCGCAGAAATAGGCCAGTGGCGCGACTATGCCGCGAGTCTGTCCAAGAGAATTACAGAACTTGAGGAGACGCTGAAAGCAGCCCCCAAGAAGATTGATGAGCCTGAGACAGATGAGGATTTGGCTGAACTTGAAGAGACAAGTCCCGATTTCGCCAGGATTATCAAGAAACTCAAGGACGAGCACCGTCAGGAAATCGCCGCGCTACGCAAGGAACTCGAAACGGGAGTTACAGCCGACCTCAAAAGCGTCAAGGAGGAGGTGAACCTTAACAAGCAGGAAAGGTTCGACTTGGCAATGGCGAGGGCGGGCGTTCCCGACTGGCGAACGGTTGATCACGACCCGGAGTTCATTGCATGGCTGAGCACTCCCGTTCCCTATACGCGGGCGACGAAATTGGATTTGCTTCGCCACGCCGCGCAAAACCTCGATGCCGAAACCGCTGCCAGGTTCTTTCTCGATTTCAAAGCGGACCAGACAACGGAGACTTCCACGCAGGATGGTGAGACGCCTCCGCAAGACTTGACTAAATTCGTTGCCCCTCCGCGTTCGGGCGGTTCTTCGATCCCGAAAAAGAGCGGGCAACCGCCGTGGCTTACGCGAGCGCAGTACGAGAAATTCATGAATCCGAGAAGCCGTTTCAATCCCTCCGATTATGGCGGGAAAACGGAAAAGCAAGTAGGCGATGCCTTTGACGCCGCCATCTTGAAAGGAACATTGATTTAACGTACCACGCGAACGGATGCCCGGACATATAGGAGGAAGCCATGAGTGCTGATCGAGTTGGCGGGCATCCCGATTATTCGAGTGCCGGTACAAGTAAATTTATCCCAGAGCTGTGGTCCAAGAAGATCCTCAAGAAGTATTACACCAAGACGGTCTTCAGTCAGATCGCAAATACCGATTACGAGGGTGAAATCAGGAGTTTCGGAGACAAGGTGTATATCCGCACCGTCCCCGATGTGACCACCTTCGCCTACCAGAAGGGCATGACCCTTCCCAAACAGCGTCCCGAATCGGCTGATGTCGAGTTGCTTATTGACCAAGGCCGAGGATGGAACGTGCTTCTCGACGATGTGGACAAGGTTCAGTCCGATCTCGACCTTCTCAACAAGTGGACTGATGACGCCGCTATGATTAGCTTGGCGGCTTTAAATTAGGTCTAAATAACTGGAAAGACTAAGTCTAACCAGAGGGAAGAGCAGAATGCGGGTCTTGAGTGACAAATATATAGCGGGTTTTTTGGATTCAGACGGTTCTATCTACATTGATCGTAACAAAAAATTGTGGATGGAATTTATCCAAAAACTTTCTAATGATGGAGTCATCGAACGCATTCATCAGGCTATCGGAAAAGGGTCCATGCTTGTATGCAAAAGCAAGCGCAGAGGGGTTGTCGGTTATTCGAGAAGAATCAAACTTCACGGTCAACCCGCAATAGACATCCTTTGCCGGTTAAAGCCTTTCATGGTTACTAAACGAAGAAAAGCAAATTCTTTCTTGCGTGAACTTGGGTTCATCGAAAGAATAAGCACTGATTCCATACCGACCCATCCGAGTAGATCGTGGCTATCCGGTTATTTTGATGGTGATGGGTGCATATATGCTTGTGCCAATAAGCATGGCGGTACAGCTTCGGTAAAGGTAAGCATTGATTCCAATACTGATGAAACTGCCGGTTTGGAGTTGGTCAAAAAAGCATTCGGCGGCGTTATCGAAACAAGAGGCAATGGGAATAACATTCGGTGGACGTTAAGGTTGGATGCTGCGAAGGCGATTAAGTTTTTGTCCTACATTGCACCACGGCTTTTAATTAAACGGGAACAAGCTCATTTTGTGTTGGCTTGTGCGACAATGGGGCATTTTAGGGATGGGGAAACAATCGCCAGAATTCTTCGTGACATGAAAACTCACCCGCACAGACTGAACGACCTAACATCTGAGGTTGATATATCTTCGTATTATGCAATGGTAAGGGATTTGCCTGCTACCGACGGACATCGGTATCGTCATTATGACGGTCAAGTGTGTTTGGTGTGTGGTTCTGAAAAATATTATGCGAAGGGCAAATGCAAAAACTGTTGGCAAAACGAAAGGTATCATGCAGCCAAGGGTGAAGCGACAGTCGGAACAACTCTTTTGTAGAGTTGTTGTTTGAAGCAGTTGAAGATCGCGGTTGACTCTGCCGTGCTTGCGGGAGTAGCCGCCGATGCGAACTCTTACAACTACGGAGCTACCGCAGGGAAGATTTCGGCGGGATACGATCTCGGAGCGTCAGGCGCTCCCGTCCAGATCACCAAAACCAATGTCACTGATTATATCGACGACTGCGGAACGGTCCTGGGCGAGAACGACGTTCCCGAAGAGGGGTCATGGATGGTCCTGCCGGAGTGGATGGGCGGAATGATCCGCAAATCCGACGTGAAGGATGCGAGCATGACGGGAGATTCCAAATCCGTTCTGCGAACAAACGTCATCGGAAACCTGGGGCGATTCACCCTCTACACGTCGAACCAACTTCCGACCGTTGCGGCTGCGACGGATGCCTCCGGGTTCAAGTGCTACTATGTTCTGTTCGGCAACATGGATGCCATCACGTTCGCCGCGCAGTTGACAAAAACCGAATCCCTCCGTTCTACCGAGTCATTCGACACGATTATCAGAGGGCTGATGGTTTACGGCTTCAAAGTGGTCAAGGGACAGTCCCTCGGCTACATGTATGTCCGTAAATAACAGACTCTAAAGAAAGGAGGACAAAATTATGGGTACTGTAAATTTCACCGGCGTATCTCAGGGATCGGGAACCAGCCCTACCGCTCCTGTCGTGGGAACCGTAGGAACCGGAAAGCCTTGGGGAGCTTTGACGGACAGGCTGTATATTGCCAAGACAACCGTCGATACATCCAAAACCGGGATTACCAACACGAATGCCGATGTGTACGAGGCCATTTATGTCCCGGCTGGTTCGGTGGTCATTCTGGCATGGTACAAAACGACCACGCCTGAAAGCACGAATACGACGGCTACGTTCCAGCTTGGCATCACGGGGACCGACACCGACGAATATGTGGCGGCGGCGACATGCGCGGTAGCAAACACGGTCGCGGGGCCTGACGGAGATATTATAGGGCTTGGCGGCACTCTATTCGAGACCGCCGACACCATTGATCTTCTGGTGGCAACGGCGGCATTCACGGATTGCATCGTCGATGTGTATGCGCTGATTCTTGATTTGAACTAGGTGCGGGCGCTGCTCTGAATCGTAGGCGGGGGGTCGCTCTCATTCCCCCCGCTGAATAACCTTGGAGGAAAAGAATATGCCGAGATACGAAGATTTTCACGCGACAAACGGAACATTTGAAAAGATTTTTTTCTCCGGCAGGACGGCGTCTGGGGCGGGATTTTCTCCCGATATTTGGAATGACTGCCCCATTGTGCAGATGTCCCTGGACCCCACTATCGGTCTGTTCGTATTCGATGATTTCCCGGTTCTTCAAGCCACGGGATTTCCCTACACCATCTATACCGATACGACCGATACTTTCACGTCGCTGACGGGGCAGCGCGGCGGAGTCGGAAGGTTCGCCCTGTCCGGCACGGATAACGACGAATGTTTTGCCGTTTACAATCAGGCATCGGGGATTATCCTGATGGATGCGGCAACCGATCCTTTCTATAACTGGTGGTTTGAGGCGAGGCTGAAGCCCTCTCAGGTTGCGGCTGAACACGGCATTTTCGTCGGCCTTGTTGGGGCGGGAGAAGTCGGTGCTGATTTGATGAATACCGACGACATGGTAATGAAAGTCGTCAATTCCATCGGATTCCAGATCATTTCCGATGCAGCCGGCGCAACTAATGCCGTTATTCAGACTATTCACCAAAAGAGTGCCGGTGCAAGGGTTGCTGTAGACGCCACGGCGGGAACGGCAACGGCAGCATGGATCAAGTTTGGCATGAAGTCGGTTTTGGGAAGGGTATATTTCTATCTGAATGGGGTGAAGTTGGATACTTCGGTGTATGTCACCGCGACGAATTTCCCCATTTCGGTTTCAATGTGCCCGACTTTTGGTGTGAAAATCGGGTCCGGCGCGGCAGAGAATCTTGACATCGACTGGTGGGCAGCCGCGCAGTTGCGAGCGGCATAGGGTGACGTTTTAACCATCGGCGGGGGTATGCCCCCGCCTTAACCCTGGGGGCCGCACATGAATTTGAAGAATCTACGCGATTACTGCCGGTATCGCCTTGATGACTACGAAAAACCGTACCGCTACCTCGACACGGAACTGAATCTTTACGCTAACGAAGCCGAAAAGATCATTGCCCGCGATGCAAGGGTGATTGAGGATTCCACGACTGATTCGATCTGCAATATCAGCGTGGTAGCCAGCACTCTTGATTATGCGCTTGATTCTACCATTATTTCCGTCGTCACGGCGAAGCTGACGACCTCCGATCTTCTTCTCACAAAGAAAACAAAGCTGGAAATGGATCAGGAATATCCCGGCTGGCGTTCTGCTACTGCTGTGGAGCCGACGCGATATATCCTTGACTACCGGCATGGGTACATCACGCTCTACGCGCCTCCCGACACAAGCTATACGCTCAACCTGTCGGTGTTCCGGTATCCCGAGCAGGACATGGCCCTCGATACTGACGAGCCGGAAATACCGGAGCAGTGGCACCACGCCATCATCGACGGCATCTGCTATCAGGCTTACTTGAAATGGGGCGACAAGACATA
>Ga0265297_10008968_pt1 | contig 13147 bp, 16 predicted proteins | sample Munlanlwell13791_FD_192502 | JGI IMG/M metagenome (GOLD analysis project Ga0265297, IMG submission 192502) | Leachate microbial communities from a municipal landfill in Southern Ontario, Canada - Leachate well 137-91 | ecosystem: Engineered > Solid waste > Landfill > Unclassified | place...
CATAAGGCCATTCTCGTTCATAAGATTAACCATTTCCTTTATCTCTTTAATATTCATGCTTGTCCTTCCTTCTCTTTAATTTACCCTTTCAACGTATCCGCCGGTGCGGGTATCCACCTTTATCTTATCGCCCACATCAATAAAAAGCGGCACTTGTATAGTCGCGCCGGTTTCTACCTGCGCGGGCTTAGTCCCGCTTTTAGCCGTATCCCCCTTTATCCCCGGTTCGGTATGGGTAATCTCAAATTCAATAAAATTAGGTAAATTAACGGATAAGGCCTCTTCTTTAAAAAAGTATCCCAAAACTTCAATATTGTCTTTTAGGAACAGCTTTTTTTCTCCCAGTGATTCTTCTGATACGGCAATCTCTTCGAAATTATCCTGATCCATAAAATGATACAGGTGCCCAGAGTTATACTGATACTGAAGCTTACGCTCCTCTACATACGCCTGCTCTATCTTTTCATCACCGCGGAAAGTTTTCTCCTGAATGTTGGAGTTCTTCATATTCCTAAGCCTGGCGCGTACAAAAGCTGCGCCTTTACCCGGCTTTACATGCTGGGCATCCATAACCACATACACATCCCGGTCAACTAAAATTGTAACCCCTGATTTTATTTCATTTATTGATAGCGCCACTTAACACCTCACATCCATGTTTAGTCACTAATACCATGTCTTCTATTCGTATTCCAAATCTACCCGGCAAGTAAATTGCCGGTTCAACCGTAAAAACCATGCCTTCGGTCAATATTTCTTCGTTTTTACCGTATATATTCGGCCCCTCATGTATATCGAGGCCTATGCCGTGCCCTAAGCTATGCACAAAATTCCTTCCGTACCCTTTACCGGCAATATATTTACGGCTAGCCGCGTCAATTGCTCCGGATTTCTCTCCGGGCCTTATCTTTTTTATAGCTATATCCTGCGCTTTAGCTACTATTGCATAAATCCGGCGGGCAAGACTATTAATTTTACCCAAAAACGATACTCTTGTCAAGTCGGATTTATAACCAAAATAGTCCACACCCGCATCAATAAGAATAATATCATTATCTACCAGTTTTTTTGACGTAGGAGAGTGGTGCGGATAGGCTGAATTTGTCCCGCAAGCAACAATAATATCAAAAGCTGACCCTTTTGCCCCCTGATAGCGGATGAAACGCTCTAACTCAGCGGCTATCTCTATCTCCCTTATTCCCGGACGGATAAAATCCTTGATAAAACCTAAAGCCGCGCTGGTAATCTTAAGCGCTTCCCTAATTTTAGATAATTCTTCGGGCCCTTTAACTTCTCTCATGCCTTCAATTACTCCGTATGTTGGCACGAGAAGCACTTTAGGGGCAGAAAACTCCTTTATCTTTTTATACTCTGCATAAGGCAAGTGCCTCTCTTCGAAACCTACTCTTTTTAGGCCTAACCCAACACAGGCCTGCGCAATCGATTTAAAAAAAGAGCCTCTAGTAATCCTTACGGAAAGAATACCGTTAAGTTTATCCCTTGCGCTTTCAGCGTACCGAGGATCAGTAAAGTAAACAAGGCCGCGGGGAGAAACCAGTAGGTAAGCGTCTGGATTAAAGAATTGCGTAAGGTATGATAAGCTACTGGGGGAAGAAACAATAAACCCGTCTAAACTGCTGGATTTTAGCTTTTTTATGAAATCCCGGGCTGTATCCATTATCCATTAAATTAATTCTAAAAGGGCCTCTAATCCAAGATAGTAACTTTTGGCCCCAAAGCCTAAAATCGTCCCGGAAGCTACGGGGCTAATCAGGGATTTATGGCGAAACTCTTCGCGGGCGTAAATATTGGAAAGATGCACCTCAATAGTCAATATGCCCGTAGCAGCAATGGCATCCCTTATGGCAACACTGGTATGCGTATAGGCTGCCGGATTGATTAACAGAGCGTTAAATTTATTTCTTGCCCCAGTAATCAAATCTACAATCTTACCCTCATGGTTAGACTGCTTTATAGTAAGGGTTACCTTACGCCTTTTGGCTATCTTCTTTAACCCCTCGTTTATCTCTTTAAGGGTTACCCTGCCGTAAACTTTAGGCTCTCTCTTACCCAATAAATCCAGATTAGGACCGTGAATAACCAGTATCTTCTTCATAATCAATCCTCTGCCTCATCGATAAGCATAACCGGTATGCCGTCTTTTACCGGGTACTTCTTACCGCATTTCTGGCAAACAATCTTGTTTTCTTTTAAAGCTACATCGCCTTTGCATGCAGGGCAAGCTAAAATATCCAAAAGCTCTTTATCAATCATTTTTTACTCCTTTAGCTTTAGAAAGGTAAATATTCCTTAAATCATAAAGCAAATTCTCTAATAATTTAGACTCACCTGAATCCAAATTGCCCTTAGTCTTAGCTTCCAGCATCCCTAATGTATCTATGAGAAACTTTGCCTGAATGAGGTCTTCTTCTGTTTTGTTGGTCGCAGGATTTGCCAGCTGGCCTAAGGCAATTGAAGCCTGTAAAGAAAGAGTGGTGATAAAAAAACCAAAATTAGGCTCAGGCGGCGCGAAATCTTTCTTTTCTTCTGCCATAATTAATTGATTATTATTCCGGCGTATCCTACGACGCTTGTTTTGTCGCCGGTTGCATCTGCGCTTGTCTGATATATGGCTAAATCACCCTTTGCCGCTCCTAAGGCTTTGGCAGCGGAAAGCATCACAACTACGGGAGCATACCCGCACATAGATATATTGAAATCACCTATTTCCTGCATTAACCTATTTTCATCAAGGGCTAACATTGCATCAATTGCCCTCCCATCCTTAAACCTTGCTTCTTCTTCCGGTTCATAATGGGTCATATCAGAGCTGGCTAAAAGCAAAACCTTCCCCGCATAACCGTGGCTCTTAATGGCATTAGCAATACCTACACCGATTTCTCTTAAAGTGTGTAATTGTTTAGACATAAAAGCAAGCGGGACAATCTCAAAATCTTTTTTAAAATATTGCAATATAGGCAGCTCTACTTCCAGCGAATGCTCCTCAAGATGGGCTAAGTCATCATCTTCAAGGTCGCTTGATTCACGCAAGATAAGCTGCGCTAATTTGTGATCAATTTTCACTTCCCCTGAAGGAGTCCGCCAAATTCCTTCGCTCATGATGCTATATGAAGAACCTAAACCGGTATGATTAGGGCCTAATAGAATTACCGTCTCCGGAATGGTTATTTTAGATAAAGTAACTGCGGCTACCTTACCGGAGTAAATATAACCTGCGTGGGGCAGGATACAGCCAACAGCCTTTACTTTATGGCCCTGCTCTTCGCCGACAAAACTTTTAATTTCTTTATTAATACTTTCGGCGTCTTTAGGGTAAAATCTTCCTGCAAAAGAGGATTTGCGTATTTTAGAGGATGCCATTAAATATACCTTCCAGTAATCTCCTGCTCTCTTCTATATCTACCGCAGTAGCAGGTTGATGCGCTTCAATTACCTTTAAAGTTTCTTTTTTAAGGTACGGCTTAAATTCTAAAAAATCAAGTTCGCCCTTGTTAAGAGGTTGATGATCAAGGCACCCGGCTACATTATGCAGGTGTATGCCGGCCATCTCTTGCGCGTATGCCTTAAGGTAATTATCGCCTTCAGTAAAGCCTAAATTTTGCATTACTTTGGCATGCCCGGTGTCATGCCAGTAAAAAACGTTCGCCCCCTTAAACTTGCCTAAAATAATACCTATTTCTTCAAAGCTGGGTATCTCCCGGTAATAAAAACGGTTCTCTATGCCTAATAATATCCCCTTTTCTGCGGCGCATAAACTTAATTCTTCGATAGAATAGAGTGCGCTATCTAAAAAATCCTTCGCTACCAATGACCGTTCTTTAATAAAGGCCTCTTTTAGGCCTTTAAACTCCCGGGAATCTTTTTTTCCGTTATTATATAAAAAGATAAGCTCTTTTGTCCTATCTTTAATTTCTACCCTCCCGCAATGCAGGACAACGGCAGATGCCCCCAAGGAATGCGCTGTATCTATTGTTCTTTTAGAGTATTTTACAGCTAATTTTCTTTCTCCGGGGTTTAAAGAAGAGATTGAATAACAATCAGGCAAGGCATCTTCCCGGCTTAAGCCTTCGGGTATAGGGCAATAATTATGCAGACTGGTAATATCTAGGCCAAAAACATGGGCTGACTTGGCGATCTCATCCAGCATACTACCGGTAAGGTTAAAGCTTAGCTCGATATTATTGAACCCAAGCTGCTTTATCTCAAAGAGCATGCTCTTTGCGTCGGTGTAACGATATGCATTCCAAGAAGTTGAAAGCGCAAGCGGCATTTTTGCTTATCTTCTTTCTTTCGCTCTCTTCCTTTTACGCTCGCTGGGCTTTTCATAATGCTTGCGATCCCTTACTTCTCTTAATATGCCCTCCTGCTCAATTTTCTTCTTGAAACGGCGCAATGCTGACTCAAAAGACTCATCTTTTTTAACTTCTACTTCGGACAATATTATCATCTCCTTTCATCAATAAATATGAGGCTTTAATATACCACTCTTTTAAAGCCATGTCAACAGCTTGTCTTATTCGATCTCAAAAGATATGGCTACGTTAAAGGAGAGCTCCTGATAATCAAGCTCTTTTGGGAAATTGGGAAAAGGCGATGCCCCTTTTATGCTGGATAAAGCAATATCCTTAAGGTAGGCGCTTTCGGATGATTTTCCTTCTACTAATCGCGCATTTTTGAGAAGGCCGTCGCTCGATATTACAAACGTTGCATAAACCTCGCCTGTCTGGCTACGGGTATAGTTTTGATAAGCAGCCCTCCTTATCTTCTCGCGCACTATCTGATAATAACTTATATAAGAAGGGTTGTCGATCTTAGCCATATCTACCGGCGGCAGAATTATTTTTTTCTTAAAAGCAATTTCTTCAGGATTAATTAATTCAGGCTTGGTAAATTTTATATCGCGCGGCTTCTCTACGCTGCTTTCTTTGCGTATATCCCACGGCTCAATAAACGGCGGAGGAATACGCTTAAGAGGGGATTCTTCCTTAAGTTTAAATGGCTCTTTGGGGAATTTATCAATCTTAATGTAAGTTACCCTTATTTGTTTTTCCGCCTCCGGAACCTTAAAATACGGTATGAGATGGCTGCTAAAAATAGCCGTGGCATGAACAGTAAAAGAAATTAATAAAGCAGCCTGCAATGCACGGTATTCTTTCATGGTATTAGTTTAGCATAAAGAATATTTGCTGGCAAGATTTCATAGAGGCAACGGGGACAAATCAAGCCGACCGCCATGCTTACCTCTTAATAATTAGAATTTTTTGGAAACTTTTACAAAAAAGTTTCTCCCCGAAGCTGGATAATAATTAACCGCTCCTGAAGTAGCGTTACATACGCCATATTCATAGTATTTTTCGTTAAAAAGGTTATTTATACCTCCAGCTATCTTATAATCGTTTTTTTCAAAGATCATTTTTAAATCAACCGTAAAAGCTTGCTTCAAACTAGGCCATCTGTTCGCCTCATCATTTATAAACCTGCGGCTACTCATATAATTTAATGATATGCCACCTGATAAAAATTCAGTAAAAAGATGAGCTAGCCTTAAGTTAAACTTATGCTCCGGGACCATAGGGATATGCTTGCCCTTGTATTCCCCATCCTTGAAAACAGCATACTGAAAAGCATAATTGCCAGTAAGATTAAGCCTCCAAGGAAGCTTGGATATAAAATCTGCTTCGACACCCTGATGCCGGGTTTTATCGTAATTCTCATTTGTATACGAAGCTGGATTGTAATAAAGTTCATTCTTTAAATTCATTAAATACCCGGAAATTCCAAAATCTAAAAATTCAGAGATCTTATGCCGTAAACCGATTTCATAATTTTTGCTATCCTGCTGCTTAAGGTTTGGATTAAAAACACCCCAAACAAAATATTCGTCGGTTGCTGGAGAGCGGAAACCCTTGTTATGATTAATATAAATATTGCCTTGACCGTATTTATAAGTGAGGCCGACGTTATATGCGGTTGCTTTTAAGCTTACCTTAGAATCAACCGGAGGATTAGGAATAACCCAGGGGGGGGCAGGAATAGTATAATCATTGTAATTAAAGTTATATTTTATGTCTTCATAACGATAACCGCCGGTAAGGGTGAACTTTTGAGTTAAAGCAAGTTCATCCTGAAAATACAAAGCTTTGGATACCTTTCTAACGTAATTATCGCTTTGCTTAGTTACCAAAACATCAAAAGTATCAGAATTAAAATCATATCTATAGAAATCCACGCCGATGATCGCTTTGTTCCCTAATGAAAATATTCCTTTATCAAAGACATATTTTGGGTTAAAACCAATCGTTTTAATATGCGATTTAACTATTGGGTTATACCCGGAATTAGCGCCGATAAAATTTGAAAAAGTCTGGCGCTTACGTATTGATGTATCAAATGAAAGTTTTCCGAAATCACCCGTTAATTGGTCAAAGCCTAACCCAAAGTTATAGTCAACTTCTTTAGCGTGGTCATCACCATAAGCAGAATACCTACGGTTGAACTTAGCTAAATCAGAACTGGAAAGCGCTCCGGGAAGCCCATAATTAGACCTGCTGTAATCTTGGCTAAAGCGTAGCAAAGTTCCAGTTGAGACAATTTTATAGTCAAGCCGCGAAGAAAAATTAGAAGCATTCAAATATGTATTATTCCTGTATCCATGCGTTTGTTCTCTGCCGTAATTTAAGAAATAATTAAATTGATCCAAAGTCCCGCTAAGATTGATATTCTCTTTATTCATATCATAACTTCCGTATTCCCCCACAATTTCTGCCGATACCTGCTTATCGCTTCCCCGTTTAGTAATTATATTAATTACGCCACTGACTGCGTTATCGCCGTAAAGAACAGAACCAAAACCACCCTTTAAAACTTCAATTTTCTCAATTTGCTCCATCGGAATCTGTCTCCAGCTAACCCCGGACAGATCAATCTCATTAACTCTCCTGCCGTTTACTAATACAAGGACGTTCAGGCTGGCCTGTTCGCCAAAACCTCTAATATCAACTGTGGCCTTAGAACCATTTCCGGTCCAATCCCTGACAACAACCCCTGATAGTTCCGAAAGAAGATCGACTGTGTTAGAAACACCCGACTCAAATATTTCATTTGAATTAATCACAGAGACACTGGCTGGAGTGTTAGCCAAGCTTTCTGTATACCGGTAAGGAGTAACGACTATTTTTTCCAAATCAATTTCATTATCCTCTGCTAAAGCAACTGCTTTAAATCCTACCAACGAAATACTTGCCAATAAAACTACTTCCACCAACCTTATTACTCTCATTTCCCTTCTGCCTTTCTCGGACATTAAAAAAATAAAAAACCCTTAACGCAAAACTTTGCATTAAGGGTATCCCTGTTTCCCCTCCAGCCTTGTCCGCGGGCTTGGAATTATCTGTGGACTTTCAGTTTATGGCCAGGTCTTCTGACTTAAGAGATCGCTCTACTTTTTCCTCAAGCCTTCCCGGATATTCTCCAGTGGCTACGAACTTACGGAGGAAATTTCGTACCTCTTTTACAGCAGCGGGACTGTGGTTGATTCACACAACCTTCCCTTAGCCCATAAATCTTAAAACCAAATATTATAAAAGAACCTTTGCTAACCTTGTTTCTTTAACTCTGCGCGCAATTAATTCGTAAGCAGTAAAGAATAATGCCGAATATAATAGAGTTGAAATTGTAAAATCGCGTAAGAAAGGCAAACCCATAACATAGCAATCAATTAAGCCTTTTAAAGTTTGAGGGTACCATCCCATAACCCAAACGCCAAAGTTAGTAACAACAAAGAATAAAAACGAAGATAATAATGAAGTTCCGGTAATTCGCCCAAGACTCTTGTTCTTTCCAATCAAAGTGCCCAGAAGCGAAACTAAAATAAAACTGCCCCAGGTAAAGATTAACACATTATGCATCCCGATAAAAATATCGCTTACCGCCATAAGCGCTAAAGGCACAATGATAGCGTATTTCTTTTTAAGATGCGCTCCGGAAAACAAGGCGATAGCCGCCACAGGCGTAAAGTTTGCCGCATGAGGCATAAATCTTAATAATATACCGAATAATATCAAACTTACCGCTAACATAATCAACCTCCCATATTTTAGTTAATGTTAATATAAACTAATCCCTATGTCAAGATGTTTATTTTAATGTAATGTGCCGTGTTTCTCGATCTTAGAATTCAATGCCTTTACGCGCCTTTACCCCCTTCTTATAATAATGCTTCCTTTCTTTAACCTCGCTTACTAAGTCTGCGATCTTTAAGATTTCTAAAGGTGCATACCGGCCGGTAAGGACTACCTCTTTACTCTTAGGCACTGACTTTAATGCGGCTAAAACTTCCCGCAGGTTAATCAGCTTTAGCTTTAGAGCGATATTTACCTCATCAAGGATAATCAAACGGTATTTTTTATTTAAAATCGCGTTCTCTGTTTTCTTAAGGCCTGCGCAGGCAAGCTCAATATCCTGCGCATCAGGTTTTAACCTGATAAAACAACGCCTGCCGAACTGTTCCACTTTGATGTTTTTGATCTTCTTAAGCGCGGCTAACTCACTATACAATCGGCCTTTAGCAAACTGTCCGATATAGACATGAAATCCTGCTCCGGCAGCGCGTAGGGCCAGCCCTAAAGCAGCTGTCGTCTTGCCTTTCCCATTTCCGGTATAAACCTGAATCAATCTTTAGTCTCCTTTCGATTTATAAGTTGAAATTCGTTTAGTTCGACTGCGCTCACCATGCTTCGACGAATTATCCTGAGCCTGTCGAAACACAGGATTGATGGTGAGTATAATCGAACCGTCAACCTGCCACCGCTTTCCAGCTGATTATACCTAAAGCGCAGAGCAAAGAAACAATTATTCCGGCTAAAATTACGCCTAAGATAATAGATAAAAATGCATATCTGAATTTAATCTTTAAAAGAGTCGCTACTATTACACCTGTCCAAGCGCCGGTCATAGGAAGAGGTATCGCAACTAAGGCCAAAAGCCCTAAGGCTTCATATTTCAATAAGCTTTCCGCTTTTCTCCTGCTACGCTCAAATAACCAATCAAAGAAGCTCGACCAGAGTTTGAATTTTCTTAAAAACGACGAAACCGGTTCAAAAAGAAAAAGCGCAGGAGCAACAAAAATAATGTTTCCTAAAACTGCCCAAAAAAATGCCTTTGATAGCGGCATACCGAAATACAACCCCAAAGGTATTGCGCCCCTGAGCTCTGAAATCGGCAAAGCCCCAACAATCATCACTACGTATTGGAAAGGCAAATCCTTCAGCCAACCGACAACTAAACTTAACATTTCTTGCCTTTACTGATTAATTTGACAAATCTGAATGTATCAATAAAAGGATTGATCTGGCTTTTTTCTTTACCGTATACACTTTTAATCAGCACTGACTTTATCTTAAAGCCCATCCAAGAAGCCTTAATCAGTATCTCGGATTCTGTCTCGTATTTGGTAGTTTTTAACGCTACCTTTTTGAGGACTTCGCTTTTAATTAACCTGAAACCGCATTGCGTATCCGGAATCTTCTGTTTACTTATAATTGATATAAGCCAGGACATAAATTTATTGGTTACCACGCGTAAAAATGGCATGCCCATGGCATTAAGCATCCGGTTACCTATAATTATATGCGCATCGGGGTCTTCGGCAGCCTTAATAAACAAAGGCAAATCCTGCGCCAAGTGTTGGCCGTCACCATCCATGGTTATAACAGCGTCGAAGTGATTTTCTAGGGCATATTTAAACCCCTTTATAAGAGAAGCCCCCTTCCCCTGATTATTAAGATTGAGCATAACCTTAACTTGAGAATTTTTGGCGATATTAAAAGTGTTGTCTGAAGAGCCGTCATCAATCACTAGTATTTCTAGCGAATAGCCCTTGATGCCACAAATAAGGCTTGCGAGATGGCTGGATTCATTATAAGCGGGTATAATAACGCAGGCCCTCATTCCTTCCAAAACCTCCTGAACATATACCATTGATCCGGATAAGAACGGATATACTTCTCAAATACGGCTTTACATTCAGATATTACGATATCCAAATCTTTATTCCGGCATCCGGTAAGGGTAAATTGCAAGTGTTTTTCAAATACCAAATCAAAACTGTCATCTTTATTGCGCAACATAAATCCGGGAATAATTACAGCGTCAGTTTGCAAAGAAAAAACTGCCGCTCCTTCCGGAAGAATTGCCGATTTTCCAAAAAAATCCGTAACCCTGCCTTTATCCGTAAAATCCCTGTCGCCTACCAAGGCTATTAACCGGTTCTGCCTTAACGCCCTAAGGCAACCCTTAGCGGCTTTACCTAAAGGCAAAACCTCCATTCCCTTACTCTCCCTTTTATCATTAAAAAATTTAGTAACTTTATCGGATTTATGCGGTAGGGCAACGCTTAGTAAAGGATAGCCCAATTGGGAAATAACCATTCCTCCCAGTTCCCAATTTCCTAAATGCGCGGTCAAAAGGATAACCCCCTTGCCTTGGGCTAGGCCTTCTTCAACATTTTTAATATTAATAATCTTTACGTTATCCTTGATATAGCCCTGATCTAATTTTTTAAAACGTAGAAAATCAACCAGATATTTCGCAAAATTATGAAAAACGCGTAAACGAATTGCGTAAATCTCTTTCTCGCTTTTATCCGGAAAAATAATCTTCAGATTTTCTGTAACCATCCTGCGGTCCCTGAAAGCAAAAAGATAATACAGGCTTGAGAGGAAAACGGCTACCGCATAAGATAATTTTATTGGCATGCTTAAAGCCAGTGCCTCTGTGGCCAGATAGAAAAAATAACTAATCATAGGAATACAATCCCTTAAAAAGGAACTTTGCTATATCAATGCTTGCGTTAGGTTTTGCTATTTTTCCGGCGGCTGCGCTGATAGAGTTTAGTTTGTGCGGGCTGCTAAGAAGCTCCCCGATAATCAAGTTAATCTCCTTAGGTTTATCTATCTTGATAGCCGCGCCTCTTCCGGTAAGATAACGGGTATTATTCGCCTCCTGCCCGGGCAAAGGCTTGACAATAATCATCGGCTTACCCTTGGCCAAGACTTCAGAGGTAGTCACTCCTCCGGGCTTGCTAATTACAATATCTGCCAAGTCCATAAGTTCATTTATCTGCTGGGCGTATCCAAAAAGCAGTATCCTTTTTTTATATTTTTTTATCCTTCTCTTCAAGGATTTATAAAGTTTTTTATTTGTTCCGGTTACGATAACCTCCTGTAAATCAGGCTTAACTCTCTCTAGCGCCCTTACAATAGTCTTAATCGGCCCTAACCCCTGGCCTCCGCCCATAATCAACACCGTGGGTATGCCGTCTTTAAGCTTATACTTATGAATAAGGCTATCCTTATTTAGCGGGTGGCTGAACTTAGGGTCAAAAGGAATACCTAAAGGTTTGACTTTTTTTGCAGGAACGCCTTTATTTATTAAGGATCCGGCTATATCTTCTGAAGGAACTATGTAATAATCCACATGATCATAGATCCAGTAGGAGTGCGGGACATAATCGGTTAATACCGCGATTAACGGAAGGCTTGCGCCATAAGTCTTCTTATAGTCGGCCACCATCCCGCAGGGAAAAGCTTGAGTGCAGATAACTGCGTCCGGCATAAACTTATCGAAAAGCCTCTTTAGCTTAGGGGAATTGGCTTTATGGATATTTTCTTTGGCCTTCTCTATCCTCTTTACCACTTTAGGATTATCGTAAAGGTAATCCCAAATCTTAGGGGCGATTTTAATAATACCCATATAAATGCTGTTGGTTATCTTCTCGGCAACGGGATTAGTATAATTAAAAGCGTTAATATTTAATATTTCGGTATTGGGCTCTAATATGCGTATTGCCTTTTCAATAGCCAAGGCAGCATTGCGATGCCCAGAGACTTCCGATATATACATTAGGATGATACGCTTAGGACGCATGGCGAGGGCTATAGCACCCCTTCAAGGCATAACTCCATAAATGCCTCGGTTACCAAAGGGTTAAACTGAAGCTTAGCAAGACTGTTTATCTCTTTAATGGCTTCGTTTCTGTATAGGGCCGGGCGGTAAGGCCTGTCCGTAGTCATAGCGTCGAAGGCGTCTGCCACGGATATTATTGAAGCAATCAGCGGGATCTCCTGCCCTTTTAAACCATCGGGATAACCCGAACCGTCGGGCCTTTCATGGTGGTATCTTATCCCGACAATAGATTCTTCCAGCTCCTTTATCGGCTTAAGTATCGTTGCGCCAATTAAAGGATGCTCTTTAATCCTGTTTAGCTCTCCGACAGTAAGCCCGGTTCTCTTATTCAATATGCGCTCCGGGATGCCGATTTTACCTACATCATGCAATAGGCTGGCGATATGAAGGCTTTCTAAAAACTTTTCATTAATTAATTTCTTATTCTTATTTCTAAGCCTTTTAGCTATTTGAAGGCTAAAATTAGTTACCCGGGTAGTATGGCCATGGGTATAATTATCTTTTGCTTCTATAGCCGCAACCAAAGCAATAGTAGTCCGCATAAAAAGCTGGTGTTTTTTATTTAACTCTGATTCTAAATCCTTAAAAAGCTGCGCGTTCCTGATCGCCATAGCCATATTGGAAGCCAGCGCTAAGAAGAAACCCAGCTCTTGCTCCATGAATTCCCTGCCATTTCTTTTTTCCCCCAAGAGGAGTAAACATAAAAGCTCATCCCTGAAATAGCTAGGGATGCAGGCAACCGTATCCAGAAGCTTAATTTGGTAGATTACGTCATTTAAAAGGCTTTTTAAACGGCCCGTAATATCTTTATTTTTTAATGCCCTTTCTGCCCCTGCCAAGGTAAAAATATCGCTATTAAAAATAACCCGGCTATTGCGTTCCCTAAAGAAACGTATGAGCGGGTCATCTTTATCTAAAGAAGCAAAACCGACAGGTATCTTCTTGGCCAGGGATCCTCCGGATATGCTTAAAACATAGGCTTGCCGCTTAGGGTCATAAAGAAGCACGCTTGCATGCCCTATTTTCGCCTTCTCCACTACCGCGCGGATTATAGTCTTAATCAAAAGATCAGGATCATGCACTAAAATCATGCTGCGTGCGGCATTCTCCAGTTCTTTTTTAAAATCAATCGGCATTTTTTTGGCCTTTCTTAAATATATAC
>Ga0265297_10008969_pt1 | contig 13147 bp, 9 predicted proteins | sample Munlanlwell13791_FD_192502 | JGI IMG/M metagenome (GOLD analysis project Ga0265297, IMG submission 192502) | Leachate microbial communities from a municipal landfill in Southern Ontario, Canada - Leachate well 137-91 | ecosystem: Engineered > Solid waste > Landfill > Unclassified | place...
ATAAATTTTATTTCACGGGGCAAGCATATGAAAACACAAAAAGGATTCACATTATTAGAAATTTTATTGGTGGTCGCAGCTATCGCTATTTTGGCAGGTATTATTATTGTGGCCATTAATCCCAATAAGCAATTAGGCGATACCCGCAATGCTAAAAGGCAGAACGATGTTAGAGCTATTTTGCAAGCTGTTCATCAATATAATATTGATAATGGCGGTTTACCATCTTCGATTACATCAACTGCCACTGAAATTTGCGGGACATCAACTTGCAGTGGATTGATTGATTTGTCAGTTTTGACAACTAATTCTAAATACCTTGTTTCTATTCCAGCTGATCCATCTTGTCCAACAGGATGTAATGCTAACGGAGTGGGGTATAAAATACTTAAAGATTCTAATAGTCGCGTGACTGTTTCTGCTCCTAATGCTGAGCAAAACAAAACAATTAGCATCACTCAGTAATTGAAATTTTTTACTGTCCCGTAAAGATGCTGTCGCATCCACGGGACAGAATAGAGATTTTAACTTATGCCTTTCGTCCCGTAAAGATGCTGTCGCATCTATGGGACAGAATAAATATTTTAATTTATGCCAAAAATAGAATCCATTATTAAACAAGACGATTTATTTGATAAAATCAGCGATGAGCTTTTTGATGGAGTTGTGATGATAAGCGGAACTGATAAAGTTGTGTTTTGGAATAAGGCAGCAGAAAAAATGTTTGGCTATAGTCGCCAAGAAATAATAGGCAAGAATTTACATGAAATAGTACCAGCCTATATAGATATGGCTAAATATAAGCAATCAATGGCTGGATTTGACAAGACTGGCAAAAGCCCAGTTCTAGGAAAATTATTAGAGGTTGAAGCCAAAAGAAAAAATGGAGAAAAGTTTTTGGTAGAACTGTCTGTTTCTTCTATGCAAATAAACGGCCAATGGCACGCAGTTGGCATAATGCGCGACATTTCTGAACGCAAGAAAAACGAAATGGTTTTAGAAGAGCTCAATGATTTAATGGTTGGACGAGAAATAAAAATGATTGAGCTGAAAAAGAAGGTGAGCGAATTGGAGAAGAAAGTTGAAAATGAAAATTAAAAGTTTTAATTAAGAGAATGAAGATAAGGAATAAATTAATTTTAAGCTTCTCTATTGCCTTTCTTTTTGTAATAGTCTTGGCTATTTTTGCCATAGGATACTACTCTGGCGATATTTTGAAAGATCAAGTATTTTCCTATTTATATTCTAATAGCCGAGCCAGAGCTGAGCATATCCGAACTTTTTTGCAAGACCAGAAAAAGACCAGTGTTATTTTAGCGGCTGCTTCAGTTTATCGCGATTTTTTAAATGAGCCAGTAAATAGCAGAGCCTATCCATCTATAAAGGCTAAAATTGATAAAAGATTGATAAGAACCATAGAAGCTGACCCTACTATTGATGAAGCATTTATTTTAGATAGACATGGGAAAATAGCGGCCTCTTCTGAAAGAGCCAGAGAAGGACTGGACAGGTCGCAGGATCTTTATTTTATCCAAGGCAGCAAGGAGGTTTATATAAAAGATGTTTATTTATCTAGCACCACCAAAAAAGTTAATTATGCTATTGCTTCTCCTGTTACTGACGACTCAGGAAAACTCTTGGGAGTATCTGTGCTAAGATATAATGCTGATAATTTTTTTAGCATTGTTGGCAATGAAAATGGCATGGGAGCCACAGAAGAAAATTTTCTGATCAATTCACAAAAATATCTTATTACCCCAACGAAATTTTTAGATGTATCAAATGTTTTAAATAAAGTGATTGATACAAACAATGCCAATGAGTGCTTTGATCCCCAAGAAATAGAGTATACCAAAAAGAACGGATACTCTGGGCTAGATAAAGAAAGTAAACACGGAGATTTGTTTTTAGTCAAAGATTATCGGGGAGTTGAGGTACTGGCCATTCATCGCTATATACCCGAAACTGGCTGGTGTTTAATTACCGAAGTGGACGCTATTGAAATATTAAAAGCCAACGTAAACCTTGTTTATGCATTTTTTATAGTATTTCTTGTTTCTCTAATTCTCTTTTTAATTATTATATCTTTTTTAGCTACGAATCTCACTAATCCCATAATCGATTTGGAAAAAGGAATAAAAAAAGTAGAGAGTGGTGATTACAATGCTAGGGTTGGGACGACTAGAAAAGATGAATTGGGCGAATTATCGCGTTTGTTTGACAAGATGCTTGTTTCTGTGGATAGCGCTAGGCAAGAAATAGAAGAAGAGGTGCAAGTTAAAACCAAGGATCTTCAAAGCAAGACTGCTAAGATGGAATTAGTCCAAAAAGCCATGACTAATTTGCTTAAAGATGTTAACCAAGACAAGAAGGTTATTGAAGAAGAAAGGGCGCGCTATAGTTCTCTTTTACAAAGTATAGGAGATGGAGTTATTGCCACTGATAAAGATGGGGTTGTTATTTACGGCAATAAAGTTGCTTTTGACTTGATAAAAGTAAAAGAGAAAGACGCTATTGGTAAGAAAATAGTTGATCTGGTTGCTTCACAAAACAAAGACAGCAAAGAGATTGTGGCTGCTGACAGACCTATTAGTATGGTTATTAAAAAGAAAAAGGTTTCTTCGATGATTCATTACTATATTTGTAAAGATGGAACAAGGTTTCCAGTTAGTACTACTGTTTCCCCAATTATTATCGATGGTCAAATAATCGGAGCAATAGAAATTTTCCGCGACATTACTCATGAATTAGAAGTTGATAAGGCTAAGACTGAGTTTGTTTCTTTGGCCAGTCATCAATTACGCACCCCGTTATCTACTGTCAATTGGTATTCAGAAATGCTTTTAGCTGGAGATGCAGGAAAAATTAACAAAACCCAAAAGCAATATTTGAATGAAATTTATAATGGCAACAAAAGAATGGTTGATTTAGTTAATGCCTTGCTTAATGTTTCCAGAATAGAGCTTGGAACATTTATTATTGATCCAGCGCCGACCAATATAGTTGATGTTGTCAAAATAACCATTTCTGAGATTATGCCCATGGTTAAAGCCAAACAAATAGATTTGGTTCAAAATTATGATCCAGCCATTCCAGTTATTAATTTAGATCCCAAGATGACCAAGATTTTACTTCAGAATTTGATTACTAATGCCGTAAAATATACACCCGAGAAGGGAAGAGTAGAAGTCACTATTAAGCCAGAGAAAAAAGATCTTTTAATCAAAGTGGCTGATACTGGCTATGGAATACCAAAGGATTCACAGAATAAGATTTTTCAGAAGCTTTACAGGGCTGACAATGTTAGAGAAAAAGAAACCGATGGTACTGGACTTGGTCTTTATCTGGCAAAATCAATTGTAGAGACAGTGGGTGGAAAAATTTGGTTCCAGTCAGAAGAAAACAAAGGAACTACTTTTTATATTACAATTCCATTAAAAGGAATGATAAAAAAATCAGGATCAAAATTATTAAATTAACCCCGTAGAGTAAAGTCAAAAACTCAACGGGGCAAGCCCCGTAGAGTAATCCGCAAAATATTTACAGAGTTATATTGAAAATAAGAAACCCCCGAGATTATTCTTTAATCTAAGAAAAACTCAACGGGGCAAGCCCCATAGAGTAATAATTAAAAATATTTTAAGAAAATATTGGGGAGCAAAATAATAAACCTGTCGATAGATTTTTCAAAGTCTACTCAACGGGGTAAACACAAAAAATAATATGGAAGACAAAAAAACAGTTTTAGTTTTAGAAGATGAAAAACCTTTATTAGAAGCCATTAAATGCAAATTGGAAAACAGTGGCTTTGAGGTAGTAACTTGTCGAAGCGTTGAACAGGCCGAATCTTATCTGGAAGATTTAAAAGATGTTGCCGTTATTTGGCTTGACCATTATTTGTTGGGCAAAAAGAATGGTCTTGATTTTGTGGCTCAAGTCAAGAATGACGAAAGATTTAAAACAATTCCCATTTTTGTAGTTTCTAATACTGCCAGCCAGGAAAAAGTAACTTCTTATATTAGCTTGGGAATTACTAAATATTTTACCAAATCAGATTACAGGCTGGATCAAATTATTGATGATATTAAAGATGTTCTGGCTCATGACCAATAAAGGCCGATAGTATTTTTATAAAACAACATATGGTTAAACAAAAAATTTTAATAGTCGAAGATCAGTCAGCCTTGGCTATTGCCTTGCATGATAAATTCGCCAGAGAAGGGTTTGATACAATCCATGCCAATGATGGTCTCCAAGGATTGGAAATGATAGAAAAAGAAAAGCCCGATTTGGTTCTGCTAGATATTGTAATGCCTAGAATGGATGGTTTAACAATGATTAAGGAGTTGCGTAAAATTGATCCCAATAATGCTATTCCTATTATTATTCTAACTAATTTGACCGATAGCGAGGCCGTGCTTAATTCTATAGAATCAGGAATTAATGATTATTTAATAAAGGCCGATTGGTCTCTGGAGGATGTGGTTAAAAAGGTGAAAGAAAAGTTGAGAGCTTAACTTAATTTCAAAATCTGCCCCTCAAGGGCAGATTTTTTATTTGACACAAATATCGTTTGTTGGCATAGTAAGGCAGACATAAATTGACAATAGAATATTGTCAGGAAGGATAGAAAAATGGCAGAAAAGAAAATTGGAATGACTCTCAAGGAGTTTGGGATTTTGGCCAAGGTGACTGATTATGTCAATTATGGTGATGTGGTCAAAAGAATCACGGATCAGAGGGCTAAGACCATTCTCATGGTTTCTATGATTGTCGAGCAAGCCAATTGTATCGACAATATAGTTCAATTGAATTTTTTGTTTGGAGAAGAGGTTGACAAAGAGGCTCTCAAAGAAAGAATGGGTAAATTGCTTTGGTATTTAGTAGTTTTTTGCGACAAGTTGCGCGCCGATCTGGAAAAGCTGGCTAAATACAAAAGCCGCATCAGCATCCTAAGCGTTAACCCGGCTTTACGCAGTACAAGCACTTTCCGACTTTTGATTGCTAAAATAATTCTTGATTTGGCAATAGAGAACCAAGCCGTAGTTGTCAGCAAGACTTTTTTTAAGCCGAGCAGAAGTTATGGCAAAATGATGGTCAACTTAGGAAAGATTATTAATTGCCTGAATTCTCTGATGGGTCTTTACGGAATCAAGTTCTCTGATGTTTTGGAAAGCTACGTTCAAAAGCAGAAAAAAAGATTTCCCCGCAAATTCATGGAACACTTCGAGAAACTGACCAAAGAGAACCAAAAATAGGGATAGCAATTCCAAAAAAACAAAAAAGGCGTCTATAAAACAGATGCCTTTTAATTTTTTTAAATTTTAGTTTATAATCAATAAAAGTAATAAAAAATATTATGTTTGGTGAAGGACAATCTTTTGAAAGCTACCCAGAAGACCCAATAAAAGAAGAAATAAGAAATTATTGGGATAATCCAGAAACTGCTAGAGCTTTTGTAGAATTAGAACAAAATGAAAAGCATCAGCAAGTTTCTGAGGCTGTCGATGATATTTTAATGTATGGACTAGAGAAAAAAGAAGAGCCGATCCAGGCTGCCAATTTGGGAGCAGGAGCCCATATTGATCGCTATCATCAATTTTTTGAAAAATTAGAAGAAAATCCTCAGAGCCAATTAGATTGGGTTGATTCTTCGCCTTATATGTTAGAGCTGGCTCAAGAATATTTATTAAAAGATCAATATAGCGAACGAGGCAAGGTTGTTGAGCTGATCGAAATGGATATGCTTGATTATTTAGATAATAGGCCAGACGAGGCTTTAGATGTGGCTATCATGCAATATACACTTGATCATGTTCCAGATCAAAGCTTGGATAAGTTATTTAATTTGCTTTCTAAGAAACTTAAACAAGGGGGAAAAATGGTGGCAACCCTTACTTCTGTTTCTCCAGAAATTGACAGTATTTCCACTAATGCCAGGTTTTTATATAAAGGAGAAGAGTTTCCAGAAGAGGAGACTAGAATTTTGCAGGAAGGGGAATCATTCGGGCTTAAATTTTTTAAAGAATCAGGCAATCCAGAATCAGGATATTTAGAAGGCGGATCAACAGAAAAATTTTATCATTCTCCTGAGAGACTGGAGGCCTTAGCTAAAGAACATGGACTTGATATTAATATTGGCGATTGGAAAGAGCAGGTTCCTCGGGAAAAGTGGCAAGACAATGATGTAGAGCAAAGCGTTTTGATACTAACCAAAAACTAAACTAACTGCCCAGCAATGGGCACCTACCTACCGATAGGCAGGCCTGCCTGCCATCCCGCTTTGCCAGAGCTTCAGCGAGGCGAGTAGGCAGGGTTTTTGTTTTTAGCAGGGGGTGTGGATAACTTGGGCATTTAATTTTTCAATAAGTGCTATAATAAAAGCAATTAAAAATTAAATGGCAAATTTTAGTCTTATCAGCTTTTTGGCGTTAAGGCATTATTTTTCCGTGTTTAATTGATTTTTCAAACCAACTTTTTAAAGTTGGTTTTTTAAATGAGAATAATTAAAAATACTCTGCGCTAATATTTAAAAATAAAATAATAAATTTGTTGATGAACTTTTTAAAGTTTACTCAACAGGATAAGAAATAAAAAATATGAAAATAATAAAAATTTTAATATCGCTGATTGCCTTATTTGCAATTAGCGCGTCAAGCGTCTGCGCTGCCAATCTAGCAGTAGCGCCAAGCACGACTAATTATGATAATTTAATCGCAGCTACTAATGCTCAATGGAAGATTACGGTCACAACAACGGAATTGTTAAATACTGGCGACATTTTTCAATTTTATGTTCCTAATATTCCCAATGCCCAGCCATTTATGACAGAGAACGCTACATTTACTACTAGTACTGGTATTTTGCTTTATTCTAGTCTGGCGACAGGCACTGCTCCCAGTATTGGAACTGGCGGAGGAGGCCCAAATCAGCCTCCCATTATTTATGGTTTTGTTTCTGGAACAGTTGCTACTGGAACGAATTTTACAATTACAATTGGAGGAATAACTAACGGCGCAGGGCAATTATCTAACATGTCTAATTTATCTTGGAATGTTAAGGCTGGAACAGCATCCTCTAGCCCTTATGGCGCTTTTGCTGGGGCAAATAAATTTAATGCTACTGCAACTGCTAGCATTGTTAGAGCGGGCATGGCTTTAGCTTCAGACGAAAACTCAACTATTTCTATCACAACAGCAACAACTAGCGCTACGTCAAGCATTACTATGTCAATTACTGCCAGTACATCTATTCCTATTGGTGGGAAAATTGTGATGGTTGTGCCTAGTGAATTTAGTTTGGCCAATATAAGCATCGCAGATCAGAATATAAATACCAGCACTCCAGCAGCGACTATTGCTTCAACAACTTTTTCAACCAGTACCAGCTATAGCAAAAACAGAATCATTATGACAGTGGGAGCCACATCAACCATAGCTGGCCAAAAAATTACTATTGTAGTAGGTGGATTTACCAATCCAGCCACAGCTGCTGTTTACAGGCCTTTTTATTTATATACCGCTAAGTCTAATGAAGGAGTTATTGATGGGTCTTATAATGGTTTTGAATCAAGTGATTATGGAGGAGGTAGACCACCACCAAGAGATAGTATTCATATTGGCGGGCAAAATACTCTCAATGTTTTAGTCAAAAAAGATACTGGAACAACAACAGCGATTTTAAATGCTACAGAAAGAGCGCAAGTAAAAGTAGTAACTGGATGTCCTGATAAACAATTTTTTGTAGGGGAGCAATGGTTGAATGATTCGTCCATGGCAACTTATGATAAGATTTTGGATTGTAATTATATGGTTGGCACAGAGCCATTTTCTAAAGCTAGTTCTACTTTTTATGATTTATTTTTGCCACCCTCAATGAAACAAATTAATGTTGTTAATGGCCAAGTAGTTACTACAACAATAACTTTTGGCATGCCCGATGCTACGGCTACCATTGCTTTAACGGGAGGAGTAACCGGACAAAATGCTTTCATTAATGCTTATAGCGATACTTATCAGTCTTTTTCTCCCGTTTTTACAGATACTAGTTACGGGACACAAGGCTTTGATGCTCAAGGTAGAGGCTATGCAATATTGAGAGTAAAAGGAGGACAGACCTGGAACTTTTCTGTTCAAGGAGGATCTTTTGGATCGGCTGCTAATTTTACAGACAGTGATGGATTTAAATATTGGTCACCAATAATTCCAAACACTGTAATAGCAGCTGGAACAACAACCAATTTAGGTTCATTTGCTTATGTTCAAGCCAACAAAACTCTCAATGTTTCTCTTGTCAAAAGTGGAGGCAGTGATCCAGTCACCGATTCTTGTGTGGGAGTTAAAAGGAGTGGCGGTTTAATATTTATGGGACCTCAAGACCAAATATGTTCTCCCAATAGTGGCAATAATTATCAATTTAAGGTTCCAGCTGGATCAATTATTGCTCAAGTAATGAGTAGGGGAAACCAATCTGATTATCCGATTGCTATTACTGCTACTACAACTAATAAAACAATTTATTTATCGTCTCCAACTAGCTATATTTCTGTTTCAGTTTCTTCTAGCGCGGGAACAGCTATCAATGGAGCTCCAGTTTTTGCCCATGGCTCAAATGGGTTTGGAAATTCTCAAACAGGATCAGGAGGAACAACAACTATTTATGTTTCGCCTGGAACATATGTTGTTGAAGGATTTGCTCCAGCCTTTGGTCAATTAACAGCCCAAACAGTAACAGTTACAAATTCTTCTAATCCATCAGTGGCTTTTACGGTTAATACTGGATCGTTAAAAACAATCAGCGGTATTGTTACTATGGGAGGAACTGCTGTGGCTGGCGCTAAAATTGGAGCGCGCGGAACAGGCAGTACTACTGGGGGCAATGGAACAGAAACTGGAAGCGATGGAACTTATACTTTGTATGTGCCAGCGGGAACTTATTCAGTTGGCGGGTGGTCTCCAGATACAGGAGGATTAGATCCTCAAAACGCAGATGCATCTAGCGCCAATGTTGCTAGTGTGAATTGGGCATTGGGTGGGCAAGGAACTTTAAGAATTATAGTCAATAATGCTTTCAATGTTTCGCCATTATTCGGAGGCGCGATGAGCACAACAACAGGGAAAGGAAACGGAACAGATATTTGGACAGCCAGCGGAACAGCTAAGGTAGCGGATATAAAATTAGCCGCAGGAGTCTACGAAGTGCATGTTGGCTCTCCAATGATAGGGGAAATTACATCTTTGGGAGATGCAGCAACTATTACTGCTGGAGCTACAACAACAAAAACATATAACGCGGCTGCCAGCTCTTCTTTAGTAACGCTTAGTGGTTCTGTTACTAGCAGTAGCGTTCCTGTTGAAAATGTTACTATCTGGGCTAGTCGCATTAATGGTCCAGGATTCTTTTCAACTAGCACTAATGCTTCAGGAACCTATTATCTTAAAGTTCCTGATTCAAGATCATACAGAGTTGGCGCAAAGATTTTAGGATATGTGGCATCTCAAGGAGATGTTCAAGTCGATGTTTCTGGGAACACAACTCAAAATTTCACCTTAACATCAGCTGGATCAACTATCAGCGGAACTGTTGTTAATTCTAGCGCCACGGCAATAAGCGATGCTTGGGTATCAGCCAAGAAAACAACTGCCAGCGGAACAGAAGTTTGGTCAGGATCGCCTACTGATGCTTCGGGAAATTATTCTTTAAATGTTGATTCTGGCACAGATTGGATTTTGTATGCTGAAGGTCCATGTTATTTTAGATCAACTGGCACAAGCGCTACGGCTGGAGATAGCGGTAAAACAATTACTTTGTCAGCTATGAGTAATTGTGCTGTTCCAACTCCAGAAGTAAGAGGAATCACGGCCGCCTCAGGAGGACAAATTGCTAAAAGCGATATTACTCTTGATATTCCAGCCAATGCCTTGGGAACAGGGCAAAGCACGGTCAGCGTTTCTGTGGGAAATGCGGGAACTGTTGTTTCTACTCCTAATGCCACGCCTTTAGCTGGTTCTGTTAAAAGTATTACAGCTTCTGATTCTTCTGGGTCAGCTATTAGTTCATTGAACAGCAATGTGACAGTCGCTATTTCTTATAGCACATCTGACTTACCAGTTGGGTTTAATGAATCCAATTTGCAAATGGGTTATTTTGATTCAGCCACTATGCAATGGGTGCCAGTAGCTTGTACTGTTGATACCGTCAATCATACTGTCTCAGCTCAAGTCAGCCACTTTACAGATTACGGTCCTATTTTGCCAGGCGTGCCAGAAGCTCCAGCTGGGTTATCTGCCAGCGCAGCCTCGGCTAGCCAAATTAATTTGACTTGGAGCTCAGTGGCCGAAGCCGACTATTATGTTTTATACAGAAGCTTGACTGACTCTGCTTTCACAACATCAATTGGAACTACCACGGTGAGCAGTTACAGCGATACAGGGTTAAGCGCTTCCACAGCTTACTATTATAAAGTGGCTGGATATAATGAAAACGGAGAAGGAGCTAATTCCAGCTCAACTAATGCCACAACACAAGCGGTCACTGCTACTACTACCGGAGTCTTGGGCAATATTGGAGGAGGATCGGTAAGCGGTTCTTCTAACACAAAAACAACGCTTACTTCACAAGAATCTGCTAATAGTCAATTAATTTCTCAATTGCTTGCCCAGATCCAAACTTTACAAATGCAAATACAGCAATTGCAAATTAAGAAAGGATTAATTCCTCCAGGAAGGGTTGTTGGTAATTTTAAAAAATATCTTAAATATGGAGTATTTGATCCAGAAGTCACAACCCTGCAATTAAAGCTTAAGAAATTAGGATATTTTTCTTATTCCAATGCCACGGGCTATTATGGCAATGGCACCAAGATGTCAGTGATTAAATTTCAAAGAGCTAATGGTATTGATCCCACGGGAACAGTTGGCCCCAAGACTCGCGCGGCTTTGAATAATATCTCAGATTGATTTAAAATAAAACTATGAAAATTTATAAAGCAATTATTTACATTGCTATAATATTAGTTGCGTTGTTTGGAGTTATTTATTATTTTAATAAATTTAAGATGGCGCCAATACAAGTGACTGACAATAATAGCGTAGATCAAAGATTGGAACTCAAGCACCCCAACGCTCATTTAGGAGGTATTTATAGCGTTAAAGGAAATAAACAAATGCCAAAAGGGAAAATAAGGTTTAGCTATAATGCCACTTATAGAAATATAAAACTTGATTTAGATAACAAGCAAGCTAATGGTTCCGTTCCATTAACTGGAGATTTGAATTTGATTTTGAATAATTATGTTTATTTGGATGGCAATGTTTTGGCTAATGTAGAAAATAAAGATAAGAATTTTAAATTGCAAGGATATTTATGGCCTGAGGAAAAAATTATAGACATTTCTATTGTTCCAGCAGAAAAAGATCAGATTGTGACAGCCCAAATGCCCGACAAAACAAAAGAAAATTATAAAATATCAGATTTTTATTTATCCAAAACTAAATATAAGGAAATATATAATATTCAAGAAACAGATGCTTTTTTGCTAGAAGCTCCTCCTGGCGACATTATACCCTCAGGGATGTCTGACTTGAAAACAGTAGGGCAATTATATTTTATAAACAAATAGAAATGGCCAAATCCATTAGAATAATTCTTATTTTGTTTGTAATAGTCGCTGTTTTGGCGGCTATTTTTGAGTTAAGCGCTGGTCAACAAAAAAAAGAACAATATTTTTTAATTAATAGGGGACAGAATTTGTTGCAAGTTGCTAATAATTTAAAAGCTCAAGGATATATTAAAAGCAAAATATCTTTTTGTTTTCAAGTTTTAAAAGAACAAAAACAAAATAAGATTTTAGCTGGTCAATATAATTTAGATAATTTAAGCCAAGAAGAAATTATTAAAAAGATAACCACAGGGCAAAGCTTGCCTGTCTTAATTACTATAATTCCTGGCAATACTATTAAAGATATTGGCAATTTACTGGAACGAAATGGAATTATCTCTAGGCAAAAATTTTTAGAATTTGCTAATGCTAGCAATAGTTTGGCTGGCGAGTTTCTTTTTTTAAAAGATAGGCCGGTAGAAGCAGGACTAGAAGGATATTTTTATCCTGATACTTATCAGATTGTTAAAAATAATGATATTAACCAGATTGCCAAGCAGATTTTAAATAATTTTGATCAAAAATTAGATTTTAAAATTAGACAACAAGCCAAAGAAAAAAATAGAAGTATTTTTGAAATTGTAACCATGGCTTCTATTTTAGAAAAAGAAGTAAAGAGTTTAGAAGATAAGAAAATAGTGGCCGGAATATTATGGAAAAGATCTGACAACAAACTTCCCTTAGAAGTAGACGCAACATTATTATATTTTCAAACAACAAATCATCCCAATCTTGATGACAAAAGCGTTGACTCTTTGTATAATACATATAAATACTCAGGATTGCCTAAAGGACCAATTTGTAATCCTTCAATAGAAAGTTTACAAGCTGCCACGAATCCTAAAGACAGCCCTTATTGGTTTTATTTAACTGCAGATGATGGGAAAACTATTTACTCAAAAACTTTAGGTGAGCATTTAAAAAATAAAGCAAAATATATTAAGTAAATTAACAAATTAAAAAATATGCAATCATTTCCAAGCCCTAGCCCTGCTAACGAAGAACTAAAAGTTAATGTTTGGGCAAAAAGGATAAAAAGGATTTTTTTAGGAGTCCTGATTTTTATTTTGGCAGTTGGGGGAATCTACTATCTCTCCAGCGTGTCAGTAAAAAATAAAATTCCCTATGGACAAGCTTATAGATTGGTAAATGAAAAAATTTCTCAATCAGCGAGTATTGTTATTTATTTGCCTAAGGATGTGAACAAGGAGGCAGCTAAAAACAATATTAAATTTGACCCAGGGATTGAGGGCTCTTGGGCTGATGGAAATAAGATTGGCTGGTTAGGTATTGGAAAAGTTTTTGCTGCCCCTAGTGATAATTATATAATTTTTAAGCCTAGAACTGCTTTAACATTGAATAGGCATTATGCTGTTAAAGTTGACTTGGGTAATAATAAAATTTTAGCCAGCGACTTTTTAGTTGCTCCCGATCCACAGATTGAAGCTATTTTTCCAGTTAAGGCTTCTGAAGCTGGCGAGGATTCAA